>JACZDA010136017.1_pt1 | contig 16922 bp, 14 predicted proteins | sample 8641761 | NCBI WGS metagenome assembly JACZDA01 (sample SAMN15324611, study PRJNA640507) | soil metagenome | isolation source: intercropping peanut in the first line | place: China: Luxin town, Laibin City, Guangxi Province | collected 2019-07-25 | depth 10cm m | reverse complement strand
GTCGTCAGGTCAGTCGATGGCAACCGTTGCACGCACCGATTGAATCCGCCTTTGTTTTACTTTTGTTATCCTTTCAAGCCTTTTCAGTCCGAGCCAGCACCGGCGCGCCAAATGACGCAACTAGATGCGATCGGCCTCGGCGAAAAAGAACGCGGCTTCACGCTCGGCGTTCTCGTCCGAGTCGGACGCGTGAATCGCATTCCGCTCCTTGGATTCCGCGTAGAGCTTGCGCACGGTTCCGGCCGCTGCCTCGGCGGGATCGGTGGCGCCGATTACCGAGCGAAGCGTCCCGACCGCGTCGGCTCGCTCGAGCACCATCGGCATGCACAGGCCGGACGTCATGAACCGCGTGAGCGGCGCGAAGAACGGACGCTCGCGGTGCACGGCGTAGAACGCCTCGGCTTGTGCTTGCGTCAGATGAAGGATCCGCGCCGCGCGAACCTTGAATCCTGCGCCCTCCAGGTGCGCGATGATCTTGCCGGTTTTCCCCGCGCCAAACGCGTCGGGCTTGATGATCGTCAGCGTACGAGTGCCAGCCATGCGTCACGATCCTATGAGTTTGCGAACGATGTCGCCGCGCGTGAGGAAGCCGACCAGGCGGCCGTCCCGCACCACGGGTACGCGTTCGACGTCTTTGTTGGACATCACCGAGGCGACCTCGGCTAACGGTTGATCGGGCGACACGCACAACACCTGGCGCGTCATCACGTCCCGCACGGTGCGCCGCGTGTGATCGGCGCCGAACCGCGAGACTTCCGCCCGGCCGCCGCGCCCGCCGCCTAAAAATGCGGCGCTGTTGAGCATGTGCCGCATGAGCTCGCGCTCGCTCAGCATCCCGACCAGCATGCCATCCGCATCCACCACCGGCAGCCCGCCGACGCCGGCGCGTACCATGTCGCGCGCGGCATCGCGCAGCACCACGTCGGGGCGCGTGGTGTGCGGCCGGATGGTCATCACGTCGCGCACCGCGAGGTGGGGTGCGATCTCGATCTCGCCTAACGCAGGCAACGCGACGATCTCGGCGGCTGTCGCGGCGGACAACCACGCTTCCACGACGTCGGGCCGAGACAAGAGCCGCGAGAATGCGCCTAACACTTGCAGGTACCGGGCGGCCTGCCGCGGCGGCGCGACGATCAACACGATGAGCCGCGCTTGCTGCGACTCGGCGTCGTGTTCGTCGCGCGGAATCGGCGTCGCGGCCACGCCAACCGCCACCACCAGCTCGAGCACCGCGTCCGAGCGGCAATGCGTGAGAAACGCGCGATCGCCGAGCATGACGATGTCCTCGCCGCGTCCTTCCTCGAGACGGGCGTGCAACTTATCCGGATCGTCGACCGCGCCCGTGGTCGCAACGCGCTCGATGAGCACCGACGCCGCCGAGGCAAGCGTGGTGGCCTCGAGCGGCGTGACGACGCGCTCGGCGCGGACGAGATCCGAGAGCTTCACAACCGCTCTTTGAGCAGCGGGACGAAATCCACCGGCCGTTGGGCGATGCCGATGCCCGCTGCCTTGAATGCCTCGAGCTTCTCCGCCGCCGTGCCGGCCGATCCGGAGATGATGGCACCGGCGTGTCCCATGCGACGGCCCGGCGGTGCGGTCTGTCCTGCGATGAACCCGACGACCGGTTTCGACATGTGGTCGCGCACGAACTCGGCTGCCTGCTGTTCGTCGGTGCCGCCGATCTCGCCCATCATCGCGACGGCTTTCGTGTCGGGATCCGCCTCGAATGCTTCGAGGCAGTCGATGAAGTTGGTGCCGTTGATCGGGTCGCCGCCGATGCCGACGCACGTACTTTGTCCTAGGCCCGCGCGCGTGAGCTGGTACACGACCTCGTACGTGAGCGTGCCCGAGCGGCTCACGACACCAACGTTGCCCGGCGTGCAGATGCGGCCCGGAATGATGCCGACCTTGCTCACGCCCGGTGTGATGAGTCCCGGGCAGTTAGGCCCGATGAGCCGCGCCTTGTGATCCTGCACGTACGGATAGACGCGCGTCATGTCGAGCACGGGCACGCCCTCGGTGATGCAGATGATGAGCGAGATCCCCGCGTCGGCCGCTTCCATCATCGCGTCGGCGGCGAACGGCGGCGGCACGTAGATCACGGACGTGTTGGCGCCCGTCGCGGCGACCGCATCGGCCACCGTGTCGAACACCGGCACCTTGTCCTCGAATTTCTGTCCGCCTTTGCCCGGCGTCACGCCCGCGACGACACACGTGCCGTAGTCGAGCATCTGCTTCGCATGGAATGATCCGTCGCGACCGGTGATGCCCTGCACCACCAGCTTCGTGTTTCGATCGATGAAGATGCTCACGCCGCTTTTCCTCCCGTCGCCAACCGCACCGCCTTCTGCACGGCTTCGTCCATGTCGGTCATTGCGCTGAAGCCGTGCTGCTGCAGGATCTGCACGGCAATCTCCTCGTTGGTGCCCGTTAGGCGTATGACCATCGGCACCTCGAGCGGCGCGTCGCGGGTCGCGGCGACGATGCCGTTGGCCACGTCGTCGGTGCGCGTGATGCCGCCGAAAATGTTGAACAGGATCGCTCTCACGTTGGGATCGCGCGTGATGATCTTGAGCGCGTTGATGACTTTCTCGGGATTGGAGGAGCCGCCGATGTCGAGGAAGTTGGCCGGCTCGCCGCCGTAGTACTTGACCAGGTCCATCGTCGCCATGGCGAGACCGGCGCCGTTCACGACACAACCCACGTTGCCATCGAGCTTGATGAACGTGAGGTTCGCGCGGCGCGCGGCGAGCTCGCTCGGATTCTCCGCGGTCTCGTCGCGCAGCGCGGCGATGTCGGGACGGCGATCGAGCTCGTTGTCGTCGATCACCATCTTCGCGTCGAGCGCGAGCAAGTCGCCACCGGTGGTCACGACTAACGGATTGATCTCGGCCAGCGATCCGCCGCTGCCGACGAACGCTTGCCACAACTGCCGCATGATCTTCGCGGCCTCGCGCGCGAGCTTCGGATTCTTATACAGGAAGAAGCCGAGCCGCGTGGCCTCGAAGGGCAGCAGTCCGTAGCGCGGATCTACCGGGAGGCGCATGATCTTCTCGGGCATGGTCGCGGCGACTTCCTCGATGTCGATGCCGCCCGCTGGACTCACCATGAACACCGCGCGCTTCGATCCGCGATCGACGATGATGCCCGCGTACGCTTCGCTCGCGATGTCGGCGGCCGGTGTGACCAGCACCTTGGGCACCGTGAGTCCTTTGATCTGCATGCCGATGATCTGCTGCGCCGCGGCGCGTGCGTCGGCGGGCGTGCGCGCGAGCTTCACACCGCCCGCTTTCCCGCGACCGCCAGCGTGCACCTGCGCTTTCACGACGACACCGGTGCCGTACGCGCGCGCGATGCGCTCCGCTTCATCGGGTGTGGTTGCCACATCGCCGGGCGGAACGGGAATTCCATACCGGCGGAAAATGTCTTTGGCCTGATACTCGTGAATGTTCACAGACTCTCCAATGTGATCGTCGTCCCTGCCTCGCCGCGCACCGCTTCACGGCCGCGACTGAGCTCCGTAATGATAGCGCGCCCTCCGGTCCGTCGCACGAAATCGAGTGCGGCGCGCACCTTGGGCGCCATGCTGCCTTCGCCGAACGCGCCCGCGCGATCGAGCGACTCTGCCTCGGCGATGGACATCGTGCGCAGCGCGCGCTGGCGCGGCGTGCCGAAATCCGCGTACACCGCATCCACGTCCGTTAGGATGAGCAACAGACTCGCGCCCAGATCGCGCGCGAGCACGGCGGCCGCGAGGTCCTTGTCGATCACGGCATCGACACCTTCCCATCCCAACACGCGATCGGGATAGATGGGCGCGCCGCCGCCACCGCACGCGACCACGATGGTACCGGCCGCGACGAGCCGCGCGATCACGCCGAGCTCGTGAATCGCGAGCGGCCGAGGGCTGCCCACGACGCGACGCCACCGTCCGCGCGCATCCTGTTTCACGGCGACGCCCGCGCCGGCGAGGCGTTGCGCGCGCTCGTCCGAGAGCGCGTGGCCAATGAACTTGGTGGGCGATGTGAGCGCCGGGTCATCGGGCGCGACCTGCACCTGCGTGATGACGGTTGCGACATCGCGCGGTGCGCCGGCGCGCCGGAGCGCGTTCTCGAGGGACTGCTGGATCATGTAGCCGATCCAGCCCGCGGTCGCGGCGACGAGGACGCCTAACGGAAGCGGCGCGATCTCCGCCCGCGCCGCCTCGTTGCGCATCAGCTCATCGCCCACCTGCGGCCCGTTGCCGTGCACGACGCACAGGTTCCAGCCGTCGAGGGCGAGATCCACGATGGCGCCCAGGCTCTCGCGCGTGTGGCGGAACTGGTCGTGGATGGACGACCGCTCGCCCGCCGGCGAGAGCGCGTTACCGCCTAACGCAATGACGGCGACGCCAGGCGCGGCGGCGTCGCTCATGGGACGGGCTTGAGCAGGAGTTGGCCCAACGCGTCGTACGCGCGGCCGAACGCGACCCAGTCGCCGCGCTGCAGCGCCGCGTGCATCCGGTCGTACAGCTCGCGCACCCTAACGCGGAAATCCCCCGGCGTGAGCGGCGTGGTGTCCACCGGCGACACCGCGGCCACGCCTAACGCTTCGGCGAGCGATTTTCCCGTGCTCACGACCGTGTCGCGCAACACCGCGACGCGCGCCAGCGACGGCGCGACATCGGCCTTCCAGGCGTAGGCCGGCTGCACGAGCGCGAGCCCGTGCGCCAAGGGCACCACACGCATCTCCCCGAACCGGATCCGCGCGTCGCGCGGAATCGTGGCCGTGCTGTCGAGCGCATGTTGCATTTCATCCACCAGCGTGTTCCACCGCGGCCCGCGCGGCTCGAGCGGAATCCAATACACGGTCCCCGCGCGACCGCCCGTGCCGAGGACTGCGCCGGCGAGGCGGTCGGTGGAGTCGAGCACCGCCTGGCTGCAGCCGAGGCGGCCACGACCGATTGCAAGCAACAGGGCACTGCCGTCGCGCAGCAGCGAGTCGGGACCGCCGCTCCCCGGGAGATGTCCCATCCAGCTCGAGTCGCCGCTCAAGCCGAAGTGCGAGAGCAACTCGGCCTGGATGCGGACGCCATCCGTCGGCGGCGGCAGCGCGGCGAGCAGCGCGGCCGACAGGCGATCGGGCGTCGCGAACAAAGACGGGAACTCGCGCATCCACGTCTGCGCGAGCGGACCAACGGTGACGTCGGCGAGGAGCTGCACGCGTCCGGTGTGCGCGTTCACGATCGCCGTCGCCGCGTGCCTAACGAGACCGTACTCGTTGTCGCCCATCGTGACGCGCGTGCTGAGCGGATAGTCGGCGCTGGCGTCGTACAGCGCGACGGTCCAGTAGAGCGAATCGTCCGCGACCACGGGCAGCACCGACGTGCCCTGCACGAAGAACGGCGCGACCGCATCGACTCGTTCCTGCACGCTGCGCCGCGTGAGCACGCGCACACCGGGACGGTCGAGCGAGAGTAGCCGCAGGTTCTGCTGGCTCCACGCCTGCACGATGCGGTCGAACCCGTCGTCCAACGCCGGCGCGGCGATGGTGCCGGTACTGTCGAGGACGAGCGCGTAGCCGGGCACCGAGTCGTACACGAGTACGGGCGGCAGCGGTCGCACGGCCGTGCCTCCGCCGGGTGCGCCGAGCACCGGGTCGCCGTTGTCGTCGGCGATGCTCGCGCGCACGCGCGTGGCGCTCCACGACACCTCGCGCGGCGCGGCCGGCGATCCCGCTGCATCGAGCAGCTCGCCCTCCTGACTCGGACCCGTGACCACCACGGCCGTTAGGCCGAGCGGCGTGGCGGTCCAGCCGACGCCGTGGGCGATGCCCTCCACGTCGTGGCCGCGCTCGAGCGACTGTTCGAGCGCGAGCGGGTCCCAGACGGGCACCGTGCCCGCGGCGCCGTCGGCCGATGGGAACACGAGCGAGTCCGATCGCTCGATCCGGTCGAGCGCGTACGCGCGCCTCGTGTAATCCACGCGCACCTGGCGATACGGTCGTTCTCGGAGATCGGCGTCGGCCACCGGCGCGAAGTGCCGCGCGATCACCGGCGCGATCTGTCGCGAGCCGAACGCGACCACCAGCAGCGCGCCTAACGCAGTCACGGCCACGCGCAGCTGACCGGTCCACCCGAAGAACAACACCACGAACGCCGCCGCCACGGTAGCGATCGACATCCAGAGACTCACGGGAATGCCGGCGCGGTGGTCCGTGAACGTGAACAACCCGTCGGGCCCGCTGCCGGCAAAGAGCACGCGGTATGCGTCGAGCCGGTACCGCCACGCCATGAGCAGCAGGAGCAGACAGCACAATACGACGAGGTGCCGCCGCACGTAGTGCGACACGTAGAGCGAGCCGCGTTCCCACCGGAGACTGGGGGTGAGCGCGTACAGAAAGATCACGACGGCGGCCACGACCATCACGGCGATCAACGCCCACAGATAGACGGCCGTCTCGAACGGCATCCAGTAGACGTAGAAGCCGAGGTCGGCCTCGAAGTAGGGATCGCTCTCGTTGAAGGGGATGCCGTGGTGGGCGAGCACCCACGACATCCACGCATTCGACGGCAGCGTGAGCAGCGCGCCTAACAGAATGGCGAGCACCGCCGCGGCGGCCACGAGATACGCGCCGGGGATCTCCTCGCCGATCTCGATGTTGGCCACGCGCCGCGGCAGCACGAGCGACACCACGCTGTGCCTGACGCCGTACAGGTTGGCGAACACGAACGCGGCGGCCAAGACGCCGGACGTGAGGCGCAGGCCCAGGTTGGCCAGCGTCTTCGTGCGCCACACCGCCGACGCGCCCAGCGCGGCGTACCACTGGTAGTCGGCGATGAAGCCGGTGATCACGCGTCCCAGAACGAGGAACAACGCGACCGCCGCCACGGCGAGCACGGCCCACCGTCGCGGAGTCACGTTAGGCTTAGGACGCCTTGCCCGCGCAGAAAGTCGTCGAGCTCGGCGCGGATGGCCGCCAACCGCTCGGGCGTGCGGGCCTCGACGCGCATCACCAGCACGGGCTGCGTATTCGACGCGCGGATGAGGCCCCACCCGTCGCCGAACAGCACGCGGGCGCCATCGACGTCGATCACGTCATGCGTCCTCCGGAAGTGGCGCACCGCGGCCTCCACGATCGCGAACTTGCGCTCCTCGGGCACGTCCACCCGCAATTCGGGGGTGGACACGTAGCGCGGCACGTCCGCCAACAACTCGGTGATGCTGCGTCCCGAGTCGGCGATGATGCGCAACAGGCGCGCCGCGCCGTAGAGCGCGTCGTCATGCCCGTAGAACCCCTCAGTGAAGAACATGTGCCCGGACATCTCGCCGGCCAAGGGCGCGCGCAGCTCCTTCATCTTGTCCTTGATGAGCGAGTGACCGGTCTTCCACATCACGGGCTTGCCGCCAGCGCGCGCGATCTCGTCGCTCAATGCCTGCGAGCACTTCACATCGAAGATGATGGACTGGCCCTTCCCCGTTCGCTCGAGCACGTCGCGCGCGTACACGATGAGGATGTAGTCGCCCCACACGATCTCGCCGCGGCCATCCACGACGCCGATCCGATCGGCATCGCCATCGAACGCGATCCCGATGTCGGCCGACGTCCGCTTCACCCCGGCGATGAGATCCTGCACGTTGGCCACCACCGTCGGATCGGGATGGTGGTTCGGGAATCGGCCGTCGCTCTCGCAGAACAGCCCGGTCCACTTCACGCCTAACTTGTCGAAGAGCTGCGGTGCCACGAGCGAGCCGACGCCGTTGCCGCAGTCGACCATGACGCGCAGCGGACGCGAGAGCTTGCCGACGCGCGTCGCAATGTCCTGCACGTACTTGTCGATCACCGGAACGGACTGCACCTCGCCCTTGCCCGCGGGAAAGCGCGCGTCGAGAATCAGCCGGTACAGCTCCTGGATTGCCTCGCCGTGCAGGGACGTCTTGCCCACGCAAAGCTTGAAGCCGTTGTACTCGGGCGGATTGTGCGAGCCCGTGATCTGGATGCCGCCGGCTACCGGCAGGTTGTGCAGGCTCCAGTAGAGCAGCGGTGTGGGCACGACGCCGATGTCGAACACGTCGAGCCCCGATTCGGTGAGCGCGCGCACGAGCGACTCGCGCAGCATCCCGCCGCTCGGCCGGTTGTCGCGCCCAACGGCAATCGGTCCATGGATGTCGTGCTTGGCGAGGTACGCGGCGTACGCCCTGCCTAACGCGTGCGCGGTCTGCCCGGTGAGGTCGTCGCCCACCACGCCGCGGACATCGTACTGCCGAAAGATCTGCTGACTGAATCCCACTCTCCATCCTCCGTCGTGCCCGGCCCCGCCCTCGAAACGACGCGAGGCCGCGTGGCGGCCTCGCAGTGCATCACCGGCCGGCGATCGATGTCGGCGGCGAGCTGGCCGGTGCGCTCGCGGTGATCGTCGGCCCGCTGTTGCCCGCGATCGCGACGAATCCCGCGGGGAAGATGCCGAAGAACAGCAGGATGATCGCCGATGCGTAGACCACGAGGAACGTCGGCGCGCGCACGGGACGCAGTGCCGGCGCGTCGGCCGACCGCGGCCGCATGAACATCACCATGACCACTGCCAGATAGTAGCCCGCCGACAGCACACTCGTGAGCACGAGCACCACCGCGAGCGAGGTCTCCGGATGGATCGCGTTGAGCGCGGCTTGGAGCACGTACCACTTGGCGAAAAAGCCCATGCCGCCGGCGATCGGGAAGCCGAGCAGCGCCAGCATGAACACTGCCATGGCCGCGGCCAGCCACGGGCGCACGGTCCACAGTCCGGCAAAGTCGCTCAGCTGCTGGTGGCGCTCGCCCGGCTCACCGACCGCGATCACGACGCCGAATGCGCCCATCGTCGCCAGCGTGTACGCGAGCACGTAGAACAGGAACGCCGCCGATCCAAGCTGGCTGTTGGCCACCACGGCTACCAGTATGTAGCCGGCGTGCGCAATGCTCGAGTATGCGAGCATGCGTTTGATGTTCTTCTGGACGAGCGCGACGACGTTGCCCACCACCATCGTGAGTACGGCGAGCCACCAGAGCGCGAGGTGCCACGACACGAGCGCGCCCGGGAAGGCTTCGCGCCACACGCGAAACAACGCGGCGAACGCGGCGGCTTTCACTGCCGCGGCCATGTACGCCGTGATCGGCGTCGGCGCGCCCTCGTACACGTCGGGCGTCCACATGTGGAACGGAACAGCCGCGACCTTGAACCCGAATCCAACGAGCAACAGCGCGATACCGGCCAGCAACATCGGCTCGCTCGCGATCGTGGCGCCGGTCACTTTGGTGCCGATGGTGGCGAGGTCGGTGCTCCCGGTTGCGCCATAAATCAGCGCGATGCCGTACAGCAAAAAGCCCGTCGAGAACGCGCCTAACAGGAAATACTTGAGCGACGCTTCGGCGGCCTTGGCGCTCCGGCGGTTGACCCCGGCCAACACGTACACGGCGATCGACATCAGCTCGATGCCGAGGAACACCATGATCAGGTCGCGCGCCGAGGTGAGCAGCATCATGCCGGCCGAGGACAGCAGGACGAGCACGTACGTCTCGCCCGACACCAGCTGCTCCACGCGGTCGTAGTCCAGGCCTAACGCAATCGTGATGATCGTCGCGATCAGGATCACGATGTCGCTGGCCCACCGGAAGCCGTCCACCGCGATGATGCCGGGCGTCGCCTTGGCGCCGGAGGCCCACATCCACGCCACGATCGCGGTCGTGATGGCGCTGAGCAGGATTCCGAGCATACCGACGGTCCGCGCGCGCCCCGACGTCTCCTTGCCCCACGCCGCGACGAGCAAGAGGAGCATCGCGCCCGCGGACAGCACGAGCTCCGGAAGCAGCGCGAGGCTCAGTTGGGCGGGTATCGAGAGATCGAAGGACATCTATCGCGCTCCTCCGTTCTCATTCGCGCTGGCCAATCGGGCGCCGGTGGTCGTGGTGACTATCTGCACGAAGTTCTGCGCCGAGCGCTCCATGCGCTGAAGCACCGGAGCCGGGTAGATGCCGATCCAGAGGATCGCCGCGGTGAGCACGCCGACGATGAGCACCTCGCGCCGGTTCAGGTCGGACAACAGGGCGTTCTCGGGTTTGTCCAACTTGTTGAAGAGGATCCGCTGGATCGCCCAGAGCAGATAGCACGCGGCGAAGATGACGCCTGTGGTCGCGACCAGCGTGAACCACGGATGGGTCTTGAAGGACCCGATGAGCACCAGGAACTCGCCGACAAATCCGTTCGTCCCCGGGAGCCCGATGCTGCTCAGCGACACGAGCGTCAGCACCACCGCGAACATCGGCACGACGCGCGCGATGCCGCCGTACGCGTCGATGAGCCGCGAGTGCTTGCGCTCGTAAATCATGCCGATGAGCAGGAACAGCGCGCCCGTCGAGATGCCGTGGTTGATCATCACCATCAGCGCGCCCTGCACGCTCTGCAGGGTGAGCGCGTAGATGCCTAACATCACGAAGCCCAGGTGGCTCACGGACGAATACGCCACGAGCCTCTTGAAGTCGGGCTGTACCATGGCCACGAGCGCACCGTAAATGATGCCGATCACGGCGAGCGTGAGGACCGTATCGCGCACCCACGGCGTGAGCGCCGCGCCCGGGAACAGCGGCAGCGCGAAGCGCAGGAAGCCGTACGTCCCCATCTTGAGCATGATGCCGGCCAGGATCACCGACCCAGCCGTGGGCGCCTCGGTGTGCGCGTCGGGCAGCCACGTGTGGAACGGGAACATCGGCACCTTCACCGCGAACGCGAGGAAGAATGCGCCGAAGAGCCACAGCGCCGCGCGTGATGAGAACACCGCGTGCTGCATGATCCCGTCGTAGCTGAACGTGTTGTGCAGCGTGACCGTGTCGACCGAGTGCAGCCACAAATACAGGATCGCCACGAGCATCAGCAGCGAGCCGAGGAACGTGTAAATGAAGAACTTGATGCTCGCGTAGATACGCCGCTCGCCGCCCCAGATCCCGATGATGAAGTACATCGGGATCAGCATGACCTCCCACATCACGTAGAAGAACAACAGGTCGAGCGCGAGGAACACGCCGATCATGCCGGTGGTCAGTACCAGCAGCAGCACGTAGTAGCTGCGCACTTTCTCGCGCACGCTGGTCCATCCGCCCAACACGGACAGCGGCATGAGGAACGTGGTGAGCAACACCATGAAGAGCGAGATGCCGTCGACGCCCATATCGACGTTGGCGCCCCAGGCCGGGATCCACCAATGGGTCACGCGGAACTGCCAGGCCACGGTGCTCGGGTCGAACGCCCACCACATGCCTAACGAGACGACGAACTCGATCAGGAACGTGATGAGGGCGATCCACCGCGCCGATGGCGCCGCGGCCAGCGTGCCGTCATCGTTCGCCACCGCCGACTGCAGCACGATGAGCAGCGCGCCGACGAGCGGAATCCCGAGCAGCGCCGGCAGCACCCAGGCGCCGTAATGGATCGAAACGAGGAATTCGCGCATGGCTCAGCGGAAAGTGAAGGCGCTCAGCACCGCGAGCACCCCGATGACGATCGCCCAGGCGTACGCCCCCACCTGCCCCGACTGCAACCACGAGCCGATGCTCGCGAGCCCGCGCATGAACCAGGCGCTGCCGTTCACCAACACGCCATCCACGAGTCCCGAGTCGATTCCCTTCCACAGGAACGCGCGCGAGAACGTGACCAGTGGCGTGACGATCGTGCGGTCGTACAGCTCGTCGACGTAGTACTTGTTCTCGAGGACGCGACCGAATCCCGCGGCGGGCTTGGCGTCGCGCTTGGGCACGAGCGCAGCCGGCTTGAGTTTGACGAACGCGGTCGCGATACCGGCGATGGCGACGACGATCGCCAACGCCACGAGCAAGACCTCGTGCGGTGTCTCGGCGGCCACGCCGTGCGTGATCCGCAGCGACGCGTCGCTGACGACGGGCGCCAGCCACTGGTCGAGCGCGCCGGTCCAGCTTTCGGGTAAATGCAGGAACGCAGGCAGGTTGATCACGCCGCCTAACACACTCAATACGCCGAGCACCACCACGGGGCCCGTGAGCACCGGCGGCGCCTCGTGCAGGTGCTCCTGCTCCTTCGCGCCGGTCCGGTTGGGCCCGTGGAAGGTGTAGAGCATCATGCGGGTCATGTAGAGCGCGGTGAGGAACGCGCCGGCGAGCGCCAGCACGTAGACGGCATACAGCACCACGCTGCCCGGAATGCCTAACCACCGCGCGTCGGCTAAGCTGCTGCCGCTCGCGCGCGCGATCACCGAGCCCAGAATCTCGTCCTTGGAGAAGAAGCCCGCGAAAATCGGGATGCCGGAAATCGCGAGCGTCGCGATCCACATCATCACGAACGTCACCGGCAGGTAGGCCTTGAGCCCGCCCATGTTGCGCATGTCCTGCGCGTCATCGGTGTTGTGCGTGTGGTGATACGCCGCGTGCATGGCGAAGATCACCGAGCCGGAGCCCAGGAACAGCAGCGCCTTGAAGAACGAGTGGGTGACGACGTGGAACAGGCCGGCCACATAGGCGCCCACGCCGACGCCGATGAACATGTAGCCGATCTGCGAGACGGTCGAATACGCGAGGACTTTCTTGATGTCCCACTGCTTGAGTCCGATCGTCGCCGCGAACAGCGCCGTCACTGCACCGATCACGGCTACCGTTAGGCACGCGACCGGCGACAGCGAGAACAGGAACGAGCTCCGCGCCACGAGGTACACACCCGCGGTGACCATCGTCGCCGCGTGGATCAGCGCGGACACCGGCGTTGGACCGGCCATCGCGTCAGGCAGCCACACGTAGAGCGGGATCTGGGCGCTCTTACCGGTGCAGCCCAACAACAAGAAGAGACAGATCGTCGTGAGGAGCGGCCCGCCCGCCGGCAGCGCGCCCACGCCGGCCGCCACACCCGAGAAGTCGAGCGTCCCGACGTTGGACCAGATCATGAACATGGCGATCAAAAATCCGAAATCGCCGATGCGGTTCACGATGAACGCCTTCTTGCCCGCGTCGGCGTTCGCCTTGTCGTTGAACCAGAATCCGATGAGCAGGTAGGACACGAGTCCCACGCCTTCCCACCCGACGAACATCACCGGATAGCTCGCGCCCAACACCAGCACGAGCATGAACGCGACGAACAGATTCAGGAACGAGAAGTAGCGCGCGTATCCCGGATCGTCGCCCATGTAGCCGACGCTGAAGATGTGGATCAGCGCGCTGACGCCGGTGACGAACAGCGCCATCATCACCGACAGCTGGTCCACCTGGAATGCCCAATGGAGCGGCAGGTCCGTGCCCACGGGCATCCACGAGAAGTACGTCTTGACGAACGGCGTCGCCATGTGCGACGGCATCGCCACGAAAATGGCGACGGCGAGCGCGAACGAGAGCAGCAGCACGAGCGGTCCGACCACCGTCACCACGGCGTGCAAGGGACCCCGCTTCGGTGCGGCGTGGTCGTCGTGTCCGTCATGCGCATCGTGCTCGGCGTGCGACGAAGCGTCGTGCGCGCCGTGCGCGGCCGACGGATCCGCCGGACCCACATGGAACGCGCTGAACAACGAGATCGCGCCGTTGATCACGAACCCGATCAGCGGCAGTACCGGCAGCAGCCACACCAGCTCGGCGATGGAGCCGGCGAGCGGATGCACTCCACCCGGTTGGGCCAAGGGGAGGGGCGCCTGAAGCATCAGCCTTTCAGCAGATTGATGTTCTTGAGGTCCACCGTCTCGTGGTGGCGGAAGATCGCTATGATGATGGCTAACCCGACGGCTGCTTCAGCGGCGGCGACGCTCATGACGAAGATCACGAACACCTGACCGCCCGCTCCGTACAGCCGCGAAAATCCAATGAACGATAGATTCACCGCGTTGAGCATCAGCTCGACGCACATGAAGATGATGATCGCGTTGCGGCGCGTGAGAACGCCCACCACGCCGATCACGAAGAGAATCGCGGAGAAGAAGAGGGCTTCGGGAACCATGTCTAACTCCGCTTCTTGGCGAGAACCACCGCGCCGACGATGGCCACGAGCAGCAGCACGCTCGTGATCTCGAACGGCAGCAGATACGCACGGAAGAGCGGCTCCGTGATGGGCGTGGTGATGTTCGTGCCGCGCGGCAACCACGCGAGCTCGGCCGGCAGCTTCTGACGCGCGATCACCAGCACCTCGGCCAACATCACGAGACCCGCCAGCAGCGCAATGATCCGTGCGCCCTTCCCTCTGATGTCGGCCACGCTGGGCGGCAACCCGAGATTGAGCAGCATCACGACGAACAGGAACACGACCATGATCGCGCCGGCGTACACGAGCACCTGGATCGCGCCCACGAACTGCGCATCCATCATGATGTACAGCGCCGCGATGCAGAACATCGTGTTCACGAGCCAGAGCGCCGCCGCCACGGGATTACGCCGCGTGACGAAGACCGCCGCCGACACGATCGCGATCAGGCCGAACAGGTAGAACAGAAACTGGTAGACGAACCCGTACGGCATCACTCGCCTCGCGGGTCGGCGGGGTCCCACATCTCGCACACCGGGTGCGTCTGCGCCGTTAGGCGCTCCAAGTCGTACACGAATCCGGCGCGGCTGTACTCCGAGTTCTCGTAGTGCCGCCCGACGTGGATCGCTTCCTCCGGACACACCTCCTGGCAGTACCCGCAGAAGATGCAGCGGAACTCGTCGATCTCGTACACGAGCGGATAGCGATTCCCTTCCTCGTCCTCACCCGGCACGAGCTTGATGCAGTTGGCCGGACAGATTTGCGGACACAACCCGCACGCCACGCACTTGGCCTTGCCGTTTTCGTCGGTGAGCATGCGGTGCGTGCCGCGCCACCGCGGCGAGAGATCCCATTTCTGCTCGGGATACTGCCACGTCACCTTGTGCGGGTTGGTCAGATGCTTGAAGGTGATCGCCATGCCCTTGAGCATGGCGCGCACGTAGCTCGTCTGGCGGATCGGCCGCTCGAGCACTTTGACTTGAATGGCCATGATCAGTCTCCCTGAACCGGCGACGGACGACGCAACGCCATCGCGCGGAGCTCGGCCAGCTCGACCGGACTCACGCGCGCCGACGCCGGACTCACGAGGCGTCCGCGATCGAGCACGACGAACACCAGCACAGCCAGCACGATGTTCAGCACACCCAGAATCACCCAGTACGCCGGCACGAATCCGCCTAACCGGGCCGTCGGGGCGATGCCCGCCACGTCCAGGCCCAGGATCGCTCCCGCCATCACGACGAGGTAGGCGAGCGCGATCGGCAGCATCACCTTCCACCCGACACTCATCAGTTGGTCATAGCGGAAACGCGGCAGCGTCCAGCGGATCCACATGTAGAGGAACAGGAAGAAGCCGGTCTTGAGCATGAAGCACACGAGCGTGATGACCGTCTTCCACCAGTGCCACGGCGCCGTGTTCACGGTCGTCCAGAACGGCACGGCCCATCCGCCGAAGAACAGCGTGGTGAGCAGCGCGCTCGCCGTGGTCATGTTCGAGTACTCGGCGATGAAGAACATCGAGAACTTCATCGAGCTGTACTCGGTGTGATAGCCCGCGATGAGCTCGGACTCCGCTTCCGGCAAGTCGAACGGCAGGCGGTTCGTCTCCGCGAACGCCGCCACGAGGAACAGGAAGAAGCCGATGAGCAGCGGGAAGAAATACCAGCCCGTCGCGACCTGGCTGCTCACGATGGAGCTGAGCGACACGTTCCCCGACAACAGCAGCACCGACACGACGGCCAGCCCCATCGACACTTCGTAGCTCACCATCTGCGCGCTCGACCGGAGCCCGCCTAACAGCGCGTACTTGTTGTTGGAGCTCCAGCCCGCGAGCACGATCCCGTACACGCCCAGCGATGCGATCGCGAGGATGTAGAGAAAGCCCACCGGCAGGTCGGCGATCGACATGTCGACCAGTCCCCACGGCGTGGGCAGCGGCGCCGCGAACGGGATCACGGCGAACGTGATCAGCGCGGGAATGAACGACATCACCGGCGCGAGAATGAACAACGGCGCGTACGCCGCCGCCGGATACGTCTCTTCCTTCATGATGTTCTTGAGCCCGTCCGCCAACGGCTGCGCCAACCCGCGCGGCCCAACCCGGTTAGGCCCATGCCGGTCCTGGATCCACGCCGAGATCTTCCGCTCGGCGAGCGTGAGATAGGCGATGGTCACCATGAGGACCGTGAACACCACCAGGATCTTGATGATCGAGAACCACAGCCACGGCGCGCCGTGCACCGGCACCTGCGGATCGTACGCGTGCTGGAAGAGCATCAAGGCCGCGTACATGTTCATCGGGCAGCGCCTCCCGCCGCAACGGCCTGACCCGCGATCACCTGGCCCTTGAAGCCGAGGGACTCGTAGCTCATCCCCGCAAACTCGGGCTGCTGCGCCGCGAGCGCCGCGAACGCTTCACTCGCTATGTAGTAGCCCGCGCGCTCGCCGAGGAACACCAGCAGATCGCCGGCCGACCACCACACGGGCCGCGACATGCCCGGCGCCGCACGCGCCTGGCGATATTGTTGCACGCGGCCGCGCAGGTTGGTGAAGGTGCCGTCTTCCTCCGCCATGTTCGTGGACGGCAGCGCCACGATCGCGTTAGTCACGAGCTCGGGCATCGTCGTGCCGATCACGATCACGGCGCTCGCCTTCGCCAGCGCGGGTGCATCGGCGGCTGTCACCTCGTGGTCGGCCACGATCAGCACGTCGCCATCCTGCATGCCGGCGAGCGGCGTGTCGCTCTTGGCGAAGCCGAACATCTCGGCCGCCCGCACGTTTGCGGCGCGCTCGGCGCGGCGCGCGAGGTCGGGCACGCCGACGAGCGGCGCTTCGGGCTCCCGCCTAACGCGGAACCCTCCTGCTCCGCCGCTGTGCTTCATGATCCGCGACAACACCCACAAGGATTCGTTGGACAGCATCGGGCTCGCCAGCACGAACGCGCGTTTGC
>JACZDA010030236.1_pt1 | contig 16997 bp, 9 predicted proteins | sample 8641761 | NCBI WGS metagenome assembly JACZDA01 (sample SAMN15324611, study PRJNA640507) | soil metagenome | isolation source: intercropping peanut in the first line | place: China: Luxin town, Laibin City, Guangxi Province | collected 2019-07-25 | depth 10cm m | reverse complement strand
GGGGGGGGCGCCCACGCGCCCCCGCGCTGGCCGCGCGCCCGGGGGGGGGGGGGGGGGGGGGGGCGGGCAGCGCGTGGCTGCCCCCCACCCCCCCGTGCGCGCCGGCCGAGAGCTGGTCGGCGATGCCGGACAACATCGTCGCATCGGTCGCCGTGCGCGCGATCGATTGCGCCATCTCTGCCGCCTGAGCGCTCAGCTCGCTCGACGTGTGCGCCATCTCGCCGGCGGCCGTCGACATCTGCTCGGTGCCGGCGGTGATCTCCGCCGACTGCGCGGCGCTCTGTTGGGCGGACTCGCGCAGAATACGTACGAGGCGTCTGAGCTCCGCGATCATGCCGCCCGTAGCCCTGCCCAACCGACCAAGCTCGTCATCCTCGCCGATTGGTGCGATGTCGACGGCGAGATCTCCGGAGGTCACACGCTCGGCCGCTTCGGCGAGGAGCCCAGCAGGCTCGGTCACGCGGCGCGATACGTAGCGGCTGAGGTAGATGAGCGCGAGCTCGACGATGCCCAGCATCATCGCGGCGCCGAGCAGGATGGACGTCTCGGCGTCGTGGATGCGGTCGAGGGGTTGGCCGACGAGCGTCTCCCTGATCCAGTGGTCGGTCACGAGCGCGAACGCTGTGACGACCAGCAACGCGAACGTGCCGCCGCCCGCGACGATGCGACGCTGCACCGAGCGCACGCTGCGTCCGAGTGCGATCGTGTCGACGTCGAGTGTCGCGCGCTTGTGTGCGATGTCCATGGGGCTAGATTTTCACTATGACTTCGTCCACGCCCAACTCCACGGCGGCAAGCCACGCGAGTTACGATCCGAGCGCCGTCGAGCACAAGTGGCAGGAGCGGTGGCGCGCCGACCGGACCAACTCGCCGGATCTGGACCACGCGGAGCGTCCGTTCTACCAGCTGATGATGTTCCCGTATCCGTCTGCCGAAGGCCTGCACATCGGCAACGTGTTCGCCTTCACGGGCAACGACATCTATGGACGATTCCAGCGTCTCCATGGACACACGGTGTTCGAGCCGATCGGCTTCGACGCGTTCGGCATCCACTCGGAGAACTACGCGCTGAAGGTCGGCATCCATCCTACGGAGCTGATCCCGCGCAACATCGAGAACTTCAGGCGCCAACTGCGCCGCGTTGGGCTCATGGTCGATTGGTCGCACGAGCTGTCGACCACCGATCCGGCCTACTACAAGTGGACGCAGTGGATCTTCCTGCAGCTCCTCGACCGAGGTCTTGCCTACCGCGGTAAGGCAGCGGTGAACTGGTGTCCGTCGTGCAAGACGGTGCTGGCGAACGAGCAGGTGGTGAACGGCGCGTGCGAGCGGTGCGGTACGGCCGTTGAACAGCGCTTCCTCGAGCAGTGGTTTTTCCGGATCACCGAGTACGCGCCGCGGCTGCTGGCCAATCTCGACTGGATCGACTGGTCGGACACGACGAAGACCGCCCAACGGAACTGGATCGGCCGGTCGGAGGGCGCGGAAATCGAGTTCGCGGTCGCGGGATCGGATGCGTCGATTCGTGTCTTCACGACGCGGCCGGACACCATCTTCGGCGCGACCTACGTCGTACTGGCGCCGGAGCATCCGTTAGTCGACGCCGTGACGTCGGCGTCGCAGCGCGACGCGGTGCGCGCGTACGTCGAGCGCGCGACGAAGCGCGACCTCGTGGCGCGCAAAGTCGGCGACCGTGAGAAAACCGGTGTGTTCACGGGCGGCTATGCTCTGAACCCGGCCACGGGAGAGCGCGTGCCGGTGTGGGTGGCGGACTACGTGCTCATGGAGTACGGCACGGGCGCGATCATGGCGGTGCCCGGCCACGACGAGCGCGACTTCGCGTTTGCGCAGGCGTTCGGTCTCCCGATCGTGCGCGTGGTGGCGGGTCCCGGCGACGATGCGTCCACGCCGCTGGCCGAGGCGTACACCGACAACGAGGGCGGCCGGGTGGTGAACTCGCCGCCGTTCGACGGGCTGACCACGGGCGAGGCCAAGGCGCGCGTCGTCGCTTGGTTAGGCGAGCGCGGCCATGCGAAGGCCACTGTGACGTATCGCCTGCACGACTGGACCATCTCGCGGCAGCGGTATTGGGGTCCGCCGATCCCGATCATCTATTGCGACTCGTGCGGCATGCAGGCCGTGCCCGAGAAGGATCTGCCGGTGCTGCTGCCGCCGATCGCGGACTTTCGTCCAGACGACAGCGGCATCTCTCCGTTAGCACGGCACGAAGAGTGGTATCGCGTGCCGTGCCCCGAGTGCGGCAAGATGGCGCGCCGCGAGACCGATGTGTCGGACACGTTCCTCGACAGCGCGTGGTATTTCCTGCGCTATCCGAGCACGGAGTTCGCCGGCCGTCCGTTGGACGCCGAGCGCACGAAGCGATGGCTGCCGGTGAACATCTACATCGGCGGCAACGAGCACGCGGTGCTGCACCTGCTGTATTCGCGGTTCGTCACGATGGTGCTGCACGACATGGGGTACCTGGACTTCGAGGAACCGTTCAAGCGGTTCCGCGCGCACGGACTCATCATCCGCGACGGCGCGAAGATGTCCAAGACCAAGGGCAACGTGGTGAACCCCGACGAGTACATCGAGCGCTGGGGCGCGGACACGATCCGGTTGTACCTCATGTACACGGGGCCGTTCGAGGAAGGCGGCGACTTCCGCGACTCGGGCATCTCGGGCATGAAGCGTTTCCTCGACCGCCTGTGGGCGTCGGTGCACGAGATGCGCGCCGACGGCTCCCCGGATGAGGCGGTACTGCGCAAACTGCACCGCACGATCCGCAAGGTTGGGGACGACATCGGCCGGTTAGGCTACAACACGGCGATCGCGGCGATGATGGAGTACATGAACACGCTGCGCGCGGGCGAGCGCGTGCCGCACCGCGCCGAGGTCGAGCCGCTGGTGCTGCTCGTCGCGCCGTTCGCGCCGCACATCGCCGAGGAGCTATGGGAGCGGTTAGGCCACGCGGGAACGATCTTCGCGTCGCGGTGGCCCGCGTTCGATCCGGCGCTGGCCACGGAGGACGAAATCGAGCTCGCCGTGCAGGTGAACGGCAAGCTGCGCGGGACGGTGCGCGTGGCGCGCGACATCGCGCAGGATCAGGCACTGGCCACCGCGCTGGCGGTTCCGTCGATCGCGAAGTTCGTGACGGGGACGCCGCGTAAAGTGATCTTCGTCCCCGGGCGGCTGCTCAACCTGGTCGTCTGACGCCGCGGGCGTGCGACCGCCTAACGGAAGGCGGCGCGGGTCACTTGCTCGAATCGAGCATCGACCGGCCGGTGCCGAGCTCCGTGGTGAGGCGCCGGATGCCGTCGCGCGCCTCGCTCACCATCGGCACCAGGATCGAGTCCGGCGACCGCCACACCTTCGTGACCCACGTATAGGCATCGAGCGCTTCGGAGCGCTTACCTAACCCTTCCAGCAGATGGGCACGGAGCAGCTCGGTCGGCACGGTGAGCGGAGAGCCGAAGGCAATGCTGCGCGACGGCAGCAGACCCAATGCCTCGGCGCGCCGGCCGCTGTCCGCGAGCAGCTCGGCCTGCGCGACGTGTGCCGGCGTGCAGTCGACCTCCGCGCAGAGCGAGTCCGGAATCGCGGCCAATAACCGCAGGGCGGCGAGCGAGTCGCGCCGCGCCAGCGCCAGATACGCGGGCACTTCGCGCTCGCCTAACGAAAGCAGGGCGCTGTCGAACGCCGTGTGGCGCACGCGCGCGATCGACTTGAGCGCCGCCTCGGCGCGAAGCAATTTGCTCGAATCGTGCGCGGCGCCCCACCACGGAATCGCGTACGCGAGTTGCGGCGACGGCCGCGCGAGCAACTCGGTCGCCTCCGCAACGACGCTGTCGTTCGGGACGAGACCCGCCAGCGCGGCGTTGAAGACGACGGGAGGCCTCCGTGCCGCCTCACCTTGCGCGAACGCGCGACGAACATGCCCGCGCATCGCCAGCTCCAGCACGAGTTGGCGCCGCAGGGACACCGAGTCGATCGGCGATCCGGGCAGGTCGCGGCCCGGGGCGCTCATGAGCGTGAGCGCGTCGATGTCTCGCTCGGCCGAGTCCGGCCACTTGTACAGGAGAAAATGCGCGAGAAAGAGCTCGTCGAAGGACGCCGAGCGCAACGCGCTGTCTCGCGCGGCCGGCCGGACTCCAGGCGCGATGAGCAGCCGAATGATCCGGACGACCTTTCCCTGCGCGCCAGTCGAATCGAGCGCGAGATACGCCTGCACGTAGCGCAGCGCGCGCGCGGAGTCGTCGAGGGCTAACGATTCCTCGATCGGGTGGATGTAGGCCGGCGCGAGCTGCGAGTCGTCGGCGATCGCGTGGTCGAACGCATCGATGATCTCCTCGCTCGTGAAATAGTGCCCGGGCACGTGTCCCAGGTGCTCGCGCAATTCGCCGGTGAGGTACCACACTTCGGGGTCGTTCGGATATCGCCGCAGCAGCGCGTTGTCCAATCCCGCCAGCCGGGTCGGACTCGCGTCCGATCCCGTTAGGCCGACGAACGCGACGATCAGGCTGTCGCGCGGCGATAACCCGTGATTGAGCCGCCCGGCGCGCGCGCGATCTTGCACGGACTCCTGGTCATCCACGCCGCTCTTCCAGCCGTGCGCGAAGCTGGCCCGGAGCCAGGCGAGCGCGAAGTTGCTGTCGGCCGCGATGGCTCGATCGTAGGCCGCCGCGGCCGAATCCCAGTTGGACGCCCGGTACCATTGCTCGCCCTGGAGGTACGCCTTGATGGCGGGCAACGACGAGGAGCCCATCGATCCGCCTAACGAAACGGCGATCCGCCGCACGCGGCTCAGCTCGCGCAGCAGGCGCACGCTCAGCGAGTCGCACAGCCGGTCGATGTGCGACTGCGCATCCTGCGCCTCGACGTCGCCGATCGACCGGCCGGTCGCGACGTTGACGAGGGTGGCGCTGGCGTGCACCGAGTCCGTCCCCGACTCCTGGATCGAACCATAGACGGCCAGCCCGGCGCCGGTCTTGCGCCCCAGAGCGACGGCCGAGCGGCGGTCCGCGCGCCCGCTCCAGTGTCGAATCACGATGGATGGGGCGACGCTGCTCAAGGGGCCGGCCCCATCGAGGTTGCGCGACAACACATCCACCATGCCCTCGTGCCAGAGCTTGAGCCCATCGTCGAGGACGTCGAAAGGTGCGACGGCCACCACGTCGGGGTCCACGCGGGGCAGGTGGTGCGTGCGCCAGTACCAGGTGATCGCGCTGCCTAACGCAACGATGACGCCTGCCGTGATGCCCAACACGATCGGTGTGAGCGCGCGCGGCCGCCGGGGAAGCGGTCCGGCCCCGGCCATCACCGCATCGCGGAACTCGGCCGCGGTCGAGAACCGGTCGGCGGGGTTTTTTGCCAACGCCTTGGTGATTGCGCGCGCGAGCCCTTCGGGCACCTCGGAACGCACCTGGTGCAGGTCCGGCGGCGCGTCGCGCAGATGCGCCGCCAGCACCGCCTGTGCGTTCGGACCGGTGAACGGGGGCACGCCCGCCAGCATCTCGTAGCCGACCACCGCGAGCGCGTAGATGTCGGCGCGTGCGTCGACGTGCGTCTCGCCGGACACCTGCTCCGGCGCCATGTAGCCCGGCGTGCCCACGCCCAACCCGGTCCCCGTTAGGCGCGCAGCGCCCTGCGCCGTGACGATCGCGCGCGCCACGCCGAAATCGGTCAGCGCCGCGTGGTCGCCCTCGAGGAGGATGTTCTCGGGTTTGACGTCGCGGTGTACCACGCCGCGGTTGTTCGCGTACTCGAGCGCGTCGGCAATCTCCTGCAGGATCCGCACGGCCTCGGCCACCGGCAGCGGCCGCTCGCGCGCCAAGCGATGACGCAGCGACTCGCTCTCCGCGTACGGCATCACGTAATAGAGCAGATCGTCGTGCGCACCGGCGGTGAGCAACGGCAGGATGTGCGGGTGCCTCAGATGCGCCGCCAATTCGATTTCTTGCTTGAACCGCGCCGCGCTCACCGCGCTCGCCTGTTCCGGCGGCAGCAACTTCACCACCACACGGCGCTTCAAGCGCTGTTCCGTGGCGAGGAAAACCCGGCTCATGCCTCCGCCACCGAGCTCGCGCTCTATGACGAACGCGTCACCGAGGGCCTGTTGCAGTTGGGCCTGTGATGAATCCACGGACGCGACGGAACATGTGGAGGACGCGTCAATATGAAGCGCACGCGTGTCGACTGAAAGACCGGCGAATGACTCGTGATGGTGCTGTTGCTTTGCAGCCTCGAGAGATCAACGCATCGCGTGTGCCACCCATTCGCCCACGTAGAATCCCGCGACGGCAACGCCAAGTCCGACGACGAACATGTCGAGTCCGGATCGCAACACGCTGCGTCCCGTGAATACCGAACGGGCCGCGCCCACCAGGAAGTGCGACAGCATCGCGATGATGAACGACGCAACCATCGCATCCAGTCCGCGCATGATGAGAAACGGGAACACGGGAATGAATGCGCCGACTGCCGTCGCGAGACCTGTCACCCATCCTTCGCGCAGCGGCGATGCGGCCTGGTCCCCGATCTTGAGCTCCTCCTGCACCTGCTCCTCGAGCATGCGCCTTGGGTCGCTCATTACCGTGGTGGCCAGTTCTTGCGCCGCCGTCCGCTCCATGCCCTTTGCTTCGTACATGAGCGCGAGCTCGTCGCGCTCCACTTCTGGCATGAGCTCGACTTCGGTGCGCTCCATAGCGATCTCGTGCTCGTACACTTCCTGTTCGCTCTTCGCGGCCAGGTATCCGCTCGAGCCCATCGATAGCGCGTCTGCTATGAGCCCGGCGATGCCGGCGAGCACAACGGTCTGGTGCGCCTGGCTCGCCGTTGCGCCGATCATGCCGGCGACGAGTCCGAAGTTGGCCGTCAGGCCGTCGTTGAAGCCGTAGACCACGTTCCGGAGAAAGCCGCCCGACTCGGCGCGATGCCATGGCTCGCCGGCCCGCCCAGCCATTTCGCCCAACGTGCTCGCGTGTTCGGCGGACTCGCGCGCGAGAAGAAGCGCTTCGCCCTTGCCGGCGCCGCCCGAGGGAAGCGAGCGGTGCATGGACAGGTAGCCGCGCACCTCGCGACCCTCTTCGGCCAACAGCATCGGTAGCAGAAAACGAGGACCGAACGTGCGGCCCAGCACCGCGAGGAGTCGCGCGCGCGCAGACGGGACGAACGGCTTGGGCGGGCGGCCGGCGCGCGTCAGCAGGTCGGACCAGATCGTGACGTGCCGATCCTCGACCGCCGCGAGGCGCCGATAGAGGTCCTGCTTCGCCGGGTCGCGCTCTGCGTTGGCGAGGGCGCGATACAGAAAGGCCGCGTCCGCTTCGTCCTGCCAGTGATGCTCGAAGGCGTCCAGGTCCTTGGGCTGCGGAGCGCCCGCCGCCGGCGGCGTGGAGGGGCTGGGGGACGTCTGGCCGACCGCGGTAGACATGGCTCGAAATATCGCAATCGCCGGCGCCCGAGGGAATGCGGTCCGGGCAACCGTCGCGCCGGCCGTGGTGACTCATCCGGTGCAGGTTCCCTTCTACCGGCACCAGGAGCGTTTCAGTATGCGTCCAACCCACCTCGTACTCGGCGCCGCGATGGTGCTGGGCAGTGTCGCCCCGATCGCCGCGCAGGACCGGACGTCCGGTCCGACCACCGTCGTCAGCCTCCTGGGCAACGACATGGAGGACCGCGCTGCGTTAGGCCTGAGCACCGGCGCCAGCGGCAAGCGCGACACGCTCGGTCTGTTGATCGAGAGCGTGACGCCCAACAGTCCGGCGGACAAGGCCGGCTTGCTCGAGGGCTACCGCATCGCGTCGATCAACGGCGAGAACCTGAAGCTCGCGCCGGGCGACGCCGGCGAGCCGGACATGGACGGCATCATGACGCGCCGGCTGAGCCGCGAGTTAGGCAAGGTGAAGGCGGGCGACGACGTGACGCTGCAGGTGTACGCCGACGGCGCGTACAAGACGATGAAAGTGAAGACGGCGGCCCTCGAAGACATTGCGATGCATCCCATGCGCATGTCCGACGACGACTACGATAACCGGCCTGCGCTCGGCCTGAGCCTGGATGGCGGCGGCAGCAAGCGCGACACGTTGGGCCTGCTCGTCACGGCGGTCGAGAACGATGGACCGGCCGACAAGGCCGGGATCGAGGAGGGGAATCGCATCGCATCGATCGACGGCGTCGACCTGCGCGTGCCGGCGGACGAGGCCGTCGGCGGCCAGCTGTTAGGCGCCAAGCAGCGGCGGTTCACCCGCGAGCTGCAACAGAAGAAAGCGGGCGACGAGATCACGCTGCAGGTGTACGCGAACGGCTCCATGAAGACCGTGAAGGTGACGGCGGGGCGGACCGCCGACGTGTACAAGGAAACGCGCGGCCGCCGGATCCGCATCAAGGGCTTCGACGGCATGAGCTGGGCCGCACCGGTGGCGCCGGTCGTTCGCCTCGACGGGATGGATGGCCTCGAGGAGTCGATGCGCCCGCTGCGGATCGAGATCGACAACGCAAAGCGCGCCGCGCTCGACGCGCAGGTCATGGCGCGGCAGCAAGCCGACATGGCGCGCATGCAATCTCGCATGGCGCTGGAGCGCTCGCGCCTCAACGATGATTATTTCGACGACTCGCGCCGCAGCAGCGGCTGGGTCAGCGGCGGCCCGGGCAGCATGCTCACGTTAGGCGGACTGCGCGTGTCCGTGGTGAGCGGCGCGCTGAGCAGCTACTTCGGCAAGGGCAGCGAGGATGGCCTGCTCGTGCTCGACGCGAACGATGAATGGCATCCGCTGCAGGCCGGCGACGTGATTCTCTCGCTCAACGGCAAGTCCGTCCGCGAGGGCGACCACACGGAGCTTTCGCTCGACAGCGATCAGGACAACACCTTCGTGGTGCTGCGCAAGGGCTCGCGCGTCACCGTGCACGTGAAAGCGCACTGACGTTGGTGCGGGCGCCTCACCAGAGGCGCCCGATATTCCACGTGCCGCCGGCGTAGAGTGCGTGTGCCTGCGGTCCGTCCAGCGGCACGATCACGCCCGCGTCGACCCCGGCCCACCGCCTAACGGTGAACACAGGGCCGGTGAGCAGCGCGACGATCGGGGCGGAGCCGAATGGTCCGCCGGTGCCCGGAAAGCCGTAGACTTCCGCGGTCCAGCTGAGGATCCCGCGGACCGGCGTGCCGGCGGACACCGTCCAGAGCGTCGCATCGCGCGGCGCGTGGGCGGCGCTCGCGCGCCACGTATATCCCGCATTGATGTCGACCTCCACCGGCCCGAGCTGATGGCTCGAGATCAGGGTGATCTTCGCATCGGTCGATCCTGTACCGAGGCCGTCGCGCACGCTGCCCGTGGGGAATTTCACCGCGGGCAGCACTGCGAAAGAGCCGAGCACAGGCAGGCTGTCGGCGATGCGCCACTTGAGCGCCGTGGTGAGATCGCCGCCGCCATCGCGCGCGGGCCCGACGCTGGTGTTGCGCATCCACGCGTCGGTGAGCTCGAGCTGCACGCGCGGGACGAGTCCGATTTTGAGCGTGGCCGGCGTGCTGAACGCATGCACGCCGGCGTCGAATCGATCGAGCTCGATGCCCGCTTCGAGCTCCACCCAGCCGGGCCACACGGTGTACGCGTGGGTGGCGACGGTGGGCCGTTCCGGTTGGGCGTCGTGCGGGTCGGTGGCTTCCTGCGCTCCTGCTCGCGCCGCGCCGAACGCGACGGCCGCCCACAGCAGGAGCGCGCGGCGCATCAGAATTCGATCTGCGCGCCCAGCTCGACGACTCGGTTAGGCGGAAGCCCGAAGAACTGCGTGGCCGCCCGCGCGTTGCGCCCCATGAACACGAACAGCTTCTTCCGCCACCGGGCCATCTGCGTGTTTCCGGTGGGGATGAGCTCCTCGCGCCCGAGGTAGAACGACGTGTCGCTCTGCCGCGCCCGCAGGCCCAGCGGCTCGCAGCGCGACAGGATCTCCTTCACGCTCGGCGTCTGCATGAACCCGAAGTGCGCGATCGCCCGATAGAACCCTTCGCCTAACGGATCGAGCCGCAGGCGCTCGGCGGCCGGCACTTCCGGTACGTCGGCGGTGAGCACCGACAACAGGATCACCTGCTCGTGCAGCACCTTGTTGTGCTTGAGGTGGTGCAACAGCACCACGGGCGCGCCGTTCGTGTCGGACGTCATGAACACGGCCGTGCCCGGAACGCGCGGCGGCTTGCGTCGCCGCACATCCTCCAGGAACAGGTCGATGGGCAGACTCGCGCTGCGCAGCAGGTCCTGGAGCAGCGTCCGCCCGCGCTTCCACGTCGACATCATGATGTACAGCGCGACCGCGACCACCAGCGGGAACCATCCGCCGTGCTCCACCTTCACGGCATTCGCGACGAGAAACGCGAGATCGATGATGAGGAACACGGCCAGGAACGCGCCGGCGCGCGGCAGCGACCACTTCCACTCATCGTGTGAGATGAAGAAGAAGAGCAGCGTGGTGATCGCCATCGTGCCCGTCACCGCAATGCCGTACGCCGCGGCGAGCGCGCTCGACGACCGGAAGCCGAGCACGAGGCCAATGCAGCCGACCATCAACGCCTTGTTCACTTCCGAGATATAGATCTGGCCGGCTTCGTGCTTCGACGTGTGCGTGATCGTCACGCGCGGCGAATACCCGAGCTGCATCGCCTGCTGCGTGAGCGAGAACGCGCCCGAGATGAGGGCCTGCGACGCGATCACGGCGGCCGCGGTCGCGAGCACCACCATGGGGTAGAGCAGCGGCGCCGGCACCAGGCGGAAGAACGGATTGCTCGCCGCGCTCGCGTCGCGCAGCAAGAGCGCGCCCTGGCCGAAATAGTTGAGGAGCAGGGCGGGGAACACGAGGAAGAACCACGCGGCGCGAATCGGCCGTCGCCCGAAGTGTCCCATGTCGGCGTAGAGCGCCTCGGCGCCCGTGAGTACCAGGACCACCGCGCCTAACAGAAAGAACCCCTGCCAGCCGTTCTCGGCGAAGAACCGGATGGCGTAGATCGGATCGACCGCCCGCAGGATAGACGGTTCCTTCATGATCTCGACGAAACCTAACGCAGCGATGCTGGCGAACCACACCAACATCACCGGGCCGAACACCTTCCCGATGCGGTCCGTCCCGTGGCGCTGAAACAGGAACAACACGAACAGCACCAGCACGCTGAGCGGCACCACCATCCGGCCGAACACCGGCGTCGCTACTTGCAAACCTTCGATGGCGCCGAGCACCGTGATCGCCGGCGTGATGACGCCGTCGCCGTAGAGCAGCGCCGCACCGAAGAGTCCGAGCGTGATGAGCACCGCCACCGGGACGATGCCCACACGCCCGCGCAGGCCGCGCTGAATCAGCGCGAGCAGCGCGAGGATGCCGCCCTCGCCGCGATTGTCCGCGCGCATGATGAACGACAGATACTTCACGCTCACCACGAGCGTGAGCGCCCATACGACGAGCGACAGCGCACCGTACACGTTGGGCGCGGTGGGCGCGATGCCGCTCGACGGACTGAAGCACTCCTTGATCGCGTACAGCGGACTCGTTCCGATGTCGCCGAACACGACGCCGAGCGCCGTTAGCGACAGGATCGCGAGCTTGCGACCCGTCGGGCGCTCTTCGATTCGCTCGCGATCGGGGCGGCTGACAAAGGCCCCGGAGAACGATCCGGTTGTCGTGGGAGAAGCGCTTCCCCCACCCGCTTCAGCAGGCGCGCGCGCGCCCGAGCGGGCTGGTTCAGCAGCCATGTGGAGTTCGTAGCCTTGACATACACCCTGCGGTCGCGAAAACCCGCGGCGACCAGTCGCCTGTTCGGATTACACGAAAAAAGCGGGTCGCGGACCAAATCCGCGACCCAGAGCCCGCCTTGGAACATAGCGCAAACGACCGCGCAGTCCAGCGTCGCAGGTTACTAGCCAGCCGTCCCCGTCGACCCGGTCGATTCCGACTGTCCGCCGGACCCGGTGATGCCCTCGATTTCGCGGCGCGCGCGGTCCAGGGCCTCGCGGATCTTGTGTAATTTCTCGGCGTCCGCAGTTTGGCGCCACGCGAGCGTGTACGTGACACGAGCCAGGTCCTTGAACGACCGGTTGACCTCGGTCATGGCCGGTCCGAAGAAGCTGGCGCCGAACTCCGAGATCCTCTCGAAGATGTCCTCGACCGTGGACTTGTTCTCGGCCAGGTAGGCGCGACCCTCAGGCGTGATCTCGTAGATGCGCTTACCGCCTTCCTCCTGGGTCGCTTTGGCGTAGCCCATGTCCTCGAGCATCGTGAGCGTGGGATAGACAGTGCCCGGGCTCGGCGCATACGCGCCGCGGAAGCGGTCTTCCAGCTCCTTGATGATCTCGTAGCCGTGTCGAGGCTTTTCCTCGAGCAGCTTGAGGATGACATACTTGAGGTCGCCCTGCTCGAACATGCGACCTCCGCGGAATCCGCCGCGCCGGCCGCGCGGTCCGCCACCGCCCCAGAACCAGCCCATGACGCCGGGATCGAATCCGCGTCCCGCTCCCGCCCATCCCCGTGCGCCCCAGTGTTCGTGGCACATACAAACCCCCAGCAAAAGATATGTCTTAGATATATCGGTAGACCAAGATATGTCGCCCGATATATCTGCACAAGGTCGTTGTGAGATGCGCAAAAGCGGGAGCTGCAAAGTTATTAGTCATAGTTTAGTCAGTTTATCATAAATATTGATAAACTACCTAAGCTCGATATAATTGATCCTCATGGATCGAAAGAAAAATCCCTTTGCTCCCGGCGCTGGAACGCGTCCGCCCGAACTGGCCGGCCGGGGAAAGGTCATCGAGGACGCAGCTGTCGCGCTTGCTCGAACCAAGATGGGACGCTCGGCAAAGAGCCAAATGCTCTTAGGGCTTCGCGGCGTTGGGAAGACCGTGCTGCTAAACGAAATCTCGCGCCTTGCTGAAGCTGACGGATACAGGACGATAATGCTCGAAGCTCCGGAGGATCGAACGCTGGCAGAAATGCTTGTGCCCCCACTGAGAACGACGCTCTACGGGTTGAGCGCCGTCGACAAGGCGAAGCACCTTGCCACCAAAGCACTCCGGGGCCTACAGGCCTTTGCAAGCACGCTTGAGCTGAAAGTCGGCGAACTAGAGCTCGGAGTGCGCGAACCGGCATTCGCGGATTCGGGTAACCTCCAAGCCGATCTACCGGAACTGTTAGTCGCCGTGGCGGAAGCTGCCGACCAAGCAGAAATGCCCGTCGCCGTTTTCATCGACGAAGTTCAATACCTGGCGACCGAAGACCTCAGTGCCCTACTCGCTTCCATTCACAAGATTGGACAGAAGCAATTGCCATTCGTCGTTTTCGGCGCAGGGCTTCCACAACTAGCGGGGCTTGCCGGAGAAGCAAAGTCCTACGCCGAGCGATTGTTTGACTATCCAACAATCGGCCCGCTCTCACATGAGGCTGCTGAACGCGCAATTCGAGCCCCGATTCAGGAGGAAGGAGCGGAAATAGACGATGCCGCGCTTGCCAGCATTCTGTCACGAACACAGCGATACGCGTACTTCTTACAGGAATGGGGCTCGCAGGCTTGGGACGCGGCGTCAAACTCGACAATTACTGAGAAAGACGTTGACAACGCCACTGCTAACGCACTGAAGGCGCTCGACCAAGGTTTCTTCCGTGTTCGCTTCGATCGACTAAAGCCGAGTGAGAAGAACTACCTTCGAGCGATGGCTGATCTCGGGGCCGGTCCACATCGGTCAGGCGATATCGCAGGTCTGCTCGGCGTGAAGGTTACGAGCGCCGGCCCGCTGCGCAGTGGGCTTATCAAGAAGGGAATGATTTACAGCCCTCAGTACGGCGACACAGCCTTTACGGTCCCAATGTTCGACGAATTCATGCGCCGAATGATGCCTGACTGGCGTTCGAAGTGAGTCTGCGTCGATTGTTGTCATCCGATACTCGCGACGAACTAAGGCTCTTGCCACGGATCTTTCGCGATCTCCTCGAGCGCTCTGGTCACGTACACGCGGACCATCTCCTTGCGCCACGAGAGCGTGAAGTCGGTGTTGTCCATCGGCTTCGCCGGCTTGAACGACGCGTCGGCCGCGTCGGCGATCGACGCCGCATCCAGCCGCCGCCCAACGAGCGCTTCCTTGGCCGCCTCGATCCGCATCGGATACGACGCGACGGCGCCGAGCACGATGCGCGCGTCGCGCACCGTGCCATCGGGCTGGAAGTCGACGCGCGCCGCCACGCCTAACACCGGAAAGTCGAACGAGCCGCGCCGGCGGAGCTTCACGTACGACGCCCGCCACGCGCCGACCGGCGGCAGCAGGTACCACACGAGCAGCTCATCCGGCCGTTTGTTGAGAAAGTGCATGCCGTCGTTGTGATACAACTCCTCGGCCGGAACGCGGCGCACCCCGCCGCCGCTCGCCAGCATCACGGACGCGCCTAACGCAACGGCCACCGGCGCGCCGTCCGACGACTGCACCGCCCAACACCGCGGACTCGAGGGCGCCACCCAACAAATGCGGCCATCCTTCTTCATGCAGAAGTCGATCGCTTTGCGCCATTCGTACGTCTGGTCGTAGTAGTTGCAGCGCGTGTCGAGAAGCAGGTTGCCGCCGATCGTGCCCATGTTTCGCAGCGGAGGCGTCGACACCAGTCCGGCAGCGGTCGCGACGGCCGGGTAGTATCGGCGAACCGTGTCATCCGCGGCCAGCTGCGACAGCGTGACGCCGGCGCCAATGCGCAGGCCGAGCTCGGGACTGCTGTGGATCTCGCGCAGCGATGCAATGCCCGCGAGCGAGATCACGTTCGCCGGCGTTTGCTGCCGCCGCTTCATGTTCGGGTACAAGTCGGTCCCGCCGGCCACGTACATCGAGTCGTTGCCTAACTCGAACCGAGCGCCGAGGGCGTCCATCACCGTGGGCGGCGAGACGAATCGGAATCGCGGAAGCCGCAGCATTCAGCCTGCCCGTCCTGGACCGCCGACTTCGCTGTGCGAACGGTGATCGGCTTCGCGCCCGTCGCCGCCCTGCGCCGGCGTCGGGATGAGCGTCGTCTCGGGGAACGCGTAGTCTGGGAACGAAGCCGGGCCGTGGCGCGGCTCCTTGCCGCGGGTCTTGTCGCGCAGTGCGCGCAACACGGCGTGCGGTGCGCACGGCACCTCGTCCACGCGCACACCGACCGCATCGTACACTGCGTTTGCAACGGCCGGAGGAATCGGCAGGAGTGGTCCCTGGCCGACTTCTTTCGCGCCGAATGGTCCGCCCGGCTCCGGCTCCTCGATGAGGTACGATTCGACATCGCACATCTCGAAGGTCGTCGGCGATTTGTACTCGAGCATGCTCGGGTGATGGTGTACGAGCCGTCGCTCGGCGTCGCGGTACGTCATTTCTTCCATGAGGGCTTCGCCTAACCCCATGTAGACCGATCCCTCGACCTGGCCGATCGCCAGCAGGGGATTGATCGCTTGTCCGATGTCGTGCGCGATCCAGACCTTCGGCACGCGGACGATGCCCGTGTCGGGTTCCACTTCCACTTCGGCCACCGCGCAGGAGTACGAGTACGCGGGCGATGGGCCGACGCCGGCACCCTTGTAGCGTCCCGGCGATCGCGGCGGCGTGTACGATCCCGTGGAACCGACCGCGCCCTGTTTCGTCTCCGCGAGCTGCACGGCTTCGGCGAACGAGACGCCGCGACCCGGGTCCTGGACATCGAACACGCGGCGCTCGGCGAACACGAGCCGGTCGGCGGAGATGCCTAACCGTTCGCCCACGGCGGCCGCGAGGGTCGCGCGGGCACGCTCGGCGGCCTGGATGGCGGCGTGGCCGGTCATCATCGTGACGCGCGACGAATACGAGCCGAGATCAACGGGCGCCAGATCGGTGTCGCCGGTCACGACACGGATGTCCAAGGGCTCGATGCCTAACACCTCGGCCACGCAGTACGCGAGCACCGAATCGGAGCCCTGGCCGATGTCGGTGCTGCCGCAGAACGCCGCCACGCCGCCCGAGCGGTCCAGCTTGAGCTGCACCGACGAATGCGGCATGCTGTTCCAGTAGATCGGCAGGCCCGCGCCCGAGATGTAGGACGAGCACGCGATCCCCACGCCGCGGCCGAACGGCAACCGGCGAAACTTCTCGGTCCATCCGCTCGCGCGCACCGCGGTCTCGATGCACGGGCCGAGGCCCATCGATCCGATGCGCAGCCAGTTCGCGGTGACGCTGTTCGGCGGCTGCAGCATCCGGAGGCGCCACGCTGCCGGGTCTTCGCCTAACTGTTCGGCGAGCTTGTCGAGATGGCACTCGAGGGCAAAGCGCGGCTGCGGCGTGCCGTGGCCGCGCTTGGGTCCGCACGGCGGCTTGTTCGTGAATACGCGCGCGCCGCGGAACCGGTATGCCGGCACGTCGTACGTCACGGTCTGCAGCGCGCCCGTGTAGTACATGCTCGCCACGCCGTACGACCCGTAGGCGCCACCGTCGAGGATCGACGCGAAGTCCATCGCCGCGATGCGGCCGTCGCGCGTGACGCCGGTTTTGATGCGCATGAGCGTGGGATGCCGCCCGCGGTGGCAGTAGAACACTTCCTCGCGCGTCAGGCAGATCTTCACCGGCCGGCCCGTGCGCCGGGCGAAGGCCGCCACCACGATCTCGTGGTTGAACGGGTCCGACTTGCCGCCGAATCCGCCACCGTTAGGCGTCGCGATCACGCGGACGTGCGCCGGATTCATCTCGAGCACCTTGCTCACGGCCCGGTGCACGTAGTGCGGCGTCTGCGTGCTCGACCACAGCGTGAGCCGCCCGTCGGCCGACCACTCGGCTAACGCGGCGTGCTGTTCCATGGGCAGGTGCGTGTTGCCCTCGTAGAAGAACACGTCCTCGCGAATCACGTCGGCCGACCGCATCGCGTCGTCCACGCCGCCGAAGTCGAGCGCCACGTGCTTGTGCACGTTCCCCGCGTCCGCGTAGTCGTGGATCTGCGGCTCGGGCGTCGCGAGCGCATCCTCGATCGATCCGATCGCCGGCAGCGCCTCGTAT
>JACZDA010105820.1_pt1 | contig 17163 bp, 24 predicted proteins | sample 8641761 | NCBI WGS metagenome assembly JACZDA01 (sample SAMN15324611, study PRJNA640507) | soil metagenome | isolation source: intercropping peanut in the first line | place: China: Luxin town, Laibin City, Guangxi Province | collected 2019-07-25 | depth 10cm m | reverse complement strand
TCAACCGACCATCGCTGTCCACTTCTGAACGGGATCGGCGCTTTCGCTACTCGCCGCACGTCCTCGTCTTCGCGGAACATATGCGACAGAAAATGGTCGCCAGATATCCCGGTGCCGCTGGCGCACGAATACTTCATTGGGTTCGACGAAAACGCGACTGAAATGACGGTGTGGGTGGCGGAAGACATGGCGACATCCGCAACGAGATCACCTACCGGTAGAGTTGTGCGTTCCCTCCGGCAGACGACGCCAATACAGGCATGCGGAGCAGTGAATGCCAGTTGCGCGCAGGCGGCCACACGCGAGACGACATCTGGCTGGCTGAGCCGTGTAATCAGGTCCACCGAGAAGCCATACTCCCGGTACGCGGCCTGCACGGTGACGCGGGGAAGGAGAAACTCCGCTGCGCCAACGTTGCATAACCGCTCCTGAATGGCGCGAAACGCGGCATCTGTCGCGTACTGGTCACTAATGATTGAATACAACTCATCATGATCGCGTACCACGTGATGAACAATCTCGTGATAGAAGGTGAAAGTGCGCCGGGCAGGCACGCCCGCAGTGGGATCAACCTTGATCGCATCTGCAAACGCGACCCCTTCACGACCAAGACCAATGCTCCCATACTCGACGTGAATATCCATTGCATTGCAGAGCGCCTCAGGATCACGCCAGCAGGTGTATTGCTCCTTCAAGGCGGCCACCCGCTCGCGGATCATGTCTTCGAGTCTGGCCTCCGCCATGAGTCCGATTTTCACCCATCGTTCCTCCCATCATCATGCTGGGGTAGGTATGGCCGCATCAAGGTTCGCAGATGAAGATAGAGTTCACGCCACTCAGCAGCCGTTTGGGGGCGCTTGCCGCGTAACTCTATCCTGCTCAGATCCTGGGCGATTGTGAGGTCAATCTCGCCCTGGTCGACCAGTTCCTCAAGGCCAGGCGCTACGTCGTGAATTGGCACGCTGGTCCATCCATCGACCCCTGCCATCAACTGACCGAGGGGCATGGTATAGAAGGTGGCGATCTTCTCAAGCGTATCGAGCGATGGCGTCGTCCGTCCACGCTCGATATCAGAGAGGTAGGACACCGATAAAGTCGTCGCCTGGGATAGCTGGAGCAGCGTATATTCGAGGCCCTGACGCAGTTCCCGGAGGCGCTCCCCGAGTCTCATAGCCCGCTCCTTTCCACTCATTGCCTGCCATTATACGCCCTGACCGTAATTTTACAACGAGTATCGCTTGACAGGCATGCGAACAGGCGACATAATTACGCTATGAGCGTAGTCGCGTCGCTTAGTACGCGAACAGTGAATAGAGAGGTATACGTATATGGCCAATGAGACTGACAGCCAACCCGCCACCGATGCTGGGAACAATGAGCCACAGCATGGGCCAGAGGTGACGATCACGATCGACAACAAGGCCTACCAGATCCATCGTGGCCGCCAAACCGTGGCGTATCTGAAGGAGCTTGCCGGTATCTCGCAATCGTTCGAGCTTGATGAAGTGGAGCATGGGACGCTCGTGCCGCTTGCCGACGACGGCTCGGTCACGATTAAGGGCGAGGAGGAGTTCAAGAGCAACCTCAAAGTCGGCCACAGCTCGTAACAGCGCCTCGCGTTAAAGGAGTGGACGCCATGAGCAGTCCCGATGAGGAGGTGGCCGAATTACAGCGATGTTATCCAGGTAGTAAGCGCTGTGAAGAAGGAGGAACCACGTTCTATTTCATCCCGAATCTGCCGCTTCCTCAGGGCTGCTCGCCTGCGTCAACCGCCGCATTGCTGTGTCCGACGGAGCGGGACGGATACCCGTCCCGCCTTTATTTCGCTGAACATATCCAGAGTCCTGCCGCGCTCAACTGGAACATGCAGCCGCGCGCCCTGGAGCGGAACTGGCATGCATTCTCCTGGGCGGCGATCCCGAATCTCTCGCTCACTGACCTGGTTCTGGCGTATACGAGGGCCTTACTGCCATGAATGATGTTGTAATCATCCGCATTGCGCGTCCGTTCTTTGAGGACGTGGTGAGCGACCTGCGGCGCGCGCATCCATTTGCCGCAGAGCGTGTCGGATTTCTCTTTACGCGGGTAGGATCGGGTCCGCCAGGGACTACACTGCTGTTCCCGACAGAGTATTGGGCTGTACCTGACGACCAGTATCTGGATGATGGTGATCCATGGATAGGCGCCGCCATCAACGGTGACGCTATCCGTCATGCGATGCAGCGCATCATGGCGACGCAACAGGGCGCGCTTCATGTACATCTCCATGATTTCTCCGGTCGTCCGCGTTTTAGCGGGACTGATTGGCGCGACGTACCGGACCTGGCGCGTTCGTTCCAGCATGCTGGCCCCAACCTGATTCATGGGGCGCTCGTGCTGAGCCCTGATGCTGCCGCCGGTGCAGTGTGGTTGCCGAATCAGCCCGGGGATGAGCCAGTTCTGCCTCGCATCGCCATCGTCGGCTATCCGTTGCGCACATTCGAGGGAGGGCCTCACGATGACGTCGGGACGCTACAGTAGACAGTCTTTTCTGGGACCAGATGCGCAGGATCGTATTGAGCAGGCAGTTATTGGAGTCGTGGGGCTGGGTGGCGGTGGCTCGCATATCGTGCAGCAACTTGCCCATGTTGGTTTCCAGCGGTACGTGCTGTATGACTACGATGCGGTCGACGAGAGTAACCTGAACCGCCTGATCGGGGCTACGGAAGCGGATGCGTCAGTGGAATTGGCCAAGCTGGAGGTCGCCGAACGGCTCATTCGTGGCCTCCAGGCGCATGCCCAGGTCACGCCGATTCACAAACGGTGGCAGGATGAGCCGTTACCGCTGCGTGGCTGCGATCTAGTGTTTGGATGTGTTGACGGGCCAGCGACCAGGCGCGTTCTTGAAGCCATGATGCGGCGATACCTTATCCCGTATATAGACATCGGCTTGGACGTACATCATGCCCAGGGTGAGGTTCCGGTGATGGCGGGACAGGTTGCGCTCTCCATGCCAGGTGATCTCTGCCTCCGATGCATGGGGGTAATTACTGACGTTGCGTTGGCCGCCGAAGGTCGCCACTATGGCGATGCCGGTTCCCATCCTCAGGTGGTCTGGGCTAACGGGGTACTGGCATCTACAGCGGTGGGTCTGGCAGTGGACGTATTGACCGATTGGACGGGCCGCCTGCGCCACCCCATCTATCTCGAATACTTTAGCAACGACGGTACGGTGCGCCCCTCTCCACGATTGGAGTATGCGCCGTCAGCATGTAAGCACTATCTGCTTACCGTAGTCGGTGACCCAACAATCTAAGAGATCGCCAAAACACATCCTGTTGAAAAGGTAGGTAGCTGGCATATGGATATCCGCGAGCGGCACTTTGGCCCCATTCTGACCGAGCTTGACAACGGGCAGGCAGTAAATGTAGATCTTGATGCGCTTATACGTCGCCTGCTCCTATTTGACCATTACTACTTGGAGTCAAGCCAACTCAGAGAACTGCCAGCAATGCTCCATGCTTTCGGTTATAAGGGGGTGATCCGTCTACTTGAGGATCCCAAATTCGAGATCATCTGCGATGCCATGACGGCCGCGTCGGTAGGACAAACGGAGCCTTTGCAGATGACGCAGCGGCGGGGTTATGCGCTCCCCTTAGGTAGCTACCGTATCTCGCTGGTGTCGCTGCATCAGTATGGGTTTCAGCATACTCTAGAGAACGTACCCCAAACATCTGATATGTCAAATCAGCAGTATAAGCGCCTCAAGGCCAGGTTATTTAATAAACTCTTGCGCTATCCGCGCGAATCTGGCACGGCAGGTATGCGAGACTACGCAAAAGAACTTGAACTTGGGGAACAGAGGCTCTCGTCGACGTTACAAACCATTGTTCGTGCGGATTTGGGCTTAGATGTTGGCGACAAACTACGGATAGATGTCGAGAAGCTACCCTTCGAAGAAGATTATCGAGTGCAGACTAATCTCCAAGCCGATTTCAACGTTACTGAGCAAGCGGCTCATAAAGTCGTCGAGAAAGCGTTGCTAGGGTCGGCGGCACTGGACATTCGCATCCGTCTCATGGAGTCGCTAAGTGCCGTTACCGGTTTCCAAGATAGTGATGCTCCGATATTCGAAGCAAAGCTAGCCTTCATCGCCAGTCAACTCGATCCAGACGCCCAGGAGCGGCGATTTGAAAACGTCACCAGACTGGCAGGTTTGCCTAGCATGGCGGCGCTTGGGCCAAACGCCACAGTCGATGTGGAAAAGCTATTGCGCCTTCGCGACCACCCAGATTGCGTCGACCTACGGCGTTGGCTACGCACCACTGATGGGCAATCGGATGAGGATATCACGCAACAGTTTAATTCAGTGAAAGAGAAGCTCGCAGCGCTGACGAATTCGCCAGCTGGAGAGTCTATTAGATTCGTGGTTACGACGATTGCCGGGTTAGTGCCTGTTGCGGGTATTGTGCTCGGGCCACTGAGCACACTGGCTGATAAATTCATTGCTGAGAAACTGATAGGATCACCGGGTCCAGTGTGTTTTCTGAGCCGCCGGTACAGCTCAATTTTTAAGCGGTAGAGTCTAACGCAATCTCCTTACGGCGAAAATGAAGGGTCAGGCCTTGTGCCGCACAAAGGCCTTCAGAAACATGCAATGCGTCCTAGCGCGAAACACCAGATAGGCACTACGGCTCTGCGAAGTAAACAGAAAGACGCCACATAAGGCGTCTTTCTTAGTCTTAATTCAGGATCGAAGATCGTACTCTTACTCAGATGTGGCGTAGTCCGACCCGAGGTCAATCACGAACCCAGGATGACCCAGCGGATCACACTGGCGTGCGTCACTGGGCGTTACCAGGAGTTACCGGGCGTCTATATCGTTATCGTATGCGTCGCGCATGCTGGGCTCCGTACAGCCCTTGTACATCTATATCTTCAAAGAAGGTATCCAGGGGCACCTTGCGTGACGCCTCAAAGATTCCAGGCAGACCAAAATCTGCTTTGCCGTGCAACTCTGGTCGATAGTTCATTCCCAAAGCCATAAACTTTGTCGGGTAGTTTTCTACCACAATAATTTCCACCACCGGAGATGTTTTACCAGCTACGTCTACCCGGCGGTCACCGACTTTGGTGCTAGCCACATAGTAAAATGGTTGCCCCACGGTGATTGCGCCTTCGCGTTGCGTTGCTTCAGACAACACGGTCATGTCTTCACGAGCTGTACCTACCGTGCTCAGCCTTAGCTGCTTCGCATTGTCAATTCTACCGTTAGAATATACGGCGTAAGCATTGCCCGACTCTGTAAGAATGTATACGGCACCATCCTTATTTTTACGAGCGTCAACATCAAGGTCGCCTGTATTACTGTGATCAAACTCTAGCGATAGTTCATAACTCGCCCCGGGTTGATCGTACTGACGAGCCGGGTAGCCGTTCACCCAACCCTGATTCGGTTTTGGCGGATCATTATAGATACTAAGGCTATTCTGCGTATTGTCTGACATAATATTCCAATCAATTATATTATATATAAAGAACTGTAGCAGTATATCAATATATTGCCTGTTTGTCAATACTATGTGTATTGCCCATCATGCAGGATGTTTCGTAAAGAGCGGACTGGATTGCGGTACCAAAGGTGTTTATTGTTCGAGACGCTGATCTACGCGGCGATCACCTGAGCAGCATCGCCACTTTGCCCAGCTAGTTCCTGATCAAACGTCCTCAGCGGTCTTGTGCTGTCTGTGTCTGCATAAGCGGCCAGGCAGCAGGAGGCAGCAATCGGACGGGAGCGTCGGCAGACTACAGCACGCTATGTATCTTCAGCAGCGCACGGTGCATCACATGGTGCGTCAACTGTCCGTGTTCGCAGCCCATCCACGAAGGAAATCAGCACCGATTCGGGTGCAAGACCCCCTTACGACTGCGCATCGTTCTTCTTACCGTTGCGGAGTGGCTACAAGTTCATCGGAATATGCGACAAAACCACTGGGTTATGGGTTCTTACTAACTGAGAACGCCATCCATCAGGCCGTCTCTAAACGTGTCACGCGGTGATCCAATCCCGTCACATCCCGATTGGTGGCTGTCAGTGCCGCCTTGACCGTCTGTACCTCGCTCGCAATCGCATCGAGACGGTGTTCCAATCGTTGAATATCGCTGCCAGTGGCCTGGTCTCTCTGGCTTTCTAGCACAGCATCCAGCTTGGCGTTTTGGTCCTCCAGGAGCACGCTGAAATGGTTAATTGCGGTTGTTACGTCATCCATAATACCAGCCTAGCACGACCTCACCAGAACGAAAAGCGCCACACGCCGCGAACTCCCTGTTGTCGTCAGCAAATATCCAGTGTGCCGAAAACGACCGTTTGTGGGACAGAGCGCCGACGACCAGTCCAGCATAAGGCAGTCAGATGGCCGCGTCGTCCCTAAAGGCGTCTCGAAATCTATGTTTCACCGCTTGCTCGTATAGTTGGGTTTTGATACACTGAAAGCATCATGGACGGGGCGAAGACGAGAATAAAGACAGGGGCAGCGGCGGGGACGAGAAACACGGCGAGGACAGGAACCAGCCGGGCAGAGCAACGACAAAAGTATCTCAAAGCAAAAGTTGCCCTTGCGCTCTATAGCGAATATGGCTGCGTCCCGCGCGAAGACGAGATCGAACAGGTCTATCACTTAACCCGTGTGCTCTACAAAGCAGTGCTCGGGACGCATTTCTTACGCAAACAGCAGCAGGAGAGCGGGCAATTGGTGCTGTTCTAGGCACAAAAACCAAAGGGACAGCATGCTCATAGGATATGCCCGTGTCTCCACGCAGGATCAGACCCTTGACCTCCAGACTGACGCGCTCACGCGAGCAGGTTGCGAAAAGATCTTCACGGATGTAACGAGCGGGGCCAAAGCAGAGCGTCCAGGGCTGCGCGATGCCATGAACCACCTGCGGTCAGGGGATACTTTAGTGGTCTGGCGACTCGACCGGCTCGGGAGAACGCTCAAACACCTCATTGCCACGGTTACGGAGCTGAGCGAGCAAGGCATTGGGTTCAAGAGCCTCCAGGAAAACATGGACACTACTACCCCCGGTGGCAAGCTCATCTTCCATATCTTTGGGGCCCTGGCCGAGTTCGAGCGGGAAGTCATCAGGGAACGCACCAACGCCGGACTCCAGGCTGCGCGAGCACGGGGAAGATTAGGCGGCAGACCCAGCGTACAGACGCTTGACCCCAAGAAAGTGGCGCTCGTCAAGAAACTCTATGCCGAGCGAAGTATGCCAGTCCAGGAGATTTGCGAAACACTGCATATCGGGCGGAGTACTCTATACCGATACCTCAACGAAAAGGAGCCATGAAACAGATCAGCCAGGATTTCAACAGAATTCCTGGTCTGCCAGCTTGTACTTCGCAAACGGGACGAGGCCACAGCATGTGATCATCTGCCAGGACACGATAACCATTCAACTCTGGTTTCCTACAGTGATATAGCTTCTGATTGCGAGCAGGTGTCTGCGGTTCATCACGCGACAACCTCGCGCACATGTCGCTTCATGCGGCAGTATGAACTATATCCTACATGCTACCCATATATTTGACATGTTTACACGCCTAACACTAGGATACTGGTGCCAACGCAGCTTGCTCGCGTTCACGGAACTGATAGCAGGAGGGAAGTGCAAGCGTGTTCACACAGCAGGACATGGGCGCCTTGAATGAAAGTGACTTGCGAAGGCACATATTGATTCCCTTGCTAAAAGCAATGGGGTTCCATGATGTATTTGAATACCACGGCGGTGCAGGTGAGCAGGGCAAGGACATTGTCTGTTGGATGTCAGACAAACTTGGCACTCGCATCAATCTCGCCATCGTTGCTAAAGCGGCGCCGATCACCGGGAAGGTGAGTGTCAGCAAGGGCACAGCAGCTGAGGTTCGCATGCAGATTGAACAGTGCTTCGGCAAGCCCTTCCTCGACCCCGTGCGTGGAGAAGAACAGAACGTCCATCAGTGTTGGGTCGTTTCAAACAAGACCATCTCCAAGGAGGCTGTCGCTGCTCTCATGTCGAGCCTGGCATCGAAGCAACTCGAACGCAACGTCAGCTTTGTCGATGGTAACCGGCTCTGGGAGTTGATTGAGCTTCATCTGCCCAATATCCCTATGCTTCTAAAGCTAGTTGAAGTGGGCAGGTGGTTAGGGTCGCTGGATACTCATTACCGGGTGGAGGTGAAAACCACTGAGGCTGGCGTTGAGTTCGGCATTAAAGAGAAGTTCCCTGGCGCATCTGAAGAGAAGCCCTTTACGATACAAGCTCGGTTTGCGTTTCCCGACACGGACGAAGGACACACAGCGAGAGAAGCATTCGAGCAACATGTGTCAAAAGGTACACCAGTAGAGATTCCGGCCTCATTTGCAGAGTTACACTTCCCTGAGTTCTTTCAAGCACTGCTCGGTGAATCGGCGCAAATGACATTGGTGCGGATTGGCCCCGTTACAGCCCCTCACTCAATACTCGTGCGTATGGATATTTTCAATCAGGATGGGGATGGCTTTAGCCTAGACTACGTAGACCTGAAGGAGACCCAAGGGGGCACTGAGGAGATCACGCTGGCAAATGAGCATCAGCCTATTCCCACGCGCGTCAAACTGGTATTAGACCGCAAATCGGGCCTAGTTCATTTCACCATGAACGCGCCGCAATTTGGCCTGAACGTGAAGCAGATTCTAGACAGCCTGCAACTGCAACATGCGATGAGCAAGGGTGGCGTTCTGCGCCTCACGCATCTTGAAACGGGACTACGCGCACTTGAAGTGCCTTTCGGTGCTGGAAGCACCGAAACCCCTGATCAGGACTTTCTGGAAGCCATGCGCGATTTCGTTGCGATCCAAATGAAGGTGGGTCGTCCCATCAACATGCCTGACCGAGACCTGTCGCAGGACGAAATGAATCTGCTCAATAAGCTCCGTCATATCCTCCATGTTGGCCGAGTGCGTACCCAGTGGGAAACGCTCTCAATGACGGTGAACGCGAAGTCAGTCCGTGAAGCACTCCCCGAATTTTCAGACGGACAAGCACAACCCATTAATGTGACACGTTCGGAGACCATTGCCCTCTTCGGTGTGGAGTTGCCACTCGGTCCTACCCTCCTGCATGCGCCACAGGGGAAGCTCATCAATGAAGCGGATGTTCGAACGCAACTCCTCGGGGCTGATGACAACTCTCCCATCGAACTGCATTTTGTACCCGGCGAGGATGATACGGTCGAAGTTCAGTACCTCAATTGGATTGAACAACCGCCCGACATTGAGGTAGACGATGTAGGATGACACCGATATAAGCCAGCAACTCGCCCACCATGAACACGCATCGCGCGGCTCGAAGCCGTGTGAACGGCCTAGGGACTTCTGTGGTGGTTTAGCGATATCGGTCTGGCATCCGGCTTGGTGGCAGACTGAGCAGTTGAAAGAAGGGTGACCCGATGACAAGCAATACGAGTGAACAACCTATTCCAGCCGTGGATGGCCTTGAGATCCACGTAGATAACCTGTATCTGCTCGCGTGTCCGGATTGTGGCGGGCCTTTAGACAACATGCCCTTCCTTGATAAGGTGGTGTTTATTTGTGAAAGCACAGGGGTTGGCAAATCAGAGTGTCAGCCTCGCGCAATTATCATGACAGAAGGTGAAGAAGACTTCAACCATGTGGAAGTCATAGAGGGCGTCAACGGCCAGAAGGCTCTCGTGAGTGCGATGCGTGAGTATGAGAGTCAAGAAAATCTGAGTAATAATGCTGGATGGCGCAAAGCCGTCTTGGAACAGGAAGCCAGACTCAAGATGTTGGAATTGCAGGGGTAAGGCACAAGTTAACATGAGATCGGGACAGGTATGCCATGCTCAGAGCAGGAACCCTGTTGGGTGTGCAGATAGACCGCCAGCGGCAGAAGGATGCGCGGGAGTAACTCGACGAAGCGGTTGTAACTGACCAGGCGCGAAAACTCCGCCCGCAGGTGCATCTGGACATACTGGGTGTAGAAGGCTTTGAAGGTGCGGTAGCCGGAGTGTTGAACGAGGATCACCATGGTCATGATTTCGCTGGGGTGCAGCCGGGTGGCACGCTTGCGCCACCGCTTCCTCACTGCCGCCAGCAGTTCGCGCTCCCAGACAGGTTCAAATACGCACCAGAAGGCATCCACCGAACAAAACAAGGCATCCAGGTCGAGCATACTCATGCTGACACCTCCGCTTCCGGTATGAATTGGCTTTGACAACCGTATCGTACCTGCTCGGAGGCGTCCTGCTTATGCCGAATTCACGTTATTTAGCCGAGCATTTCGACGAGTGGCACGACAAACGACGAGCAGCCTAGTGTCTATGCAGCAACTTGCTGCTCCAGCTTCGTAAGTCGCTGGTCAACATCTTTATCTCGTTCGTCGATACGCTCATCCAGCTGATCAATCGCTTCGCCAACACCCGTAAAGCCGTCCTGCATTTCAGCACGAAGCTGCTCAATCTTCTGGTTAGTTGCTTCTATTTTGTCATTGGTCGCCTGGATTTGCTCAGTCAGCTCGATCCCAAGAAGTGTCTCGGACTGTGAGATACGAGAATCGATAAATTGCTTCAGATCATCGAATTGCTGGTCGTTCATATAGGCCATTGTAGCAAAACCAGGCATTTACGAAAGTAGCATTGCCCGCCGTGTTCTCACATGACTCAGTCAGTGCTTCAAGAAGGAAAAGCCTGCAAACAGCCCGAAGGCCGTTGCAGGTGGTTTTAGCTCTCTCATTGTAGTGTTAACTATGCTGCTGTTAAGCACAAGCAACATATACACTAACCACCAACCCGCAACCAGTTAGCCTATTGCGCCCGGTTCACGCTTCTTCAGGTTCAGGAATGTCAGCAAGGAAAGCGCGGACCAAGCGGGCCGCCTCTTAGGCTCGTTTTGGCGCTGTGTACATAGGCTACCCCCGCCATTATGCTTCTAGAGCATTATCATACTATGCCTGCCTGTGAGTTAAAAGCTCACTTGCGGATCAACCCGCGCGGCATCTGGCCGAAGCTATGTTTTACTTAATTTTGAGCAACTTGAGGATGAAGTTTGCTGCTACCTGGAGGCTGGTGGGCTGATCTTTCGGTGCTTCGGCCTCAGCGGATGCAGTGGCGAGCAATTCTGCTACTTCAGCAGCAGACATGACTGAGTTGTAGCCGAGCTTTGTATTGACCGTGTTGGCCAATGTGGCTGCATCGGTGGCATCGAGGCCCATAACACGTCCAAGGTGAGCAAGGATGTGTTGCAGTTCCTTTTCATCAGATGTAACACGCTCAAGCTCAATGCCATAGCCGCCCTGCGAGTGCTCGATATCTCGATATGCTGCGCTAAAGCCTAAGCCGCCACCGTGAAGTATTAGGGAAGCCTCTTGATCGAGTAAGCGACCGCCGTTTCGCAGATCAATCAGCTCTGTGTCGGCAAAGCTCAATCCCGTGTACGCAAACCGCCCACGGTCATAGGGCTCGACATTCCTTCCGCCAAAAGCGGGTGGCTCAACGGCGACGATATGGCTGCCGTAGCCATTGAAATTAACGTATACAGAGGCGCTGCCATATGCACTACGCGAATCATCCAATCCAGAAAGCTCTAGGGAACCCTGCTGGTAGCGAATAATCTCAATCACTCCACCACCTTCTGCCGCCGCGATGTCTGCACGAATCCAATAACCGGCTTGTGGGATGCTCTCCTGACGTCCATCGATAGCTGCCAGGACTGGGTCAACACCTGGAACACGTTTTAACGCTTCATAATGCCGAGGCGGATCGTTCGATTTGTCTGTATCAATTGTGCGGCGAGCCATTGATGCTCTCTTAGGGTTAGGCTCATGTGAGGCACCCTCCTCAGAAAAGCTATCGCCAAGAGTAGACTGGTTAGAACCAGGTGCTGAGTCACTCCAAGTGGAGAAAATCATGGGCGTGTCATTCGTCGGGATGTCTTTATTTTTTGCGGGCCTCTCGGTGACGACGAGAACTGCTGAGACTCGACCATCTGTGCTGAAGCTGCCTAGCTCCATGTTCGCCGAGAGCGCGTCATTCACAGGTCCTATCCATTCAGATGCTCTAAAGACCTTACCATTCTTCACTCTACCCGAACCCAGGTAACCATGCGGCGTTACTTCTCCGGTGTCCAGGTCTAGCAATGTGGTATGTCCATCTGGCTCAATGCGTACAATATAATCATCTTCGGTTGTCAGGTATGTGGTGATTCGTTCGCCTCTGCGCACTCCTGGCACGGAGGTAGGATCACTTATGTCGTATGACCCGGACTCTAAACGAAATGCTACAGCAGCGGCGTCTCCGCTTGCAGTTGAAACAATTGCGGCAATTTCCTCAAACGTTGGGGTGAGCGCATCTGCTTCGTGTGATGATGGTTGCGATGGTAGTTGATTTGCTGGCATAAACTTCCTTGTTATTAAGCAATCACTCGATATTACCATAACTGGTCGCTTATGTCAATAAGTGCTGGCCTATGGCCGGTCTCTGGGGTTTCGAGGAGCGCACATGTGTCTGAATGTAGCGTCTTTGATCGGTTTGCCTGGTTTCTGGAGAAACCAGCGAGAAACCGTGCTCTTCTGATGAATATGAAGAAATGTGATCGAGGTGATAGTGATAGAGGTGATCGAATTGATGGGGCTCAGGCTGTCAGTCGATAGCCTATTGTGTTGGCGAGTTCCTGCACCCAGCGTTAGCTAAGCTTCCACCAGATACTGTGCAGTTGCCTGGGTATCGTAACCGGTTGCCTCATTGATTTCACTGCCACCAGATTGTGGGGAAAGAGGCTTTCCCCAACGCCTACTTCGACCACGCTACCGTAGCTGAGTTAAGTCGAATGGCGGACGATTAGACGCGCGATCCGCGCGCCAATATTAAGATATGAACATTTCTATACAGCTGGTGAATAAGTGTTCTTGGCGTGATAGTGTCCTGTTCCTCAGTTGCCGCTGTACTCTCCTCAGGTACTTCTGCGTGTTCCTCAAATCCCTCCTGATGGCGTTGAATTTCTTCATCTTGATTGTCCTGATAATCTCTTTGACCTTCATTGTTGCTGGCATTGGCCATAGCATGAACTCCTTATTAATTAGCACGGCTAATTATATCGAAATCAAGCAATATTGTCAAGTATATGATAAGTTTACACGATTCCCGTCAAGCAAAATTTCCGCTTTTCAGTAAGCCGGGTGAGCGGTACGATTCATACAGTAGGTACACGGAGCGTTATGCACTACCTGATCGGCATCATCAGTGAAGGAGCCACACCGGAAGAAGCCCGTGCGAGCGCCGTTGATTTTGCCGATAGTCTTGTCGAGCACCACGCCTTTGACTACCACGCTGAGTCGGGCCGTACCGTTCTCCTGACCTCTGCGCTTGGCCAGGAAGCCATCACAGGAGCATTGCGCACCACCCGCGAAGAGTTTATGCGGGCGCTCCAGATTGTCCGGCTGATGCTTCACGAATTTACCGACGAGCAAATCTATCAGGAAGACTTTGGCGACGAAGAAACGGAAGATCGCGACTATTATGCCTCACGCTGGCAGTTCGCCCAGGTCGGCACCACGAAATCATACCTCTACGCTACTAAGGGGATTTGGGGCGCAGCGATCACCAACGATACCGATTATCACCTTGCGCTCGAAGATCAAGATCCGAATGAACTGTGGGTGACAACGATGGATTTTCATAACTGAGATATTGGCTATGGCAGACTACGAACCATCCGAATCCTTCAAACTGATCGACGTGTTCAAGAGCGATGAGCCGGTGATTGACCAGTGGACATTCGTGTTCGATGAAGTCAATCCCTACAACGGCTGCTACACGATGCTCTCGACCGATAACACCGGCTGGGGCTTCTCGCAGTTTTGTGAAGGCCTGTACGCGCCAGGTAGCGCTAATGCGCATTTAGGTGAGCGGCCACGGCTCATCAGCGAGTATCTCGTCAATCATGTAATCGAAAGGATCGGCGATGAGTGACATGCGTGAAATGAGCGAAGATCAAGTGCGTTCTATGACCGCAACTGAGACTATCAACACCCTCTATGACCGCGCCTTACAGCGCTATTTAGCGGCGATTGACTTTGAGGCTCGCGACCACCTGACTGAGGAAGAGTTGATCCAGTGGGACGCCGCATGGACCGTTGAGCTCGGCGCTCCCACGCAAGCGCAAGCAAGGCGAAAAGCTGGAACAGTCGTGATCGAAGTACTCGGTGGCGTGGCGTATGTGATGAGCCACCCTGACGACGTGGAAGTTGAGATCATCGACCACGATGATGAGAATGCAGAGGCAGAAAAGGAGCGCAATGAGTGACGAATACTACCGCGAGCATGAACCACGAGGCGACTTTGACGAGTCTGGCAACTATATCAATGGTGAAGAAACCTACCAAGCCATAGCCGACAAGCTGCAAAATGGCCAATTTCCACCTGTTTTCTCTTGGACTGACCAAGAAGGCACCAGGCTAGACATCATGATGGTTTATGGAGCCGAGCAGGTAAATCGTTTGGGTGAGGGTATGGATGCTGGAAATGCGTTGTTTGTCTCCACTCGGTATGGCTGGTTTGGCTTCCGACTACTCGATGACGACGATAAACGAATAATCAAGCACCCTACCTATGTTGCAGAGAAGCTTGGTTTAGTCAGAAGTAATCCAATTGGCAAATCACTAGCAAAGTTAATCAATGGCGTCATCAGGGAGCTGCTGCCTGAGTATCCGCCAAATCAAGGATCGAAATGAGTGAACGCTACATTGAACAGTTGATCGACGACTTCCGCACCGATCATCCAGGCATTGTCGAAGAATGGGAACGGCAACGAGCAGACGCCTTAGAGGGAGGTGAGCCGAGAGAGGATTGGCCAGACCAGAATACTCCTGACGGCCTCGCATGGTGGCTCACTTCAGAAGTCAGTCTTGCCCGTGAAATGGCCGGACGTTATCCTGATGGCGTCGAGCGAGAACGCGGCATTGAACACTACTGCCTAGCCGCACTCGACGACCTGAAGCGAATGATGGCGAGTAATGGCGAGTAAGGACTGGCATGAGTGATACCAACCCCAACCCCAGTCCCACCATTCACGATCCTGCTTACTGGGACGCGCTGGAAGACCGCATCTATCCCCAATACGAGCAGTTCAACGGCAAGCCCTATTCAGAACTGACGGATGATGAACGCACCGACATCCTCTCGATCGTCGCGCATCACGTGTCAGCACTGCATGTTGTCCTCAGGGCACTGGCAACGGAGAGCCATCCGAAGCGAGCGCACGGCAGAAAACCTAGGCCTGTCGATCATGGAAACGAAGCTTGACTGGCCGCAGCTCATGGGGGAGGCGCTCACTGCGCCTGGGAATCTTGGGCAAACTTATAGCAGATTTCATGACTATTCGCTGACGAATGAGATGCTGTTCTTCATGCAGGGCATCCATGAGCCGGTGGCCTCGCGCTCGACCTGGCTAACGCTAGGACGAACGCTGATCGCAGGTCATAAGCCGAAAAAAGTCATTGTGCCAGTCCTCGTGAACGAGTCAGCACCCAGGGAAGAAGGCCAAGAAAGCGATGCGGAAGAAACACCCGAAGAGAAGAAAGAGCGGGTCGCGCGGCTGATTGGCTTTAAGCTCGTCCATGCGGTGTTTGCGCTCTCTGACACCGAAGGACCAGACATCCCTGAAAAACCAATTCTGGGCTGGGACTGGCAAACTGCCTTGGCGAAGTTTGGCATCCAGGAAGCGCCGTTTCATCATACCAACGGCAATCTCCAGGGCTACTCACATCATCTGGAATATGCCATCAATCCGGTCGCAGTCAATCCGACCAAGACGCGGTTCCACGAGCTCGCGCATATTCTCCTGGGGCATACGTTAGAGCACCGCTACGAGGAATATCAGACTCATCGCGGCATTATGGAATTTCAAGCGGAAGCCGTTTCATATCTGGCAATGAACGAGCTGGACATCATGGACGAAGAAACTGCCAGCACCAGCCGAGCCTACATCAAACACTGGCTGAAAGATGAACAGCCACCGGATCAAGCCATTCGGCAAGTGTTCACGGTGGCTGATCGCATTATTCGTGCTGGTCGAGTTGCTACGCCAACTTCCCCATGACGTCCAACGGTGATATGGTCATACTTCGCAGCTGCCGTGCTGTCACTGCCTTCAGGTAGTTTGTAGTGATGCCAATCTCGGCATGTCCCATCTGCTTACTGACAGCATAGACGTCCATGCCCGCTTCGAGCGCCTTCACGGCATGGGTATGCCGCCACCGATGAGCTGCCACGCTGGCGCCAACAAAGTGCTCTGCTCCGGCTTTATCCTTCAGACGATACAACAACCGATCTAAGCCTTCAGAACTGAGTGCGCCGCGCTTCCCGAGAAACACTCGCTCCTGGTCGCTTTTGCGTTCACGGTGCATGTAGCGTGAGAGCGCTAAGCGTGCCTTCTTCCCAAGCGCCACTTCACGCTGCTTCCGTCCTTTGCCATGCACGAGTATCCATGCCGCGTCAGGGGCAAAGGTGACATCTTGCATGCGCAACCCACACAACTCACTGGCGCGGCAACCGGTATCAAGGAGCAGCGCGAGCAACGCGGTGTCGCGCAGAGGAGTGTCAGTCTGGCTGGCCGCTTTGAAGAGCAGGGTGAGTTGTTGCTCGCTTAAGATTTGGAGCACTTTTTGTTCACGCCTGGGTGGTTGGATGCGCCTGGGGATACGTTCGTCAATCAGGTCTTCGGCGACCGCCCAGAACAGTAAGGTGCGGATCGCCGCGATATGCCCATGCACAGTGAAAGAATCTAAGAGCTCGCCGCGCCGACTGGGGCGCTTCTGAAGATACTCCATATAGCGCCTGACGAGCGGAGCAGTGACTGCCTCAAGTTCAGTCACGCCCTGCGCTTTACACCATGCAATGAAGGGTCTGAGGCGTCGTTCATACCACTGGGTGGTTTGCCTGGTCCAGTCTTTGGTGTAGCGGAGTTCAGTGGTTGCTTCGGTGAGGAGCATCGGGTGGTTTCCTTTCAAGAGTTACGGATGTTTTGCCGTGGACTCTTGCCCTAACCCAATGCGTCAATGCAGTCCGTTCGTTGTCATCCCTGTTAAATTCGTGCTTCGGAGGCGACGACCGGATTCGAACCGGTGATGAGGGTTTTGCAGACCCTTGCC
>JACZDA010026660.1_pt1 | contig 17964 bp, 12 predicted proteins | sample 8641761 | NCBI WGS metagenome assembly JACZDA01 (sample SAMN15324611, study PRJNA640507) | soil metagenome | isolation source: intercropping peanut in the first line | place: China: Luxin town, Laibin City, Guangxi Province | collected 2019-07-25 | depth 10cm m | reverse complement strand
GCGGGCATTCGCAACTTGTGATCGATAAAGAAGGCTGGGAAGTAGCCGATTGGCTGAACAAGAACGGCATTTCGGCTTTTGTTTTGAAATACCGTCTGGCTCGCGCCAAGGGGTCGCACTATACAGTAGCGGGCGATGCGCTCGCAGACGCTACCAATGCCATGAAGCTGGTTCGCTCTCACGCGGCCGATTGGGCGATCAATCCTGAGCGCATCGGCGTGATGGGCTTCTCCGCCGGCGGCGAACTCACCGCTCTGATGGCAACCCGATTCGACAAGGACTCACGCCCCGATTTCGCCGTGATTGTCTATCCTGGCTTCCGCCCCGGTGCGATCACTGTACCCAAAGACGCCCCACCGGCCTTCCTGGTCTGTGCCGACGATGATCCGTCTCACGTCGTGACAACTGTGAATCTCTATCTCGATTTGCAGCAGCAGGGCATTTCTTCCGAAATGCACATCTACGCTACCGGCAAACACGGCTTCGGTTTGCGCGCCCCGCAATCGCTTCCCGTCTCCACCTGGCCCGACCGCCTTAAGGAATGGATGGTCAATAAGAATCTATTGAAATAAACTAGGGGTCTCGGCCATGGTTTTACCGGCTGGAGCGGCACTTTACCACGCGTCTCGATTCGAAATCGTCACCCGATAATACGGCTTATCCTTTTCCGCGGGATCCATCGTAAATTCCTGCGAAATCTTATTCGGATCGTACCCGCGCCAAAGCCAGGCCAGCGATTCCGGCAAGTCGATCGCCACCTGCGCGGCATCGTGCGTCGCCAGGCCGAACCGGAAATGAAAATCGTATTCCCGCATCTTCAGCGAATTGGCGAGCTGGATGTTCTGCAGCGGCCAGGAGCCGTGAGTATTTTCTAAATCGTCCATCCCGTCGCTCATCCAGATTCGTATATTCCGCTTCGGCTGCTTGCGCACCATGAACGGATACAGATTCCCGCCATCGAGCTTCTCTTCCGGATGCCATTGAATCGACGTGTAACTGCCAATCGCCGAATGCACGCGGCTGAATTTATCCGGCATGAACCACGCAGCGTTCAGCGAACAGATCCCGCCCGAAGACTCGCCGCCAATCGCGCGGCTATAGCCGTCGGGCCGCAATTTATAAACTTTTTCGACTTCCGGCAGCACTTCCTCGAGCAGAAAGCGGTCGTAACGATCGCTGACCGTGTCGTATTCGATCGACCGCATCGGCTTGCCCGCGGGCGAAAAGCCGGGGGCAATCATCACATGCACCATCGGCGGAATGAGCTTTTGCGCCACCAGATTCTCGGTCACCGTGAACAAGCGCATGCGCGACAAATCGCCGGCAATCAAGCCTTGCCCGTCCTGCCAGACCATTAACGGCGCCGGCACATTCGGATCCACACCTGGCGAGGCGTAAATCCAATAATCGGCTTTCATCCCATCGTAGATTTTGCTGACTATGGTGTGCTTCTCGCTCAGCTTTCCCTTGGGAACACCCGGCTTCGGATAAGAATCGGGGTTATAGCCTGCGACATCCGTGCGAGCTGTGGCGGGCTTGCCGTCCGCATAAAACTGGTACGCGTGTGTGACGCCCACGCGCATCTTCACCAGCCGCATCCAAAACGGCGTCCCCGGTATCTTCTCCATCGCCAATGGCGCCTGCTGATCGATGGAAACGCCCGCCGAGGAAGCCGACACTTGTGCATTTTTAGGCGGCGCCGTCAAGTCGGAGACGAACAGATAGTCGCCGCCCCAGACTGCTACTCCCCCGTGCGCCGAAAGCGTCAGCGCGATCTGGTTTGCAAGCCCGGGCGCAGCCGGTCCCCGCCGTGCCGTTTCGATTAATTGTTCTAAAGGATGAACCTGTGCGCTGGCGCATACCGAGGCCAACGCGAGTAAGGCAAATCGTCTAACTGACATCCGTCAGATAGTTTAAACGACCTTCGCTGTCCCCGAGTTTCTCCGTTGGTACACCCATCGAGTCGAGCAGGCTGACATACAAGTTCGCAACTGGTGTGCTTTGGTTGAACTTGATGTGCCGTCCTGTACGGAAGACCCGGCTGCCGCCCGCCATTAATACCGGAAGATCGTCATGGTTATGGCGGTTGCCATCGCTGATGCCGCTGCCGTAAACGACGGTCGTGTGGTCGAGCAGCGTACCATCGCCGTCAGGCGTCGCTTTCAGCCTCGCGATGAATTTCGCGAACTGCTCCATGTGATAGCGATTGATTTGCGCAACCTTGTCCATCAATGTCGGGTTGTTGCGATGATGCGAAAGCCCGTGGTGGCCTTCCGGAACGCCGATCTCGCGATACGGCCGGTTACTCCCCTCACGCGCCATCATGAACGTCGAAATCCGCGTGATGTCCGTCTGTAGCGCGATCGCCATCAACGTAAACATGAGCTGCGCGTGTTCGCCAAAATCGAGCGGAATGCCATCGGGCTTGGCGATGCTCGGCACCGCGATCTTGTTCTCAGCGGCCTGCTTGTCCGCCATTTGCACCTGGCGCTCCACTTCACGAACGGCCGTCAAATATTCATCGAGCTTCCGCCGATCGCTGGTTCCAAGCTGGCGCTGAAGACTCCGCGTGTCATCCGAAACCATGTCGAGAATGCTCTGATCGAGTTTCGAATTGCGAGCGCGAGCCGCCGGATTCGCGGCGTCTTCCTCGCTGCCGAACAGGCGCTCGAAAACGGAGCGCGGATTCACTTCCGGAGGATTCGGCACGCTCGCCGAGCGCCACGAAATGCTGTTCACGTATGCGCAGGCGTAACCGGAATCGCAGTTGCCGGCCAGGTGTCCGTCCTCACAACCAAGTTCCAACGATGCAAGCCGTGTGGCATTTCCAATTTTTTGGGCAGCCACCTGATCGACCGAGACGCCGACCGAAATATCCGAGCCGGCCGTCTTGCGCGGATGCACGCCGGTAAGGAAACTGGCCGCGGCGCGCGCATGATCGCCCGGTCCATCGCCCAATGCATTGCCGTTCTGATCTTTCAATCCCGAGAAAACAAGGATGTCGTCCTGTAGCGCGCTGAGCGGCTCCAGAATCTTGGGGAAACTGAATGAGTGGCCGATTCCCTCCGGCCGCCAATTCCGCATATCGATCCCGTTCGGAACATAGACGAAGGCCATACGGCTTGGCGCAATTTTTGGCGCCGCTTTCGTCATCGCTCCCAACGCCGGTACCATGGCGTCGAGTACCGGAAGCGCGACCGCGGTTCCCATTCCACGCAACAAGGTGCGCCGCGAAAGATGCTTTCTCGTAAGAATCATTCGGTATTCTCTCCATCGCCTCTTCCCATCCGGAAGGGCACGCTATCTACAATTCCATTGATCAGGCTGGAAAAACGGTAATCGTTGGCCGCCAGTCCGGTGACAATCTTCTTGGTTGCGGTCCGGTCATATCCCTCGAGTCCACGGCCCAAGGCATAGATCATCAGCTTCTCGGTGAGGCACTCGGCAAACGCATCGCTATTGGAAGCGAGAATCGTCTTCAGCTCCGCCGCGCCGTTGAATTTCTTGCCTTCGGGAAGCACTCCCGTCGCATCCACCGGAAACGTTCCTTCGTGCGTCCTCCAATGACCTACCGCATCGTAATTCTCAAACGCAAAGCCTAACGGATCCATTCGCATATGACACGCCGCGCACGTCGGATTCGCGCGGTGCACTTCCATCTGATGCCGCATGGTGCCTTTTACCACCCCAGCCTGCGCGTCAATCGAGCCCACCCCCGGCGGCGGGGGAGGCGGCGGCATGTTCAAAATATTTTCGAGAATCCACTTGCCACGCAGCACCGGCGACGTGCGCGTTGGGTATGACGTCACGGTCAGCACGCTCGCCTGCGTCAACACGCCGCTGCGCTCCGTTCCATCGAGATCCACGCGGCGGAACTCTTTGCCCTGTACACCGGGAATGCCGTAAAACTTCGCCAGCCGCTCATTCAGAAACGTGTACTTGCCGTCGATAAAATCCAGAATGCTCCGGTCGTCATGGACAACCGAGCTGAAGAACATTTCCGTCTCGGTGCGCATCGCCTGCCGCAACTGATTATCGAACTCGGGAAACTGATCCGGGTCCGGAGTGATGCTGTCGAGGTTCCGCAATTCGAGCCACTGTCCCGCGAAGTTATCGACCAGCGCTTCGGCCTTGGAATCGGACAGCATGCGCCGCACCTGCGCGTGCAAAACATCGGGTTGGCTTAGCTTGTGCTCGCCCGCCAGCCGGAGCAATTCTTCATCCGGCATGCTGCTCCATAAAAAATAGGACAATCGGGAGGCGAGTTCGAAATCGTTCACCGGATGCGCCTTCATTCCGTTGGGATTCGGATCGCGCTCGATACGGTAAAGAAAATTCGGCGAAACCAGGATCGCTTCCACACCGACGCGCATCGCCTGCTCGAAGCTCAGGCCGGTTGCTTGGGCCCGTGCGACCAGCGCCGTGTAGCGCGCAACCTCGGCATTTGAAACCGGCCGCCGGAACGCCAGCCGCGCCAGCGCTCCTAAATCGGTCCGCGCGCATTTTGCGTTGTGCTGCCCAATCGGGTGACCGCAAATGAATATGCGGTGATAGCTCTCCGGCAGAGGCGCGGGCAGGGCATCGAACGGTCCGCGGACTTCGAGTTGGTCCACGTAGGTCGCGACATTGCCCAACGCGTGCTGCAGCCGGATCTGCGCCTCATCCTTCGGATTCCGCGCAATCTGCCGCGCAATCGCTTTTTCTTCAGCGGCCTTCAGTTGCTCGGAAACCGCCTCTTCTTCTGGAGTAGGCTCGCGCGGTGTGAGTTCCGCTTTCAATACATGTTCGCCATACGGCACATGTACATGGACCTGGTAGAGGCGCGGCTTGTCTTTCGAGATCACGACATCGCTCGACTGAACCCGCTTGCCGTCGAGCGAGAGATCAATGCGAAAAGCTTCCTTGCGTCCGGACAGCGTGGCTAGCAAATCGTAATCGCCCTCGGCCGGAAGATCGAACGTATGTTCAAGCTCCAGCCGCTCCTCGTTCCGGCCGTGTTCGGGCGAAAAGCGCTCCCGCGTCGGTTTCGGAGCGGTAATCGCCAAGGGAATCGCGCTGATCGCGATCTTTTTCGCTGCCACCAGATATTTCTCCATCAGCACCGGCGAGACCGAAAGCGCATCGCCGATATTGTCGAACCCAAAACCGGAATCGTCCGCTGGAAAATCGACAGCCGGTTTGAATCGCACGCCCAGCAGATCATGCACCGTGTTGTTGTATTCGGTGCGATTGAGCCGGTGTGCGGTCAAATGCCCTGGATCGGGATGCTCGTCGGCGGCCGCAAATTGCGCCTCTATCCACTCCGTAGTGGTGGCAATCTCTTCGGGTGTCGGGCGGGGTAGCCCTTTGGGAGGCATCTCCCCAGCGCGAATTCTTGCAACCGCTTTCTCCCAAACCGCCCGATCGCGTAATAAGGACGCTGTATCGTGATAGCTCGTCAGCGCCAGGCCAGCGGTCTTGAGCTGTTCGTTGTGGCAGCCGGCGCAGTTCTTTTTGACGAAAGCGCCCACATTTTGGTCGAACGCCGCGTCAGGAGCAACGGCTTGAGCCGCAAAGACCAGACTGGCCGTGGCGCCCACCAGCGCTCCGTGAGCACACAACCTCCACCCCCGCCCCATGATGGCTCGTCTTGGCAAACTCAATAGAGTGACGCCCTCTCCGAAGGAAAATGTTACGCGCGTGTATGCGCTTCCTTACTTATCAGACCACATTTTATTCACCGGTATGGCAACCGGCCGAAATGTAAGGACCCTGTAAGGGCCGTGTGCCGTAAGCTGAAAGCATCCTGCCCATGCGATACCCCATCGGACTTCTTGCACTTTTAGCTTTTTCATCTGCGTTCGGTCGGGCGGCTGAGGACAACGTCACCCGGGCCACGCTCGACAACGGCCTTCGTGTGGTGATCATTCGTGACGCGCTCGCCCCGGTCGCAACCGTCGAACAGAACTATCTGGTCGGCGCCAACGAAGTGCCGGCCGGCTACACCGGCCTCGCGCATGCGCAGGAGCATATGGCGTTTCGCGGCTGCCAGGGACTCACCGGTGACCAAATAGCCGCTATTTATGCACAGTTGGGCGGCGTCATGAACGCCGATACTCAGCAGAATATTACCCAATACTACGTGACCGTGCCGGCCCAGGACCTGGACGTCGCTTTGCGCATCGATGCCGCCTGCATGGCCGACGTGGAAAATTCGCAGGAAGAGTGGGCCAAGGAGCGTGGAGCCATCGAGCAGGAAGTCGCGCGCGATCTTTCGAACCCAACTTATAAATTCATCACGCGCCTGAATCATGATCTTTTTGCCGGTACTCCTTATGAAGAAGACGCGCTCGGTACCAAGGGAGCCTTCGAGCGGACCACCGGCGAAACGCTCAAGAATTTCTACCGCAACTGGTACGCGCCGAACAACGCCATTCTCGTGATCACCGGCGACGTCGATCCGGCCGCCACGCTGGCCAAGGTCAAGCAATATTATGGAGACATCGCGCGGCGTTCCATTCCCGCGCGTCCTGCCGTCAACCTCAAGCCGGTAGTCGCGGACTCATTCGTCCAACCGAGCAATCTGCCGTACTTGCTGACGCTGCTTTCCTTTCGCTTTCCTGGAACCGACAACCCCGATTACGCCGCCGCCCGAATTCTGAGCGACGTGCTCTCCAGCCAGCGCGGCGACCTGTTTGCACTGGTTCCTCAGGGAAAAGCTCTCGGCACGGATTTCAACCTTCTGGAAACATATCCCAAAGCAAGCGCTGCTTTCGCGTTGGCCGCCTTGCCTGCCGGAGCCGACCCCGCCTCCATCATTGCCGAGATGAAAAAGATCCTGAAGAATTATGTCGCTAAAGGAGTTCCCGAGGATCTGGTGACCGCGGCTAAGAAAGGCGAAGTCGCAAGCGCCGAATTCGGCCGGAATTCCATTACGAATTTAGCCTCGCTATGGTCGCAGGCCCTCGCCGCCGAGGGCCGCCAATCGCCGGACGAGAACGTCGAAGCGCTCAAACGAGTAACTCTCGCGGACGTGAATCGCGTCGCAAAAAAATACCTCGTTGTAGACGATGCCATCATCGGCACTCTCAAACCTTCGCCCTCCGGCGAACCGATCGAATCGAAAGGCTATGGCGGTTCCGAAAAAACCACTACCACTCCCACCAAACCGGTGGCTCTTCCCGACTGGGCCGAAGCCTCCATCAAATCCCTGCGCGTGCCTCCTGCGCGTCTCCACCCGTCCGACGCAAGGCTCCCTAACGGCATTCGTTTAATTGTTCAAACCGAGCGAACGAGCCCGACCGTTACCCTGCTCGGTTCCATCAAAACCCAGACGCAGCTCCAAACGCCCCCAGGCCAGGATGGCGTGTCCGACGTTCTCGAAGGCCTCTTCTCCTACGGCACCAAAACGCTCGACCGGCTCGCGTTTCAAAAAGCGCTCGACGATATCGCCGCATCCGAAAATGCCGGCTCGAACTTCCGCCTGAAAGTGTTGAAGCAGGATTTCGACCGCGGTGTGGAATTGCTGGCAGATAACGAATTGCATCCCGCGCTTCCTGTGGACGATTTCAAAGTTGTGCAGCAGCAGACCGCTCAATTAACCGAAGGCGAGCTGCAAAGTCCCGGTTATAAGACCGAGCGGGCGTTAGTGCGCGCGCTCGTCCCAATAAGCGATCCGCTGTTGCGCGAAACTACGCCTGCTACCGTCCAGTCGCTCAAATACGAGGATGTTCAAAACTACTACAACCAGACTTTCCGTCCTGACCTGACAACCATCGTGGTCATCGGCGATGTCACTCCGGACGAGGCGCGCACAGTTATCGAAAAATACTTTGGCGCCTGGAAAGCCTCGGGGGCACGCCCGAAAGTCGTATTGCCTCCGATTCCCGGAAACAAACCGAGCGCTGTAAACGTTCCCGATGCCAGAAGCGTGCAGGACAGCGTCGAATTGGCGCAGGAGCTCGAAATGAATCGCTTCAGTCCGGACTACTATGCTCTGCAGCTCGGCAATCACGTGCTGGGAGGAGGGTTTTACGCCACTCGCCTGTACCGCGATCTCCGCCAACAAGCCGGCTATGTGTATTCGATCAACGATTCACTCCAGGCCGGCGAGACACGCGCTACTTACTCGATTACTTACGGCTGCGACCCGAAAAATGTCTCGAAAGCACGCGTCATGATAGACGGCGAACTCCGGGCAATGCAGAAATACAATGTGACACCCGCCGAACTGCAGCAGGCCAAAGCGCTGCTTTTGCGTCAGATTCCGCTCGGCGAATCAAGCGAAGACGCTCTGGCCGGCGGCATGCTCGGCCGCGCGCGGATCGGGCTGCCGCTTGACGAGCCGCTGCGCGCCGCTGAGCGCTACTTTAATATGACTGCGGACCAAGTACGCGAGGCCTTCGCCAAGCACATTGATCCGGCCAGCCTTGCGCAGATCGTCCGCGGTCCCGCTCCCCAATAAAAGGGCGAAAATGTTCGAACGCTATACAGAAAAAGCGCGCCGCATCATCTTTTTTGCGCGTTATGAAGCGGCGCAAAGCGGCGGTCACACCATAGAAACGGAGCATCTGCTGTTGGGGATCATGCGCGAAGCAAAGCGGCTTTTCGAGGGTGCAAACATCGACGAAATGGTGGAAGAACTTCGCCGCGCCGTGCATGTCGAAGGTGGTCCCAAAATAGATGGAGGGGTGGACCTGCCGCTTTCAGAATCTGCCAAGCGCATTCTGATTTCCAGCATGCGGGAGGCCGAGCAATTACATCACGCCAATGTTAGTCCGGAACATGTTTTGCTCGCCCTGATGCGAGAACCGGCTTTTCCGGCAATACTGCTGGAAAAGCACGGAATCCGGCGGCATCGAATCATTCATATGCTCCGTCAGGACATCACTATCGACGTAAAGTCGCAATCCGTTGACCTCGTTCGCGAACTGGAACGCGCCTTCTCGCCGCTGGCTGCCCGCCTCACGCCCGAGATCGAGCCTGCCGTCCTTTACGCGCTCCGACTGGATACATAAAGACGCTTAGGTGATCGGAATCCGGATCCTCCTTGCCATTCGATCGGGCTTGCTGCGTCGAGTGCCGCGACGCTCTCGGCAAATTCGGCGGTCGCGATCCCGGCCAGCATCCTAATTAAGGACCCTCCGGCACAGGAGTGCGGGCCCATGCCAAGCGCGAGTTGCGGGCCGCCACGCCGGGAGAAATCCAGCACGTCAGGATTCGGGAATTGCAGTGGATCTCGATTTGCGGATGACAGCTTCAGCACAACACGCGCCCCTTGCTCGATCGTTGCACCAGCCAAATTCAACTTTGTCGATGCTCTGCGGTAAAGCGTGTGAGCGAGGCCGGCATACCTCATCAGCTCCTCGATCGCAACAGGTATCAACATAGGCTCGCTGCGCAGACGCTCGAGCTGCATAGGATGGCGTAGCAAGGCGAGCCAGGCATTTGCCAGGAACTGTGGAAGGGTCTGCGACAGAGCCACGAAAGCCGGGCCGCTCATCGGAATGGGGCTCGATTCCAGAATTTTTGCCAATTCCTGGTTGGCACCTTTGGCTGTTTGCCGAATCTCTTCATTTAGCGGATCGGCGGCTGCCATGGAGACTTTGCGAGCAAGGCTACTTAGCCGTTCGCCTTCCTTCTCGTCCGCTTCCGTGACAATCAGCGCCACAGCCAGAGACCACGGCTCGGCAAATTCGCGCACTACATCGAAGCGAGTATAAGATCGGAGCGTTCGGAAGCGGCTGTGCGCGAGATCCGCAAATTGGGTCTGCCAGAACTGAATCTTTCGACGGGAAAGCGCGGTCAGGGTATCCCTACGCAGTTGCTGTTGCGCTTCGATATCCGTCCGTTCCGGCGGAGTAGAAGCGCGCGAGTCCACCGGACACAGTCGCGTTTCATGCAGCGCCGCAAGCACATCGGAATAGCGGCTGAGCACCCATCCATCGACTACCGGATCGTAGTACGCCGGTTGTGGAGCTTGCGGCGAAAGCGCATCCACAGCCCATCGATGCCTTTCTGCCCTTGTGGGCTGCCAATTCAAAGAGCAGACACACCGCTGGCACACAGAATTTGTCGCGACATCGAGATTGCGCCGGAACTGCACGGCTTCCGGCCCATTCAAAACTTGCTCGAGACTCAGACCATTCACCGTTCCCACGGGACGATGGAAGAAACAGGGCCGAACCGTACCGCCCGCTTCCACGACGGCGGAAACCCATGGTGCATTGCAGTTGGGAGCAGCGGGAGCGCACAGGCCGACCTGCGCCTGATAATGCCGCACAATACGTTGGAGCTTCTCGCGGTTCTCGGCCACAAATTGAGCGCTGTCCGAGTCGCTTACCAGGTCGTCGAATTGACTCTCGAGCACGGCAATTTCGGATTGCGTAAGAGCGATCTTATTTTGTCGCGCGCCGTCCCATCCCCCAGGCCGGTTGAACGCCTCGGAGGTGAGATCCGCGGCGAGAAAGGAAATCGATTGTAATCCCAAGGCCTTGGCTGCTCTGGCGGTTTCGCAAACGAAAGCGTGGTTCTCCTTCTGGATAGTGCAGCGCGCCGAAACCGGAAATAGTGGATCGATCTCGTGGACGGCATGAACTCCCTGCGCGAGTTTTTCGAAGGCTCCCTGCACCCGCCGGATCCGGTCGTGTACGGCTTGCGGTCCGTCGAGCGAAACGATAACGTCGTCCACATGCTCGACCAGGCGTTGCGCGTTTCTCTCTAACAGTAGGCCAGTGCTCAAAATTGTGGTCCGGATTCCGAGCCCCCGCAACGTCGCGCAAAAGCGAAATAGATCGGAATGCATGAGCGGCTCCCCGCCCGAAAAAACCACCCACTGGACAGACAAACGCCGAATGTCCGCGACGTATCGCTCGAGTTCGCCCGCGCTGATCTCGGCTTCCTCGGTATTCTTCCAGATGTCGCACATCATGCATCGGCAGTTACATCGTCCGTGCGGAGACAGGATCAGAATTGGCAGCGACTCGATGAACGGACTCACACGCCGACCGCCTTCCCGGCCAAAGTAAATCTTGCGCCAAGTGTCTGCTCGACTGTGAATGTTAACTTAGAAATCTCGAACGGCATGCGAAAGCATCCCCGGCCCTCCACATTCAGCCGCTCGTAGCCCGCTGTATCGAGCGTGCCGAAACGGTCCGCGACGCCGTCCGACAGCATCCTGACTTTTCCGTTCACGAATACGGCCTCCGGCCGCAAATTGACGAGCGCTTCGGCGGCCGTCTGTCCCCGATCGCGGACCAACAGCAAATCCGCCATACCGCCATTCCTGATGTGCCCGGCGCCGGATTCCAGGCGCAAGATTCGCGCCGCGCCGCTGGTGACCATCCGATACAACCGCGCGCTGTCTACTCTTTCGGCCGCCGTGCGCAGCTCGTCGATCAAATCACCGTCCGCCGTTAGGGCGGAATCTGTTCCCAGAGCAATCGGTAGCTCCGACAAAAGAATGCTGGAGCACATCGTACATCCCAACGTAAAGAGATTCGAAGTAGGACACCAGATCAGAGATGCCTTACGGCAGCGCAGGACATCGAGATCCTCCGGTTGAAGCGCTACGGCGTGCACGAGCACGGTATAGGACGCAAGCGCCGCCGCCGCGTCCAGTTCATACAATTCCCGGCGCGAACGCTCATCCGTGCCCTCCGCCAAATGGATGATGAACGGATGGCGACGGGAGGCGCGTCGGAATCGGGCCCGCCAGTCAGGAGAAAAATGCAGCGAATGCGCCCAGCCGTAACGTCGCACCACCCGTACCGGGAATTTGCGGTTGAATACCTCCGGGTCATAAGGATTGTGGTGAGCCACGGTAGTGACGCCGGAAAGCAGATTCTTGATGCCTCCCCAAAACAGCCGGATCGCCTTCGGAACGCGTAGCTGTTCTTTCAGGGGCGACTCGTCGGGGCGATATATGTCGTCGGCCCACGCCTTGGCATTCTTGTAAGGACCGCGGCCAAGCCGCGGAAACAAGTTGAGATCCAAATGATCGTGCGAATTGATGAGACCCGGTAGAATCAGAAACCCGCTCAGGTCGAGTTTGTGCCTGTGTTGCGGCCCGCCGCCAAGGAACACGCGGCCCCGACGGATCAAAAGGTCGGTATGGAGCGATTCAGTCGCACTGTTCGCCACTCGGGCGCCCATTAACAGCATGGCTTTGTCCATATGCCGGCCCAGACCGCCGGTATTTTCCGTACCTGCGGGTAAAGATGCTGCTTACCGGCGCGCTCGAAGATCGCACGTTCCTCTTCGTCGAAAGACGCTTGCTCCTCTCGATCGAGCCGAAGCCCCTCCGCCTCCGCAGTGGTTCGTATCTCGTCCGGAGAACGATCGCAGTGCTCTAGCTCATAAACTGTCGCGCCGATTTTGAACGACCGCCGCCAGCCTGCTGCAGCCGCCAAGTGATGCATATCGCTCACCACCACGTTTCCGCCGCGAGCCGTGATTCTTGCGATCTCCCGCATTAGACAACCCAAATCGCTGGCGTAGGATGCAGCGAACGAGCAAATCACAAGATCGGCGATTTCATCTGCAAGCGGAATATTTTGCGCATCACCGAGAATGAGCCGATCGCGAAGAGCTTCATGCCGTATCGCTTGCGCAAGCATTTCTCGGCAGGCATCGATCCCTGCCACCGCAGCTCCGGCGTGATGGAAGTGAAGCATCCATCGTCCTGTGCCGCATGCGACGTCAACTACTCTTTTCGGCACTTTTTCCGAATGGCTCCCGCGGAGGAGCTCCTGCACTATCCTGCTCTCCAGAGCAAGCAGAGGATTGGGATTCAAATCGTAAATCGGCGCCCAAAGGCGGTGCCCTTCCGTAGCAGGGACAAGCATCACAGACTCTCGATGCGCGGCTTGCGCATGGCCAAAAATTTCTGCGCCCACTTCAGTTCAACCGGAGCGTTGTAAACGCCTAGCGCGTATCTCCAACTGCTCAGACCCGCCAGCGTTCTGCGCCCCCATTTCGGCAGATAAACGTCCTGAATAGTCGGCCAGCGGGAGCTGATTACTAGTTCGAAGTTGTCGATATGGCGTTTCAGTTTCCGCGGAAGCCACGCGACGTTCGGATCGTGCCGCGTGGTGAAATTGAACCAACGCTCGGTGGCCCATTCTTCGGGTGTCTGGGGGAACTCAATTTTTCCTTCTACTTTGCCGTACATTCCATCCGGATGAGGAGTGGGAATGTAGTGCTGAACGATAATTTCCGCGTCCGGATTTACTTGTTTGATTCGCCGTATAAACCGGATCGTGTCGCGCGTATCCCTTTGCGGATCCTCCGGATTTCCGACCACAAAAGAGAACTCCGGAACGATTCCGAAACGCCGGATACGGGCGGCAAGCTCCAGAGTTTGGTCCGTGCTCAGGCGTTTGTTCATCTGTTTCAGCGCCCAATCCGATCCGGATTCGGCGCCGAAGAAAATCATTGTGGCCCCGGCGCTCCGCAGCAAGCGAAACGTCTCGTCCGAGTAGCGCAGCACAGAGTCAATGCGTCCCTCGGACCACCAGTTCAGTTTCAGCGGGGCCAACTGAATGGCCAGTTCAGCGGTATGGCTTTCATTCAAGAAAAAATTGTTGTCATAGAACTGCACCGCGTCTATTTGAAATCTTTTTTTCAGAAACGACAGCACGCTAACTGTGCGTTCGGGCGCTTCGGTCCGCTGCCGGCCCTGATAAATCGGGACGACCCCGCAGAACGTGCAGCGGAACGGACATCCGATACTTGCCTGATGCACTGCCGTCCGGCGTCCCAGGAACGTCGGCACAATGTATTTCTCGGCATGCGGCAAACGATCGTAAGGAAGCCAGGGGAAGTCGTTCGGAGAGCGCAGCGGGCGCTCGGCATTATGTACATGCAGTCCGAAATCGTCCTTGTAAGACAATCCCCGGATGCCGTTGAATTTTCTCCCTTCGCGCAATGCCTCCACAAGATCGAGGAATGTTTCTTCGCCCTGCCCACGGATAGCAAAATCGACATACGGCGCATTCAGGCATGCGTCGGTATAGAGCGAGGGGAAGTAGCCGCCCCAGACAATGGGAACTTTGGGGCGCGTCGCACGGAATCCGCTGCAGAGTGCAATGGCCGCCTTCATTTGCGGGCCCGGCATTACGGACACAGCCAATAAAAAAACGGGCTTTTCACGTGTTATCCGATCGATCGTTGCCGCGGGTTGTGGATCGACATTGCCATCGACGATGCAATAGTCCTCCCTGCCTTCCAGCACGGCTGCCAACGACAGTGGGGCCAAAGGAAAGCGCCGGTTCTTCGGCTTGGTCGATTGCGGGTGAAGAAGAATGATCATCGGCGCTCGAATCTGCCAGCCAGAATCCAGAACCGCGAAGGCGGCCTTCGATTGGTCAGCCACGCTTTGTATGGGCGAATGTGCCAGCGCCAGCCATACCAGGGACGATAAATTCTCCAATCTATGCCCAGATCGCTGCTCAATTTCGCGAGTGCCGGTTCGGCCAGAAATTCAATGCTTGGAAGCGCATCCGAGCGGAAGCCATAGCGCCTTTCGAATTCTGCATGGCGCTCCTCCACCATACGTTCACCATGCTCCCGCCGGCGATAGACAGGAGAATCCAGAATGAGCAGCGCCCCACCAGGCCGGAGGCAGCGCCGCGCTTCGCTCAAGGTATGCGTATAGTCGATCGAGTAGTGTAGCGACGAGTTGTAGATGATGAGGTCGAAAGTCGCATCACCCAACGGCAGGCAATCGAAGTCCGCTTCGATGACTGGAAAAGAGTGTGGATAGTGGCGCGCCGCGCGCAGTCCATCCTGTTCATCGCTGAATATATCCAACGCGACCGGCCGATGCTTCCGCTCAGAAAGCCGGTAGGACAACCAGCAATTTCCAGCGCCCAGGTCGAGGATATCCAGCGGTCTGCGCGTCGATTCTTCGATTTCCGGCAGAATGTGGCGACGTAGATATTCATACGTTCGGGCCCGCATGGCCCACATAGACGAGTTTTGGCCCGAAACATCGGTATAAGGCAACGCCCTGTAATACGCGCTCTGATCCGATCCGCGGCCTTCTGCATGCCGGATATGTCGATACTCTTTGAGAAATCGCTCGCGGGCGCTCGCGTCGATGATCATAGCTTTTTAAAGATGAAGAGCCGATGATCGCCCATTGCGCGAAATGCGGGCAGGTGGGCCAAACCCCGGTCCAGGCGCGCCAAACGGCCTATCGTTTCGTCTCCGACGCCGTGAACATAGGATGGCGGCACGCATACACCGATGCCGTACCAGGCAACCAGTTCAAAACCATCACGGAAAGCGCGGGCAAACTGAATAGCGGAGGGGTACTGTACATCCACACCTAGCGATGTTCGGACTTTTCCGCGAACGAAGCGGCGAAACGCCTTTCTCGGTTTCCAGTGGACCAGAAAATGTAAGGTCTCGCGTAGGCAAAAAGGACTCAGGATGCAGACTGCCGCGAACCCTCCGCGCCTTACCAACCGGCTCAAATGCAATGCAACACCGCGGAGATCGTCGACACAATTCAGCACGCCGAAATTCGAGAGTGCGCCGTCGAATTCGCCTCTCAAGTTTCCCATCTCCTCCGCCGCCAATTGGTACGCATTCACTCCACGCTCACGCGCAATTCGAACCATAGCGGCGGATGCATCTACGCCATGCACATGGACGTCACGCGATTCGAAGTGGAGCGCATCTTCCCCAGTCCCGCAGCCTAGATCGAGAATCGAATCCCCTCGCCCAAAGAGCAGATCTATGTGGCTCCACACCGCCTGGCGCTGGCTCAATCCGATTGCGGTTCGGCTCCACAGGTCGTCGTAGGTCGTGGCGAGTGCATCGAACGCTGTTCCGGCGGCAACCATGAAGTCTCGCTAAGCCTCCACTTCGTCGTGAGTCGCGTACAAACCCTCTCGCGCAGCCAGTACCCGCGCAGGGTCGCGCTCTGGCGCCGTCTCACTTCGCAAAAGGTCGTCCGCATATTTATAGAAACGCCGGGAGTGGCGCCCCGCGATGCGGAAATCGCGGTCCGTGCTCTGCTCCCAATTCGCGAGACTCACTAATCGAGACGCAACGCGATCATAATAAGGAGTGCCTTTGATCGGGTAAGAAACCGTCGTAAAGCACACGTCGGGGCTGCACTGTTTTACATGATCGACCGTTGCTTCGATGTCTTCGATTTCCTCTCCTTCATACCCCCACATCAGAAACATTCCCGTTTCAATGCCATTCGTTTTGCAAAGCTTCACCGACGTGCGCACCTGCTCTACCGTGACACCTCGCTGCATGGCGTCCAGAATGCGCTGTGATCCGCTTTCGGAGCCAATCCAGACGCGGAAACAGCGCAGCTCGACCAGCGCCTCTATAACACGCTCGTTCAAGCGGTCCGCGCGTGTGATGCACTCAAATGGAGTCTCCAGCCGCCTGCGCTTCATCTCGGCGGCGTACTCCAATAGCCAACCATGGTGAATAGTGAATACATCGTCGGCAATCCACAGCATCTCCGGGTTGTAGCGCTCGAGCAGCCACTCGATCTCATCCACTACCGCTCCCGGCGATCGCCTGCGATGTGTTTTGCCGTAAACCGAATGGCTGCACCATGTGCATCGGTAGGGACAACCTCGCGCCGTGATCACTGAGACTGATCCCTTGCCATGATGCTTTCTCCACACATCCAGGTAGCGGTAAATATCGACGCGTTCACGGTCCGGCCACGGCTGCGCATCCAGATCCTTGATCAGAGGCGTTGAAGGCGTCCGCGCAACCCCGCCACCGGCGCTTTGAAACAACAGGCCGGGAATCTCTGAAAACCGCGCCGGATCGGCTTCTGCGCTCAAAATCCCTTCCAGGGACACCTCGCCTTCGCCCGCCACCACAACGTGCGCCCCGGCCGCCAGGTATTGCTCGGGGTAATTCGCCGGCTCCGGTCCGCCCAGAATCACGGTCCATCCCGCCTCGCGCGCGCAACAAACGATTTCGAGGACATTCGAGCGTGTCAGCAGATTTGCATAGATGCCGACGGCTTGCGGCGGTCCTGCACGGAGAATCGAGAACAGCTCCTGCTTCGAACCGAACGTGGAGTCGTAAATATCTACGTCATATCCTTTCTTTCGAAGATGCGAAGAGAGGTAAAGGATTCCTAAAGGAACATAGGGCTTCATGATTTGCTGCTCTTTGCTGTCTTCAAACAGAAAGTAGCCGTGCGTGAGCAGCAGCTTCATGATGCAACTCCAGCGAGCGCCGGCCTTACGTCTTTCAGTGCATGCACCTTGGCCCACGCATTTTGAATCGCCAGCTTTTCGTCCGGCTCACGAACCTCCAGGTGCAGGGCATCCGCGAGCGCGCGATACAACTCGCTCGAATACGTGCCCTGAAACATCATTGCCAGATCTCCGCTGTCCGACCAGTTTTTTTTGCTCCCCATTTGCGACGCGACGAGCTGATAGAACTTCGTACCTGCGATCGGATATGAAACCGAAACGCCGATGTCGTTGGGACGCATCTCCCGAACGATGCGAATCGTCGCCTCTATGTCCTCCCACTCCTCACTCGGATAACCAAATTGCAAAAACCACCCGGCTCGAATGCCATGCTGCGCAAGGTTTCTCCTGGCCTGGCAAATGTCGGCCACCCGAATCCCTTTTTCCATCGCATCCAGGATGCGCTGGGACCCCGATTCCGCGCCCATCCACACTTCCGCGCAGCCGGCTCGCTTTAATGCTGCTACGCTATCGCGCGTCATCAAATCGCAGCGCGATTGCATCTTAAACGGAATCTGCGCACCCAACCGTTCCACGGCACCTGAGAATTCGCGCGTCCACCGCGCCGACAAGGCAAAAATGTCGTCGGCAAACCAGATGTGGTCCGGCCGGTAAGTCTGCTTCAGATACAGCATCTCCTCGGCGACGCGAACCGCTGAGCGCGCGTGATAGCTGTTTCCGTAAATCGGCTTGGCGCACCAATTGCACTTGTAAGGGCAGCCTCGACTCGACACCATGT
>JACZDA010010777.1_pt1 | contig 18216 bp, 12 predicted proteins | sample 8641761 | NCBI WGS metagenome assembly JACZDA01 (sample SAMN15324611, study PRJNA640507) | soil metagenome | isolation source: intercropping peanut in the first line | place: China: Luxin town, Laibin City, Guangxi Province | collected 2019-07-25 | depth 10cm m | reverse complement strand
GCGATCGCGAACGAGGTGAGCTTCGGCATCGGCCGCAAGAACACCGCGTCAGACGCGCCCGTCGATCATCCGTTGTTCGAGGACGATGCGTGGCAGGCCGTTCCGCCCAAGCATCGGCAGGCGATGCACGTCAAGGCACGGCAGCAGCTGGGCACGGTGGGGAGCGGCAACCACTATGTGGACGTGTTCGCCGACGAGTCGGGCGCGCTCTGGGTGGGTGTGCACTTCGGCAGCCGCGGCCTGGGTTTCGGCGTGGCGTCGGCGTTTCTTGCGTTAGGCCAAGGCTTGCCGTGGGGCGAGCGTGCGCCGGAGCGCGAGATGCTGCTCGACCTGTCGCAGCCCATCGGTCACGACTACTGGCACCTCATGTCGCTGGCCGGCCGCTACGCGTACGCCGGCCGGGAGTGGGTGGCGCGGAAGGTCGTGTCCATCCTGGGCGGGCAGGAGGTGGAGCTCGTGCACAACCACCACAACTTCGCGTGGAAGGAGACGCACGGCGACGAGGAGCTGGTGGTGGTGCGTAAGGGCGCCACGCCGGCGTTCCCCGGTCAGTTAGGCTTCGTGGGCGGGTCGATGGGCGACGACGCGGTGATCGTGCGCGGTGCCGTCGCGGGCGACGAGTCGGCGCAGCGCGCGGCGTTGTTCTCGACCGTGCACGGGGCAGGGCGCGTGATGTCGCGCACGGCGGCGGCCGGCAAGCGGAATCGAAAGACCGGCGCGGTGATCACTCCCGGGCGCGTGTCGCAGGAGATGATGCACGAATGGGTCGGCGCGAAGGGCGTGATTCTGCGCGGCGGGGGATTGGACGAGAGCCCGCACGTGTATCGCCGGCTGCCCGATGTGCTCGCGGCGCAGGAGGGCACGATTGACGTGCTGCACACGCTGCGGCCGCTGATCGTGGTGATGGCGGGCGCGGACGAATTCGATCCGTACAAGGATTGAGGCGCTGCAGCGAAGTTGCCCTCCGCATGAGGATCGCGCCGCGTGCTAGCGACGTTCCGGTGTAAGGTGCACCGGAGCCGATACGATGCCTAACGAGTCGCTTTGAGCCGGCTGCAATGGGCACGGAGCCACGCGGCGAGCTCCTCTTCGGAGATGGAGCCGTCCGCAACGCCGAGCATGACCGTTACGACTTCCGGCTCTCCGGCGTTGATCATGAGCTCGTTCAGAACGAGGAAGACGGCCATTGTCACGAACGCGATGCGCTTGTTGCCATCGACGTACGCGTGATTCTTCGCCAAGCCATAGCCGTATGCAGCCGCCAGCGCAAAGAGGTCCGCCGAATCGTCGTAGCCAAAGCGATCGCGCGGACGTGCGAGCGCGGACTCCAACAGGCCGTCGTCACGCACGCCGTGCGAACCACCATGTTCTGCGATCTGCTCGTTATGCATTGCGTCGACAACTGCACGCGCTACCCACACCGGTTCCTTTTTCACTTCGCGAGTTCTCTGAGTGCGTTCCTGAACTTCGCGGCGACCGAGCCGTACGCCGTCATCGCCTTCTCGAAGTCGGGATCGAAGGGTGTCAGCAACAACCCCTTCTCAGTCTCGACAAGGTGCAGTTTGTCGCCGCTTCCCACGTGCATCCGGTCGAGCATCGCCTTGGGAATGGTGACGCCGACCGAATTCCCGAAGGGCCGTAAGACCGTGTCCTTCAGCATTTTGGCTCCCTCTTTAGGTTATTACCAATGTAATAACACATGAAAAGACTGTCAACAGCCGGGCGCGGTTACTGGCGAGAGGGTGGCGTGAGGTGCGAAGTCGCGCCGGCCAGGCTCGGCGAGCGGGAGCGAGCTGCGCTCGACCACTGCAGCGGACAGCCGAGGGGTCCGTTAGGCGTCCGTCGCGGTCGCGCGAGCACGCGCGGCGTCAGCCGTTGGGCGGGAAGTGGGCCCTCCAGGGATCGAACCTGGGACCGTCGGATTATGAGTCCGCTGCTCTAACCAACTGAGCTAAGGGCCCGCGACCCATAAGCTAGCGCGATGATCCGGCGAGGTCCAACTCGGTCGCCGTGCCATTCGCGAGGTGCCTCGACGCGGCCTCCGCGACTTGCGTGTAGATTCTCATCCCGGCGCGCCGGTCACCACGGCGACGCGACGTCGAGACAACCCCGTGCATCGAGGACCTCATGAAGGTGTTTTCGCCAGTGCAGGGAATGCGCGCCGCTCCGTCGGCGCTCGTGGTGCTCGCGATCGCCGCCTGCGGCGGATCGCACGAGAAGACGCCCGCCGCGGCGGCGGACTCCACCGCGGCCGCGACGGTGCCCAGAGGATGCGACGCCGGCAACGGCGGCATCACGCTGCCCAACGGCTTCTGCGCCTCCGTGTTCGCCGACAAGCTCGACCACCCGCGCCACCTCGTGGCCGCGCCTAACGGAGTCGTGTACGTCAACACCTGGCACCCGCGGCGCGGCGGTGAAGGCGGCAACAACGACAGCGCATGGCAGGGCGGCGCCATCGTGGCCCTCGAGGACACCACGGGCGATGGCCACGCGGACGTCATCGACCGCTTCGGCGACAGCGCCAAAGCGGGCGGCCACGGCGGCACGGGCATCGCACTCCACGGCACCTATCTCTACGCCGAGGAGTCGGACCGCATCGAGCGCTACGCGATCCCAAGCTCCGGCATCGTGCCCACGGGCAAGCCGGACGTGATCGTCTCCGGCATGCCGTTAGGCGGCAACCATCCCATGCACGCATTCGCCATCGATTCGTCCGGGACGATCTTCGTCGAGATGGGCTCGGCCACCAACGCGTGTCAAATCCAGGATCGCACGCTCCATTCCCCGGGCCACAAGCCGTGCAAGGAACTGGCGACGCGCGGCGGCATCTGGCGCTACGACGGCAACAAGACGGGCCAGCACTTCTCGCCGTCGGCGCGGTACGCCACCGGCATCCGCAACGCGGTCGGCGTCGCGATCGCGCCTAACGGATCGCTCTTTTCGACGCAGCATGGCCGCGACCAATTGTCCGGCAACTGGCCGGAGCGCTATACCAACGAGCAGAGCGCCGAGCTCCCGGCGGAAGAGCTGCTGCACATCGAGCGCGGCGCCGACTTCGGATGGCCGTACTGCTATTTCGACGGCTCGCAGAAAAAGCTCGTGCTCGCGCCCGAGTACGGCGGCGACGGCAAGAAAGAAGGCGTGTGCACCGCGAAGCGACCGCCGGTCGCGTTCTTCCCGGGACACTGGGCACCCGATGGCCTCACGTTCTACTCTGGTTCATCGTTCCCGTCGCACTATCACGGTGGCGCATTCATCGCCTTCCACGGTTCGTGGAATCGCGCGCCGCTGCCGCAGGCCGGCTATCTCGTGGCCTTCGTCCCCTTCCAAGGCGACTCGGCGAGCGGACCATACGAAGTATTCGCCGACGGATTCGCGGGCGCGAACAAACAGCCCGACGCTGCAGCCCACCGGCCCGCTGGAGTCGCGGTTGGGCCGGACGGCGCGCTGTACGTTACCGACGATGCGCACGGCCGCATATGGCGCGTGACGTACCACGGCACGGCGCAGTAGCCTAACGGACGGCCGCGGCCGGCGGAAAGTGCGCCGCGCCGCGGCCGGCGCGCGCCACGGGCCGGTCGAGCAGCGCTTCGATCGCGATCTCGGGTGTGGGCGCCGTCTGCAGCCCTCGCGCGTGCACGCCGAACGCGCGCTTGAGGTGCGCCCGCAGCGTGCTCACCTTGCCGTAGCCCAACAGCTTGGCGACGCCGTTGCACGTGTTCGTGCCATCGTACAGCAATCGATATGCGTTGAGCATGCGCGCGGCGCGCAGGATGGTCTTGGGCGCCGGCAACCCGGCGCGCATGAAGTGTCGCTCGACCGTGCGGCGCGTCATGCACGCGCGCGCGGCGAGCACCGACACGTCGACGCGCGCACCGTCCTCGCGAAGGCATTGCTCGACGACGACGCGCAGCCGGCGCGGGGGCGGCGCGAGCAGCGCCATGAGCCGCGCCTGCGCGCGGTGCGTGATCGACTCTCGCACCAGGTCGCCTAACACAGCGCCCAGGTGGTGCATCGAGTCGTCGACGCCCGCGAACACCACGGTGCGCACGCCCGCGCCGCCCAGGTCGAGCAGCAAACGCGCGGTGTCCGGCCGGAGTTGCGTGTAGAGGAGCCACCGCGCGCACGGATGGCTGCGCACGGTTTGGATCAACTGCGCCGCGTCGAGCGGCTGGTCGAGCAGGGGATCGAAGATGGCGATGTCGGCACTCGTCGCGCGCATCGCGGTGTCGAGGTGGTCCAGTCGTGCAACGATCGTGGCGGCGCACCCCGACGGCGCAACATCCCGCACCCGCGCGACACGATACGCCGGGACGGCGATGACCAGGCGCATGTGTTGTGGTTCCTCGATCCGAGTCGGTGCGGGGTGGCACCTGTCTCCATATTATGGGTATCTGACGTTCGCGCCAGGGCGTGGCATACCTTTCTGTGTTAGCGGGCCCGTCCCTAGCTTTCCGGGAACCGGCGACCCGCAACGCCGGTATCCCACGGACACCGAATCGGATCGCACCGCCGTACCGTAGGGTCTGTCATGGATTTGCGCGACCAACTGCAGACAACCCTGGGGTCCAGCTATACCCTCGAGCGTGAGTTAGGCGGCGGGGGCATGTCGCGCGTGTTCGTCGCCATGGAAACCGCGCTCGAGCGGCGCGTCGTGGTGAAGGTGCTCCCGCCCGACCTGAGCGCCGGCGTCAACGCCGACCGCTTCAACCGCGAGATCCTCCTCGCCGCCCGGTTGCAACACCCGCACATCGTTCCGGTGTTGTCGGCAGGCCAGACGGACGGGCTCCCGTATTACACAATGCCGTTCGTCGACGGCGAAGCGCTGCGCGCGCGGCTCGCCAACGGCGGTGCACTGCCGATCATGGACGCGATCAACATTCTGCGCGACGTGGCGCGCGCGCTCGCGTACGCGCACGAGCACGGCGTCGTGCACCGCGACATCAAGCCTGAGAACGTGCTGCTCTCGGGCGGCGCGGCCGTCGTCACCGATTTCGGCATCGCGAAAGCATTGAGCGACGCGCGCGGTCACGTCACGGGCGCGACGCTCACGCAGTTCGGCACATCGCTCGGCACCCCCGCGTACATGGCACCGGAGCAGGTGGCTGCCGATCCCGATGTGGATCATCGCGTCGATCTGTATGCCTTCGGGTGTCTGGCCTACGAGCTGCTCACGGGACGCGCGCCATTCGCGGGCCGCTCACCGCAGAAACTGCTCTTGGCGCAGATGGCCGAGGATCCGCAGCCGGTAGCCGAGCTGCGCCCCGACACACCGCCCGAGCTCGCCGAGCTCGTCATGCAGTGTCTGGCCAAGGAGGCCGGCGCGCGGCCGCAGAGCGCGGCCGACCTCGTGCGCGTACTCGACGTGGTCACCAGCAGCGGCACCCGCGCCGCGATGCCGGCCATTCTGTTAGGCGGCCGCAACGCCGTGTGGAAGGCGTTGGGCATCTACGCGGTTGCCTTCGCCGTGGTGGCGCTCGTCGCGAAGGCGGCGATCATCGCGATCGGGCTGCCGGAGTGGGTGTTCACGGGCGCCATCCTCGTGATGGCGTTCGGGCTGCCGGTGATTCTGTTCACGGGTTTCGTTCAGCACGCGGCGCGGCGCGCCGCCTCGGCGACGCCGGGCTCGACGTTGGGCGGCGCCGCGAAGAACGGTACGGTGGCCACGATCGCGATCAAGGCGAGCCCGCACATGAGTTGGCGCCGGACGATGATGGGCGGGGCAGCGGCACTCGCCGCCTTTACGGCGCTCGTGGTCGCCTTCATGGTGCTCCGTTCGTTAGGCATCGGGCCGGCCGGCTCGCTGCTCGCGTCGGGCCGCATGAGCGGCAACCAGCCGCTCCTGGTGAGCGAGTTCGCGGTATCCGGCGGCGCGGACACGGCCCTGGGCGCGGTGGTCGCCGAGGGCGTCCGCGCGGACCTGGCGCAATCGCGCGCGGTGCACGTGATGCAGGCGAGCGCGATCCAGTCGGCGCTGCAGCGGATGCAGCGTCCGCCCACCAGCCGCGTGGACGCGACGCTCGCCCGGGAGATCGCGCAGCGCGAGGGCCTCAAGGTGGTGGTCGGCGGAACGATCACTCCGTTAGGCACCGGCTTCGTCCTCACGGCGCGGATTCTCGCGGCCGAATCGGGCAACGAGCTCGCGTCGTTCCAGGAGACCGCGGACAACCCGTCGGAGCTCATCCCGACCGTCGACAAGCTGAGCCGCGACCTCCGCGGCAAAATCGGCGAGTCGCTGCGATCCGTGCAGGCGTCGCCCAGGCTCGATGCGGTGACGACCACGTCGCTGCCGGCGCTCAAGCTCTATACCGAAGGCCAGGAGGCGTTCAACGGCGGCGATTACGCGAAAGCGGCCGGACTCTTCAAGCAGGCGGTGGCGCTGGACACGACCTTCGCCATGGCGTGGCGCAAGCTCGCGGTGACGTACGCGAACGCCGCCATGTCGCCCGTGCTCGTCGACTCGGCCCTCATCAAGGCCTACCAGAACCGTGATCACCTGACGGACCAGGAGCGCTGGACGACGGTCGGCAGCTACTTCGAGAACGGGCCCGGTCACGACCGCGGCAAGGCGATCGAGGCGTTCGCCCAGGGTGTTGCGTTAGGCGACTACGACGTGTCGGCCACCAACCTGGGCAACCTCTACGACGAGCGCCGGCAGTTTGCGGCCGCCGATTCGGCGTTCGAGGCGAGCATCGCGCATCGGCCGGCGACATCGCTGCTCGCATACATCGGCCTAGCCCGGTCCTTGGCGGATCAGGGGAAGCTCCGCGGAGCGGACTCGGTGCTCGATCAGACCGACCGCCGATTCGGCCGTCGCATGATCACCATGCAGGCGCGCGGGCTCCTGCTGTATAACCAAGGACTCGTCGATTCCTCCGCCGCGTATCTGCGCGCCGTGCGGGACAGCGCGAACCCGAGCTCGCTCGACCTCGCGCAACTGCTCGAGGCGTCGGCGGCGATCGAAGAACTGCACGGCCGGTTAGGCGACTATCGCCGCGACATCGCCGCGGCCCGTACGATCGAGCACGGACTCGGCGTGTTCGCGCCCGCGATCAACGATTCGCTCCAATCGGCATACTTCGACGCGTGGACGCGCGGTCATCCCGCGATGGCGGCGCGCAAGGTCGACTCTGCGCTGGCGGCGACGCCGCTGCGCACGATGCCAATGGCCGCGCGTCCCTATGGCGACGTGGCCATCGTGTACGCGATCGCCGGGCGGCCCGATCAAGCGCGCGCGATGCTCGCGCAGTACGATGCCGATGTGCGCGACACCACGCTTCGGCGCGCGTACGAACCGAATCGCCTCCGCGCGCTCGGGATGGTGCAGATCGCCGATCGGCGGCCGCTGGATGCCGTGCGCACCTTTTACGCATCCGATTCCTTTCCCGACGGACCGGTCAACGACTGCGCGGCCTGCGTGGATGCCAACGTCGCACTGGCGTTCGACCGCGCGAACGTCCCGGACTCGGCGATCGTGCACTACGAGCGATACGTGCACACGCCATACGCCTACCGGCTGTTCAGCGACGCCGAGCAGCTGGCGCTCATCTATCGCCGGTTAGGCGAACTGTACGACACGAAAGGCGACCGCGGCGACGCTGCCCGGTATTACGAAAAGTTCGTGAACCTGTGGAAGAACGCCGACCCCGACTTGCAGCCCCAGGTGGCGGACGTCAAACGGCGCCTGTCCGACCTGCAGGTATCCGAAAAGAAATCCTGATCGCGACATGCCCGATTTGCTCATCCGCATCAAGCGCGCGACGGACGGGTCCGCCGCGCTCACCTGCGTGCGCGCCGACGGCTCGGTCACCTGGCAACGGCAGCTGGGCCGGTTAGGCGCATTCTTTCCCACCCACGATCTCACGCACTACGCCGTCGAGACGACCCTCGGCTACCACGAAGGGTTTTTCGGTTTGATTGCGGACGGTTGGGAGATCTCCGATTTCGAGACGGCGAAGGGCGACATCCCCCGCCAAGCGCGCGAGGCGGAGCTGGTGGTGGGCGTGTTCGAGATGGAACTGCGCATGGGCCGCGGATGGTCGAACGCCGAGCTGCGCGAGCAGGGCGACCGCTACGCGGACAGCATCCGGCCGGAGCGACTCCGGATTCCATTGCCGGCGCTCAGCGACGACGATATCGCGCGCATCCGCACGCTCCGGTCGTCGGTGTTCGGGCAATGGGACGCGGTCGCGCCCGGTGAGACGCTGGAACTGGCGTTCTCACGGCGCGGCTGACAGTATCTCCGCATGCGACTGACACCTCTTTTGACCCTCGCCTCCGTCCTCACGCTCGTTCCGTTCGCGACACCGCCGGCGCCGCCAGCCGGCCTAACGGGATTCTCGCCCGCGGCCGCCCGCGCCGAGCGTGACTGGGAGACCAAGTTCAAGGCGATTCCATCGCCGGACAGCCAGCGCGCGTACATGCGCCACCTCACCGCGAGACCGCACCACGTGGGCTCGCCCTACGACAGCGCGAACGCGCAGTGGATACTTGCGCACTTCAGGTCGTGGGGACTCGATGCGCACATCGAGCGCTTCGAGGTCCTGTTCCCGACGCCGCGCGAGCGACTGGTCGAGCTGGTGGCGCCCACGCATTTCCGCGCGTCGCTGCAGGAACCGACGGTTGCGGGCGATCCGACGTCGTCGCAGCACGCCGAGCAGCTGCCGACGTACAACGCGTACTCGATCGATGGCGACGTAACCGCACCGCTCGTGTACGTGAACTACGGATTGCAGGAAGACTACGACACACTCGAGCGGCACGGTGTGTCGGTGAAAGGCGCGATCGTCATCGCGCGGTACGGCAACTCGTGGCGCGGCGTGAAACCGATGGTCGCCGCGGAGCACGGAGCGGTGGGCTGCATCATTTACTCGGATCCGGCGGATGATGGTTACGACCAGGGCGATGTGTTTCCCAAGGGTCCGTATCGCCCGCGCGAGGGTGTGCAGCGCGGGAGCGTGATGGAGATGCAGCTGTATCCCGGCGACCCGCTCACGCCGGGCGTCGGCGCGACGCACGACGCGAAGCGGCTGTCGCGCGCGGACGCGCAGACCATCACCAAGATCCCGGTCCTGCCCATCTCGTACGGCGACGCCCAACCGCTGCTCGCTGCGTTAGGCGGGCCCGTGGCGCCGCGGGAGTGGCGCGGCGGACTCGGCGTGACGTATCACATGGGCGGGCCGGGTCCGGCGCGCGTGCACCTCGTCGTCAAGTCCAACTGGGATTTGAAGCCGGTGTACGACGTGATCGCCACCATCCGCGGCGCCACCCAACCGGATCAATGGGTGGTGCGCGGCAACCACGAGGACGCGTGGGTGAACGGCGCCGAGGATCCCACGGCGGGACAGGTGGCACTGATGGAGGAAGCGCGCGGGTTAGGCGCGCTGCTCGCCCACGGTTGGCACCCGCAGCGCACGATCATCTACGCGGCGTGGGATGGCGAGGAGCCCATGCTGCTCGGCTCGACCGAATGGGTGGAAGAGCACGCCGACGAGCTGCGCCAGAAGGCGGTCGCGTACATCAATAGCGACACGAACGACCGCGGCTATCTGTTCGCCGGCGGGACGCCGTCGCTGGCCTCGTTCATCAGCGACGTGGCCAAGGATGTCGAAGACCCAGAGACACATCTCTCGGTGTGGAAGCGTCGCAAGCTCGCCGACATTCGCTCGGCGCGGTCGGACGACCAGCGGCGCCAGATGCGCGCGAGCGACGTGCTGCGCGTCGGTCCGTTAGGCTCCGGCTCCGACTACTCCGGATTCGTCGACCACATCGGCATCGCGTCGCTCAACATCGGCTTCGGCGGCGAGAGCGAAGGCGCGGGCGTGTACCACTCGGTGTACGACGACTACTACTGGTACACGCACTTCAGCGATACGTCGTTCGTATACGGGCGCGCGCTGTCGCAGGTGGGCGGCACGGCAGTGATGCGGCTCGCCGATGCGCAGGTGCTGCCGTACGATTTCGCCGGGCTCGCGTCCACCGTGCAAGGTTACGTGTCCGATCTGCAAAAGCTGTTGCAGACGGAGCAGGACGAGACGGCGGAGCGCAATCGCGAGATCCAGGAGGGCGTGTTCGCGGCGACGTCGGACCCGTGGCACCCCACGAGCGCGCCGCCGGCGGAGCCGGTGCCGCCGCACCTGGGTTTTGCGCCGCTACAAAACGGCGCCGATTCGCTGACGCATGCCGCCGATCGCTACGCCAAGGCGTTTGCCGCGCTGGCGGCCGACACGTCGTACGGCGCCGGCGCGCCGGCACCGGTGAACGCGCTGCTGGTCCAGGCGGCACGCCGCCTAACGGACAAGCGGGGGCTGCCGGGGCGTCCGTGGTACACGTTCGAGCTCGAGGCGCCGGGCATGTACACCGGCTATGGAGCGAAGACGATGCCCGCCGTCCGCGAGGCGATCGAACAGCGCAAGTTCCCGCTGGCGCAGGAGCAGATTCAGACCGTCGGCGCCGTGCTCGACGCCGAGGCCGCGTTGGTCGACTCGGCGGCGCGCATGCTGGGCTCGCGGTCGCCGTAAGGCGCGTTCATTCCTCGGGCGCACCGCCGCTTCGCGCGACCTGATCCGCGCGAATCTTCCCCGCGTCGAAGCGGCGCGCGCTGCCGAGCATCTTGTCGATGGTTTCGTCGAAGTCGGCTTCGCCGCGCTTGAAGCGCAGCGGGTTGATGCGCGCCACGACGAACGCGCGGAGATACGGGCTCTCGAAACCGCGCGACTTGAGGCTCGCGACCGCCGCGGTCACGGCGTCGTTGAGCTCGAGCAGCTTCGCGGCGCGCTCGCGCCTCACGTCGAGTGCGCGCGGCAACTTCATCGACAGGAACTTGTCGCAACGCTTGAGCACCGGGTGATACGCACCGCCGGCGAAGCGCCCGTTCTGCTCGTAGCAGAATCCGAGGGTGATGAGAGCCGCCTCCTCGAACTCGATGGCGTAATCGCGTTCGGGGCGGTCGTCGAGCTCGGCGAGTGCGACAGCGAGGCGCGCAACCTCGAGCGCCTTCTCCCGCAGATTGTGCGCTTTCTCGGTGTTGAGGAGCAGGATGCGGTGCGCCACCTCCGTCTCGGGGATGACGAGCGCGACGATCGCCTTTGCGCCTAACCGGCGCATGGCGCCAAGCCGGTGGTAGCCGTTGGGCGTCCAGTAGCGACCATCTGCGGTGGGGACCGCGGTCACCGGATCCACGTATCGGTCGAGGCGGTCGATCGCGTCCGTGAGGCGGCCGACGTGCGAGTCGGAGAGGTCGCGCTGGAACGGCGTGGGCTCGACCTTGTCCAAGGGGAGCGCGGCGAGGATCTGCCAGTGGCTGCCCAACGGATCGCGGAAGATGCCCAACACCGAGCCGCCGTCGCTCGCGATGCGCCCGGCGAGCTCATCGACGGCGGCAGGGTGGGCGGCCGTGGCGAGGCGGCGGGCATCGAGGCCGCGCGACTGGGGTTCCGCCTGGACTTTCTTGCGCTTCGCACGGGGCATGTGGCGCGCCTAGTTGAGGTGCAGGTGATACGCGGCGATCGCATTGTCGCGCATCACCATTCGTGCCAACTGCTCGGCGCGGGTGCGGTCGATCTCGCCGTCGCGCATCATCCCGGTGAGCGCCATGGCCAGCGCGCGCCGCGCCGTTTTCGTGCCTAACAGAGTCGATTCGGCCCAGCCATACGTCGGGCTGTTGTCGAACGCATCGGTGCCGAACAACACCTTCTCGGGCCACTCGCCTAACCATTGCCGCAGCACGCGCGCCAGCTCGGCCGGCTCGAGGATCAACGTCATCGCCGACATGTCGGTGTAGACGTTGGGCTTTGCGAGGAGCGTCTGCGTCTCGTTGACCAGCGGCCATCCGCCATGAATGAGGATGATGGTCGTGCCGCGCAGCGTCGAGTCATCGAGTGCGGGCTCGAGCAAATACGGCGCGCTGCCGGCGGCGTCATAGAATCCGCCGTAGGTCTCGAGGCAGTGGATCTGCACCGACATGCCCTGATGCCCGGCCTCTCGCACGATCACGCGGAACAGGTCGTCCTCGAGCGCCTTGTACTCGGCGTGAGTCGGCGTGCCGCCGGCGGCGTATCGTGCGTACACGCGGCGCGCGAGCGCTGGATCGGGATCGTCGAAGTCGAGCGGCCGCAGATACGCAGCCTCGAACTTGATCGACACGGCGCCGCCCGTCTTTTGCTTCTCCAGCGTCGGCACGACGATGCGCGCGATGTACGCGTCGAGCGTGCGCGGCAACGTGGCGACGCCGAGGTCGTGCATGTAGCGGCGGAGGAGCTTGGACTCTTTGGGATACAGCGAGCGCGTGTCGGGCGTGCGCGCTTCGGCGCGCGTGTCGAGCGGGAGCATGAGCGCATCGTCGAAGGCCACCCAGCGAAAGCGCGGCGGTTCGAGGCCGGGGCCGAGTGCGATGCGGTTGGCCATCATGATGTCGATGCCGGCCTGGTCGAGCGTCCACGACGGGAACCGCATGCCCTCGCGTTGGGCGACGCTCCGTTGGGCCGACGCGAGCGCATCGCGATACGCGGCGCCCGTGTCGGTGGACGTCACGCCATAGAGCGCGCGTTGGGCATCGCGCCACTCCGCGTTCTCGGGGCGCAGACGCGCCTGCAGCGGGAAGGGTGGGACGCCGTCGAGCGGCAGCGCATCGAACTCCGTGTCGGGCGGCGCGCCGGGCGCAACCGGCAGCATGGGGTGCGCGTGGCTGTCGATCGCCCTGATGCCATCGATGTATGCCGCGAGCACGGAGTCGACCGGCGTTTGCGCCGACGCGAGGCGTGCGACGAACACGGAGCAGACCGCCAGGACGAGCGCGCGTTTCATGTGAAGACGGTGAGAGAAGATCCCGGCCCGACTGCCCGCGGGACCAGCAATGAATCTCGCGTTCCGCCGGCGGTGCGCTAGAGGCACAAGGCTGGCAACAGCCCCGCTGTACAGTGCGAAAGTGTGAAAGCTTCTTTCGATTGGCTGCTTCTTCGGTTTGTAGAACAAGGTCGAAAGAACTGCAACGGCTTATACGGATAACAAAAGTGAAACGAGGGATAACGAAAGTGATCGTTCTGCGCGAGGGATAGTGCGTTGCCTAACGGGCAGAGCTGCCCTTGTTGTTTGTCAAACAAAACCTCACACCTCCCATTGCGCTACCGCGCTTCCCCCCGCACCGAACGATCACTTTCGTTATCCCTCGTTTCACTTTTGTTATCCTTCCAAGCCGTTGCAGTTTTTCCGTCCGTTCCGCCGACCGCTCTTCAACATGGCGACCCACCGGGCGTGGTACTCGGAGCGGGCGCCATTACGGAGCATGCCGCGACCCCTTGACGCTCTATGGGAGAAGTGTTTTCTTCCCAAAGTCGTTCTAGGGGTGCGCGCGACTCGGGCGCGCGCCGACCGTTCACACGTCGCGCGCAGGGGCTGCCATGGCATCGGAATCCGACACGGTCGAGTTGCTGCAAGGCACGCTGGATGTGCTCGTCCTCAAAGCCGTCTCGTGGGGACCGGCGCACGGCTACGGCGTCGCGCGATGGCTGCAGGACGTGACCGACGACGCGTTGCGCATCGAGGAAGGCTCGCTGTACCCGGCGCTGCACCGTCTCGAGAAACGCGGCTACGTCGAAGCGACCTGGGGTCTATCCGAGAACAATCGCAAGGCCAAGTACTATCGGATCACCTCGCGCGGGCGACAGCAGCTCAAGCAGGAAGCGTCGTCGTGGTCCGCGTTCGCATCGGCGGTCGCGAAGGTGCTGTCGAGCACCAAGCGTCCGGCCTTGGCCTGACGACGGCCACGCATCGCCATGTCGGCGAGTCCATCCAACCCCGCCTGGTTTCGCTACCTCACGTTCTGGCGACGCGATCCGAGGGCCGAGCTCGACCAGGAGCTGGCGTTCCACTTCGAGGCGCGCATCGAGGAGTACATCGCGAGCGGTCTCGACCCTGATGCCGCTCGCGCGCTGGCGATCGAGCGCCTGGGCGATCTCACACGTGTGCGCGATGACTGCCGGCGCATCGACGCACAATACGCTCGGAGGCGATCCATGACCGACTCGGTCTCCGGCGTGTTGGGCGACCTGCGGCACGCGCTGCGCCAACTCGCGCGCCAGCGTGCGTTCGCCGCGGCGGCCATCGCGTGTCTCGTGTTAGGCATCGGCGTCAACACGGCGATCTTCTCGGTGGTCGACGCCGTGCTCTTTCGGCCGCTGCCGTTCCGCGATCCGGGGCGCCTCGTGATGGTGGGCGAGGCGCTGCCCGTGATCAGCGACCAGAACATGGGCACGATCTCGACACCCGACTTCGGGGACTTCGCCAAGCTCAACGGGTCGCTCTTCGCCTCGTCGAGCGTCTTCGATCCCACATCGCTCACACTCGCCGGGAGCGGGTCCGCCGAGCGATTAGCCGGACTCGAGGTGTCGGCATCGCTGTTCCGCGTGCTCGGCGTCGGACCTGCGTTAGGCCGAGCGTTTCGGGACGGCGACGACGCGCCCGGCTCTCCGGATGCCGTCGTATTGAGCGACGCGCTCTGGCGCCGGCAGTTCGGCGGCGACCGCTCGATCGTCGGCCGCACGGTTCGTCTCGACGGGCGGCCGTTCACCGTGCTCGGCGTGATGCCCGCTGGATTCACGTTTCCGCTGCCCGGATTGAGTCTCGAGCCGGCGGCGTTCTTCGTGCCGTTGCGCATGACGCACGACGTGGTCCAGGGTCGCGGCAATTCGTTCAACGCGTACATGATCGCACGGCTCGCGCCCGGTGTTTCGGTGGAGCAGGCGGGCGCGGCGGTGAACACGATCGCGGGGCGTCTGCCGACGCTCTATCCCAACTATTACTCGCCCGCGTTCCGCGTTGCTGCCGGTGTGCTGCCGCTGCGGGCGCATCTCGTGTCCGATGTGCGCGGGCCGCTCGTCGTCCTCCTGGGCGCGGTGGCGTTCGTGCTGCTCATCGCGTGCATCAACGTCGCCGGACTGCTGCTCGCGCGCGCGGCCGCTCGTAGCCGCGAGCTCGCCGTTCGGCGGGCGTTAGGCGCGAGCCGCGGCCGGCTCACCGCCCAGTATCTCGCCGAGGGAGCGGTGCTCGCGGTGCCCGGTGCGCTAGGCGCACTGGTGCTCGCGCATTGGTGCACGGCGGCCTTGTCCCGTCTCGCCCCCGACGGCATGCTCTCCGGATACCGCATCGGTCTCGATGTCCGCGTGCTCGGCTTCACCGTCGCGATCACGCTGCTCGTTGTCGTGCTGTTCTCCCTCGTGCCCGCGTTGTCGGGCAACGCGCTCGGGTTGGCGAACTCGCTCCGCGATGAGGGGCGCGGGTCGAGCGCCGGGCGAACCAAACAGCGTGCGCGCCGCATCCTGGTTGCGAGCGAAATCGCGCTCGCGCTGGTCCTCACTACCGGCGCCGGATTGCTCGCACGAAGCTTTGCGAACGTGTTGAAAGTGGATCCGGGATTCAGGCCGGCGCATCTGCTCTCGTTCCACATCGCGTTTCCGTCGTACCGCTATCCACGCGCGGCGCGCGTCATGGGCGCGGAGGAGGCGCTCGTCGATTCGCTGGCACAACTGCCGGGCGCCCGCAGTGCGACCGCCACGGTCAACCTGCCGACGTTAGGCGGGTGGCAGATCGCGTTCAGCCCCGAGGGCGAGGCGCTGCCCAAAGTGCCGATCGCGGCGAACTTCGTCGTGATGCGCGATTACTTCGAGACGATGGGCATTCCGGTCGTGAAGGGCAGGGCATTCGACGCGCGCGACGAGGCGAGCTCGGGGAACGTCGCGATCATTGACGAACGATTGGCGCGCGAATTCTTCGGGAGCAAGGATCCAATAGGGCGGCGCCTCAAGTGGGGAGCGCCGCAGTCCACTGATCCGTGGAAGACGATTGTTGGGGTGGTGCGTACGGTCCCGACGCGTGCGTTAGACAAATCGAGCCCGCCCGAGCTGTACTTTCCCGCGCGGCAATTGGCCGTGGACAGCACCCTTGTCGATGCGGAGCTCCGCGAATTGACGTTTGTCGTTCGCACTGAGCGCGACCCGCTCGCGCTGACGCCGCGCGTGCAGAGAGTCGTACGCGCGATCGACCCGCAGCTCGTCGTTACGCACGTCGAGAGCGTCGAGTCGCTCGTCTCGGAGTCGGTCGCATCGCGGCGCTTCGATCTCCTGTTGATCGGCGCGTTCGCCGTTCTCGCGGTGCTTTTAGCGGCTGTCGGCCTGTCCGGCCTCGTCGCGTATTCGGTGGTGCAGCGCCAGCGCGAGATCGGTGTTCGCCTTGCGATCGGCGCGACGCAGAACGGCATCGTCGGTCTCGTGTTGCGCGACGGCCTGACCACCGCCGTATGGGGATCGGCGTTTGGTATCGTCGGGGCGTTCGCGCTCACGCGTCTCATGCGCTCGCTGCTCTTCGGCGTCGGCGCGCTCGACGCCGCGACATTCCTGGCGACCACCACGATTTTGATAGGTGTCGCCGCGTTCGCGAGCTGGCTTCCGGCTCGCCGAGCGGCGCGGATCGATCCCATGGTGGCCATTCGAGACGAGTAGCAAACTGCGTCTGACTTTCTGATCGCAGATGAAAGAGACAGCCGGGGAAGGGGGAAGCGCTCGCCGCCGCTTCCCCCAGCGCAGCGCTTCCCCCAGCGAGCGACAGCGAGAGCTTCCCCGTTCCCTCGCTGACTGCGATCGTCTTCCGCGCGACGCCCACGCGGGCTAGCGTACCGGTCAACACCTGACCGACCGGAGCAGAACCATGCGTGCCCGCCGTGTTCTTTGTATGGCCGGAGTCCTCATCGCGACGGCGTGCACGATGCAGCGTCGCGTGCCGCAGTCATCGCGTCTCGCGATGGACGATTACATGGCCGGCATGCGCGCGGCCGACATGGCGGCGCCGCGTATCGTTAGGCGCGCCGATGCGCAAGGCGTCCCCGGCTTGCCGCCCAGCGCGAGCACTGCCAAGGCGCGCATCGCGGCGAGTCCGCGGCACGGCGAGTGGGTGAAGATCGCGTGGGAACCTGGCTCCAAGGATTCGCTGATGGCGTGGATCGTGTATCCGGAAACGTCGCGGCCGCACACGCCGGTGGTCGTCGTGGTGCACGAGATCTTCGGCCTCTCGACGTGGATTCGCGGCGTGGCCGACCAGGTGGCCGCGGATGGATTCATCGCGATCGCGCCCGATCTCCTCTCGCGCGTGCGCGGCGGCGCATCCGCCGACGAGCTCCCGTCGGACTCGGCGGTCAAGCTCATCCGCGGCGTTGCGCCGGCGGAGCGCAACATGGGGATCACGGCGGCGGCGCGGTACGCGATGTCGCAGCCGTCGGCGGAGCACAAGTACGCGGTGATCGGCTTCTGTTGGGGCGGCTACACCACGTGGGGCTACGCGACCAACGAAGGCACGTCCGGCTTCTCGGGCGGCGTGGCGTTCTACGGGCTGCCGTACATGCAAGACTCCGTGCCTAACGCAGACTCGCTCAAGAAGATCCAGGTGCCGATGATGCTCCTGAATGGCTCGAAAGACGCGCGCATCGGCGCGGCGATGCCGGCCGTGGATGCCGCGATGCACGCGTTGCACAAGGACTATTTCGGCAAGAATTACGAGGGGGCGATCCACGGATTCGCGCGGGCGCAGGATGATCCGAAGGCGCAGCGCGACACGGTGGAGGAGCAGGCGAATCTGTCGGCGATCAAGGACGCGTGGCCGAGGACGGTCGCGTTCCTCAAGAAGCACTTGGGCGTGTGAGGTCCCGGTTGGCCCTAGTTAGGCATCTACCGTCCTTCCCGGCAAGGCATCACGAGAGTCCGGCGTTGGTCAGGCCCCCGCGCCGTCGCCCTTGCGGGCGAACGCCTCGCGTACTTCGTCGGCGCTCACCGACGCCGCGCCTAACTTGCCAACCTCGACGCCGGCCGCGAGGTTCGCGACCTCCGCCGCCTCGCGCGCCGACGCGCCCGCGGCGAGCATCGCCGCGAGGTACGCGGTCACCGTGTCGCCCGCGCCGACCACGTCGTACACCTCGCGGGCCGTGGCCGGGATGCGGTGCAGGGCACCGTCGCGGCCCGCCAGCACCATGCCGCGCTCGCCCAACGTGAGCAGCAGGTGCTCCGCGTCGAGGCGTGCGAGCACCGCCGGCAGCGCCTGCGGATGGTCGAGGTCGACCGCCGCGCCTAACGCAGCCTCCAGCTCGCGCCGGTTGGGCTTGAATACCGTCGACCCGCGGTAGCTGAAGAAGTTGCGGTACTTGGGATCGACCACCACCGGAATCCCGCGGCGCCG
>JACZDA010013567.1_pt1 | contig 19008 bp, 14 predicted proteins | sample 8641761 | NCBI WGS metagenome assembly JACZDA01 (sample SAMN15324611, study PRJNA640507) | soil metagenome | isolation source: intercropping peanut in the first line | place: China: Luxin town, Laibin City, Guangxi Province | collected 2019-07-25 | depth 10cm m | reverse complement strand
GCGCTGGAGTTGGCGGGCCAGGGCGTCGGCCTGGCTTCGCCCAATCCCTGTGTGGGCGCGGTTCTAGTCAACGATGGAAAGATCGCCGGCTCCGGCACCCACACCTATGAAGGCCTGAAGCATGCGGAAATTCTGGCTTTGGAGCAAGCGGGGGAGCGGGCCCGGGGAGCCACGCTTTATATAAACCTTGAACCTTGTTGCCACCAGGGCCGCACCGGGCCGTGCACGGACGCGCTGGTAGCCGCCGGCATTAAACGCGTGGTTGCCTCCATGCTCGATCCCAATCCGCTGGTGGCGGGCCGTGGTCTGGCCCGGCTGCGCGAAGCCGGCATTCAGGTTGAGGTGGGCCTGGGAGCGGAGGAAGCGCGCAAGTTGAATGAGGCCTTCGCCAAGTACATCCGGCACAAAAGGCCGCTGATCACACTCAAGGCAGCGATGACGCTGGACGGCAAAATTGCGCCCCCGCCGGGCGAATCCGCCAATCCGACCGCGCTGGGAGCGGGTGGGGTGAGCGGCGGCTGGATTACCAGCGAGGCAGCGCGCGGCCACGTGCAGCAGCTTCGCCACCAGCATGACGCCATTCTGGTCGGGGTGGGCACCATCATCGCCGACGACCCTCTGCTCACTGACCGCAGCGGCTTGCCGCGCCGACGCCCGCTGCTGCGCGTGATCGTAGATTCCCGCCTGCGCCTGCCGCTGGAGTCGCGCCTGGTCAAGACGGTCAAAGACGATGTGCTGGTGATCTGCTCCTTTGCGGAAGAGACCAAACGCCGGCAGCTGGAAGATCACGGTTTGCGCGTAAAACAGGTGGGTCTGGGTTCGGGCGACGGACGTCCCGGGATGAAGGAGATCGCCGCCTGCCTGGGAGAGCTGGAAATGATCAGCCTGCTGATTGAGGGCGGGGCCATGGTCAACTGGGCCGCTCTCGCAGCCGGCGTGGTGGACAAAGTGTTTCTCTACTACGCGCCCAAGATTCTGGCGGGGACGGGCGCCGTGCCCTTTGCCGCCGGGCCCGGATTCCGGCGCATGAGCGAGGCTGCCTACATCCGCTCCTTCACCCTGCACCGTTTTGGCGAGGACTTCGCCGTGGAAGGTTACCTCAAGGACCCTTATGCCGACTGATTTCTCCGGTTATTTCAGCCCTTCCACCGTAAACAACTGGGAGAGCACACGGCTGTAGGAGTAAGCGTAGGCGCTCTGGTCGGGCAGAATGCGGATTTTGAGCACGCGGGTGATTCCGGCGCGGTCCGCGGGCGCCAGTTCCTTCCACAGAACACGCTTTCCCGACGACAAGTCGATGCGGTACACGGGGGCGGTCATGCCATGATTGGCAACGAACAGCGAGCGGCTATCGGCGCTCCAGGCTACAGGCGTCTCTTCGGGGGCAAAGCCCGGGATTGGTTGTGGTTTGCCGCCCTCGGTTGAAAGAAGCATGGCCTTGCCGCCCAGGACGGCGGCGATGAAGCGGCCATCGGGAGAGGGCAGAGCGCCTAAAATCAACCCTTCCTCCGATATGGGATGGGGAGCGCCGGCGATATCCTGCACATACACACGGGGATCGTGCCTGGCTTCCATGGCAACAAACACGACGCGTTTGCTCCCGGGGAGCCAGTTGGCTTCCGGCCAATAAGCGGTGAAGTTCCCCTGCAGCAGCCGCGGTTGTCCCACGCCAGTGGGAAGGACGCGAAGTTGGGTGCGCGACCGCGACATGACCAGAGCCCACTTGCCATCCGGCGAGAGGCTGAGCCCCCAGCCGCTCCCCAGGCGTACGGGAGCCGAACCGTCGCTCTTGCGCAAGTAAACCGAGCCTTCCGGGCCGCCCGCCTCCTGGACTTCGCTGAACAACATCTCGGAGCCATCGCCGGAGAGGTCGCCGAGAACCGAACCGTCCAGCCACGAAAGATCGCGCTCCACGCCCGACTTGGCCAGGTAACGGATGCCGGTTTCGCGGTTTTCCAATGCGAGCAGCACGCGGCCATCGCGAGAAACGTCGCATAGATGCGCGGGGCCGGTAAGGCGCAGCAAAAGGCGCTGTTGGCCGGAAAGCGAAACTCCATACACACCCCAGCTCGAGTCTGGCGCCTGGGCAGCAAACCAGATTTCGCTGCCGGAAGGAGCCCAGGCCAGGCCTTCAATGCTCGGCATTTTCTGCGAGAGAACCCTCTTCTTGTGTTGCCGGTCTACAACGCTGATAACGGTCTCACCCTTCTCGAGTTCTTCGAAGGCGACCAGTTCGCCATTGGGAGACACCCGTATGTAGTGAATCGGACCTTCGGTCTCATACAGAGGAGTGCCAACGGGGTACTCCAGGCGGTCGCCCACGCCGGTGTCCAGGGTTACCGCCAGGGTGGAATTGTCGCCCCAATCGGCAAACTCGACGCCCTCCATCACCGCCCGTGGGGCGGCGCCGCCCAGCAGGGCTGCCCGCTCCAGGGTGCCGGAGACTGGCGGCAGGGGATCGCGGTTGCGCAGCGAGAGAGCCAGTTCTCCGCTGGAGGAAACGGCATAAACGTCGGTATTGGCGAGTCCCAGAGAGCGCGATTCCGGGCTATCGGGAGTGACCAGAAACACTTCCGGCTGGTTGCCGTCCCAGGCGGCCCCATAAACCACGGTCTTGCCATCAGGGGCGAAGCGAGCGGTCAGAATGGTGCCGCGGCGGAAGGTGAGGCGGTGAAAACTGGGCTGGGACCTGCTGGTAAAAAAGCGGGCGCCAAGGAAGAGCCCAGCCCCGGTGATGGCCAGAAGAAGCATCGCAGCGGCCGCAGCAGGCAGCCAACGGCGCGACCCAGGCAAAGCTAAGGGGGCGGAAATGCCGCTGGCGGAGGGAGAAGAAACATCCGCCAACTGGAAGGCAAGGTCGCGTGCTGACTGAAAGCGTTCCTGGGGATTCTTCTCCAGGCAGTGGCGCACAATCCTTTGCAGCGCGGGCGGAATGGCACGATTGCTGGCGGCGAGTTCAGCCGGTTCCTCGCGCAGAATGGCGCTCAGAATGTCGGCGGAAGATTCGCCCGGGAAGGCACGCTGGCCGGCCAGCATCTCGTAGAGAATGACGCCGAAACTGAAGAGGTCGGAGCGGGCGTCCACTGGTTTGCCGCGCACCTGCTCCGGGGACATGTAGCCTACAGTTCCCAGTACCTTGCCGGCTTCGGTCGCCGCCGACATAGTGGCGTGCTCGGCGGAAGGCTTTTCATCCGGACGGGTGAGCTTGGCCAGTCCAAAATCAAGAATCTTTACCCGGCCCTCGCCGGTAACAAAGATGTTTTCAGGCTTCAAATCGCGGTGGACGATGCCCTTGTCATGGGCGGCGGCGAGCCCATGCGCGACCTGCAGCGCGTAATCGAGGGCTTTGCGAACCGGCAGAGGGCCGCCGCGCAGCCGTTCGCGCAGAGTTTCTCCTTCCAGCAGTTCGGAGACGATGTAGGTCAGTTCCCCTTCCTGGCCAATGGAATAAATGGCGAGAATGTTGGGGTGGTTGAGGGCAGCGGCGGCCTGAGCCTCCTGCGTGAATCGCCGCAACCGGTCAGGGTCGCCGGAATAGGACGCGGGAAGAATTTTGGCCGCCACCTCCCGGCCCAGGGAAGTGTCGCGGGCGCGGTATACCTCGCCCATGCCGCCGGCGCCAAGCGGCGCAATGATTTCGCAGGGACCCAGACGTGATGCTTTCTCGAGGGGCATAAAGTCTGGCGATTATATCTGGCGAGAGCACTTGGGCCCAATGCGATTGCAGAGCGCAGGGTTCGTGCTTGCCCGAGGTTCCCAAAACGGGAAACTGAGGAAAAGGCAGAACGTTTTTTCAGTAGCGGCCGCTCTCCACGGTGGCGGCAACGTCAGCCGGCAACTCCACGGCTGCGACGGGAGGGGGAGCGGGATGGGAGGAGGGGCCGGGTTCGAGGTCGCCGCGGTGAAAAACCGTAGTCAAGGCGGCGACGGCTTTAGGATCAAAGCGCTTGTCGGCGAGCGAATTGATGATGCGCACCGCATAAGCGTGATCGTGGGCGGCCTGATAGGGCCGGTTGGTGGTAATGGCATCGAAGGTGTCCGCAACCGCAATGATGCGCGCCAGCAGCGGGATCTCGTCGCCTTTCAGACCATAGGGGTAGCCGCGCCCGTCCAATGATTCGTGGTGCAGCTCGATACCGGGAATCATCTCCGCTAATTGCTTTACCGGCCGCAGAATATTGGCGCCCTTGGTGGTATGGGTCTTCATGATCTCGTATTCCTCCGGAGTCAGAGCGCCTGGTTTTTTGAGGACGCGGTCTTCAATGCCGATCTTGCCCACATCGTGCAACTGGGCGGAGATACGCACCTTCTCGATGAAGTCATTGTCCAGGCCCATTTCGGTGGCCAGCAGAACGGAGTAGCGAGTGACGCGGTCAGAGTGGCCGCGGGTGTAAGGGTCCTTTTCGTCGACCGCGCCGGCCAGCATCTGAATGGAGTTCATGAACAGCGCGCGGTTCTCCTCGGCAGCGCGCTTGAGGTCGTCAACGAAGCGCTCCAGGTCCTGCGACATGGTGTTGAAGGTCTGGGCCAACTCCCCGATTTCAGTGCGGCTGGTGAGGTGAATACGTTGCGAAAAATCACCGCGGGCAATGGCGCGGCTGGTATCGGTCAAGACCTGGATGGGATAGGTGATTTTGCGGGCGGCAAAGCTGCTGATGCCCACGCTCATCAGAACCGCCATCAAGGCCAGCAGTCCGGCCGTGCGCTGCATTTCGTAAATGCCACGATAAGCCTCGCGCTGTGGTTTTTGGGCGATCACGGCCCATTCCAGCGAAGGTACGGGGCTATAGGTGCCCAGCATGGATTCGCTCTGGCGGCCGTTGGAGGTGGTGAATTCCTTGGTGGCCACGAACTGGGCCTTGCCGCCCTGTTCGACGAAATTTTTGACGATTTCGAAGTTGGTCATCTCCTGGCCGGTGGCATATTCCGGTTTCACACCTGCAACCAGCCGTCCCTGGCGGTCCACGACGTAGGTGACCAGGCCGCCGGTGCTGACTTCCTGCATGCGGCGGATAAGAAACTGAAGATCAACCACGGCGCCCAGCATGCCCATAAAGTGCCCGCCGGCGACAATGGGGGTGCTGATCAGCATGATGGTACGGGGTGTTTTGCCGCCGTAGGCGGTGAGCGCGTCGCCGTTGTAAATGCGGCCGTCGCGCGCGGCAGCGAAGGCACGCTCCAGTTCGCGCTGCAGGAAAGCATCGGGAGCGATGCGCCCGGCGGAGATACCCTTGGCCTGCGCATTCAGCAGGGTGGCATAGACCAGGTTGTCAGAAGAAGAAACGAAATTCTCCACCAGGGCGCGCAGTTCCGGGGCGCTTACCTGATTGCCGCTGAGATCGCCGCCGCTGGCGATTTGAATGGCCGAAGAAAGATTGTTGAGCATCAGGCGCACGGTGGCCTGGCGCTCGGAGATGTTGTCGGCCAGCGAGCGGGTGATGGTGTTCTGCAGCATCATTTCATTGGTCTTGAGGCGGTCCCGGTTCATGGCAATCATCTGTTGCGAATAGAAGTACATCGGGACCACGCTGACCAGCAGCAGCACGCTGACAATCAGGTAAAGGATGGGAATGCGCGCGGGAATGGGCAGCTTCTTGAACAAGGAATCCCTGCTCGTCACACGTGTGCTCTAAGTTTGGGGGAGCTAAGCAAATTCTACTTTGTAGACACTGGCGGGAGGGGAAACAGGAGTACAGGGCCGGTTACGAAAGTACCGAAGCCTAGGGTGACACTCAGCCATTGGCGCTATTGCGGTAGAGCCCCACTTCGCTGGTGGCGCGGCGGGTCATAAGTTCATGGATGGCATCCCGGGGAGATTTGCCTTGCTGCAAGATGGCGTGCACCTGCTGGGTGATGGGCATTTCAACTCCATATTTCTGCGCGAGTCCAACGGCTGCATTGGTAGTGAGCACGCCTTCCGCGACCATGCCATGCATGCCGGCAACGATATCGGCAAGCTTGCGACCGCGCCCAAGTTCCACGCCCACGGAGCGGATGCGCGAAAGCTCGCCGGTGCAGATTAGAACGAGGTCGCCTAATCCGGCCAGTCCGGCCATGGTTTCGCGATGTCCGCCGCAGGCCACCACCAGGCGAGTGATTTCGGCCAGACCACGGGTGATGAGGGCGGCTACGGAATTGTGTCCCAGTCCAAGGCCGTCGCAGATACCGGCGGCAATGGCAATGATGTTTTTGAGCGCGCCCCCTAATTCCACGCCCACGATGTCTTCACTGGTGTAGACGCGGAAGCAAGGGTCGCTGAAGTCGCGCTGCACGGTCTGGGCCAGCTCCTGGTCGTGGGAGGCGATGGTAATAGCGGTAGGATCGCCGCGCGCCACCTCGCGGGCGAAGGAGGGGCCGCTGAGCGCACCCAGCCGGGGACGAAAGCCCGCGAGTTCCTCAAGCACATCGGTAATCACCTCGGTCATGCGCGAGAGGGTATCGTTCTCCACGCCCTTGGTGGCGCTGACGAAGAGCGTGTCAGGACGGAGGAGGGGAGCCATTTCACGGAACAGGCGGCGGCAGTGATGTGAAGGCATGACACTGATCACCAGTTCCGCGCCCTCCAGCGCCTCCTGCAGGCTGTTGGTGGCGCTGACTGTTTCAGGAACGGGATACCCGGCGAGGAACAATTCGTTCACGCGCCGGGCGGCAACGGACTCGCAGACTTCGCGCTCGTAAGCCCATAGGCGAATCGAGTGCGTATGTTTCCGTCCCAGCACAATGGACAGGGCGGTCCCCCAGGCGCCGGCGCCGACAACCGCAATTTCGCTCACGGCCGGGCGCTCCTCATCCCCGCCTCAGGGAGAACCGGTGCTCGGTGCCGGCGAGCAGGCGGTAGATGTTCTGGTGGTGTTTGGCAATGATGAGCAGGGAAGATGCCATAGCGGCTCCGAGAACGCTATCCATGGGTGCGCCGGGGTGAACGTAAATAAGGTAAATGCAGGCGGGCAGGGCGGCTGCGGCCACTATGGAACCGAGCGAAACATAGCGGAATAGGGCAACCAGCGCGGCAAACACGCAAATTGCCACCAGCACGGCCTTGGGAACAATGGCCACAAAGGCGCCCACGCCGGTGGCGACGCCCTTGCCACCCCGGAATCCCAGCCAGAGGGAGAACATGTGTCCCAGCACGGCCGCAAAGGCGGCCAAGGCCATGGCGGAATAGACGTAGGAAAAACCGGGGGCCTGGGAACGCGCGGCCAGAGCGGCTGCGACAGAGACGGCAATGAATCCCTTGGCGGCGTCCAGAAGCAAGGTCACAATGCCCAGGAGGGGAGAAGAGCGGGCCACGTTGGTGGCGCCAATATTGCCGCTGCCGGTCTGGCGAATATCACTGCCCCGGAAGGCGCGCACCAGCAGATATCCGAAGGGAATGGATCCCAACAGGTAAGAGACGGCAGCAATAATGGCGAAATTTGCGTAGCCGGCCATGTTTGGGCTCAGCGCAGCGGAAAACGCTGCAACTGAGTGTACTGCGAACCCGCGGGCGAGAGCTTGCTCTGATAGAGAAAGAACTCGCGGGCGGTCATTGTACCGAACTCGGGGGCGGGCAGGGCGCTCAATTTTTCCCGCAGACGTTCGAAAACACGGTTGGGATGGTCACCGGGCCGGCGTCGTGGAGCGCCCGACTGACCACGCGCCAGTGTCAGATGCGGGCTGAAGGCGCGCGCTTCCGGCTTGATGCCCAGAGGTTCCAGAGCGCTTTCGACGCGGGCGGCGAGTTCAGAAAGATGCTCGTCGGCATCCACTCCCACCCAGAAAACACGCGCTGAGCGCAGCGTGGGGAAAAAGCCATAGCCGCGGAAATTGAGTCCGGGGCCCGGGCAGCGGACGGCTGCCAGAGCTTGCGCGATGGCCTGCAGCCTGGGTTCGGGTTGCTCGCCAATGAATTTCAGCGTCAGGTGCAGCGACTGAGCGCTCACCCAGCGAGCGTCAGGCACGAATTCGCGCACGCCCTCAAGGAAACGGGCGATACGCCCGCGAATTTCCGGGTCGATATCCAGGGCGACAAAGAGGCGCATAAAAGCAGCACTCAGCATTCAGCAGTCAGCATTCAGCCTTTCAACTATGCGAAGCCGAACCAGCAATTGGCAGTGGCAAGTGAGCTTAAGGAAATTCGCGCGGCTACCAATAAGCTTCACTGGCTAAATGCTAAGTGCTGAATGCTGATTGCTGATTCCATTTACATCAATTTTCTGCGCAACATATCCAGGGCCTGTTGCGAGGCCCACCAGCGGATGCGTTCGCGATCGCCAGGAAACTTGCGTTCCACCACCTCGGTAGACTCGCCATTGGAAAGGGCGTGAAACACCAGTCCCACCGGCTTTTCTTCGCTGCCACCGGTAGGACCGGCAATGCCGGTAACCGCGAGGCCCCAGGCGGCACTACAGCGTTTGCGAATGCCTTCGGCCATGGCGGTGGCAACTTCGCGGCTGACCGCGCCGTGAGCGGCCAGGAGGGCCTTGGGAACATCGGCGAACTTGGTCTTCAGTTCGTTGGAGTAAACGATGGCGCCGCCGGCAAAATATCGCGAACTGCCGCTCACCGAGGTAATGCGTTCGCCGATCAGGCCGCCGGTGCAGGACTCGGCGACGGCCACGGTGGCGTTGCGCATCTGCAGGTAATAGCCGACAATCTGCTCCAACGATTCCCCCTGGCGGGAGAAAACGTGCTCATCCAGTTCGTCTTCCAGTTTTTCCGCCAGCTTGTCGACGCGCTGTTGCGCCGCCTGCAGGGAATCGGCGCGCGCCCGCAGATGGATTTCAATTTCGCCCGCGTAGGCCAGAATGGTGGTTTGCACCTGCGGGTAGCGGCGGTAGATGGGAGCGATGCGATCGTCGCAGTGGGACTCACCCAGCATAGCCACCTTCAGCACCCGGCTGGCGATAAAGGCCGAAGGCAGGCGGTCGCGCAGACGCTCCTGGCACTGTTCTTGGAACAGCGGCTTCATTTCGTGTGGCGGTCCCGGGAGCAGAATGACGATCTTTTCGTGGTTATCGTAGCTGCCGGTTATCCACTGGCCGGGAGCGGTGCCGTTGCGATTGGCAAGCACGGTGGCGCCGGAGATGATATCGGCCTGCTTGGCGTTATTTTCCGTGAATTTGAAGCCGCGCTTGCCGAAGCGCTTGCGCAGAGCCTCGACGATTTCCGGGTCGCGGACCAGAGGCAGTTCGAGGGCGTCGGCCACTCCTTCGCGGGTTAAATCATCTTCGGTGGGTCCGAGTCCGCCAGTAAAAATAACCAAATCAGCGCGGCTCAGAGCGAGGCGGGTGGTCTCGGCGATGTGCTCGCGATTATCGCCCACAACGCTTTTGAAGTTCACCTCCACGCCCAGTGTGTTGAGCTTATCGGTGAGATAGAGGGAGTCGGTGTCCTGACGAAAGGGCGTCAGCATTTCCGATCCCACGGCGATGATTTCGGCGTTCATAAGGCGGTGGCCAGTTGCCAGTGCCCAGTTGTCGTACTGGAAATAATCTCATACGTCGGGCCGTTACCTACTTCGAAAGACTGGCTGGGAACTGGGTACCAGGTACTGGGTACTGAGAACTAGGTTTCCTGGGGCAGCAGGGGTTTGCCCTGAATGTCCCAGGAAAGGTGGTGGACAGCATTGCTGGTGGCGAGGACGGCGGAGCGGCCAGGAGCAAAGGCCAGGCCGACCAGGGCGTTGCCGGCAACCTCGAGGGAAGCATGCGCCTCCGGCGTCAGCTTCACAATTCCTCTTTTTCCTCCCAGGGAAGCGGCGACATACAGATTGCCGTCGGCATCGAAGGCCAAGCCCTGGGGACGACCCAGACCTCGATAAAACACGCGCACGCTGCCGTGAGGATCGACGCGATAAACGGAATCGAAGCTGGAAGTGGTGGGCCCAGTCACAAAAAGATCGCCGCTGGTACTAAAAGCCAGGTGATAGGCGGAAACGCTTGGTTCCAGGGTGGCAAAAACAAAAATCTGCCGATCGCGCCCAATTTTGAATATGGTACCGCTGCGGTCGCCGACGTAAAGGTTCTCTTCCTTGTCGAAAGCCAGTCCTGTGGCGACGCCCATACCCTCGGCATAGGCAGACATGGTGCCGTTGGGAGCCACGCGATAGACGGTGCCGTCAAATCGCGAGGAGACGTACATCTGTCCGGCGCGGTCAAAGGCGATGGCGGTGGCGTTCATCATCTCCGCCAGAAAAGGCTTCACCGCGTAATTGGTATCAATCTTATAGATCGCCACCGGAACCTTCTGGCCCCTGGATCCCGAGAAAGTCACATAAATGTTGCCTTCCAGGTCAAGGGCGGGGTTGGTGACGGGATGGAGGTTTTCGGCGATAGTGACGGCCACCTTAACTTCGTGAGCATTACTGGTGTTGCCATTGGTGGAAACGACCACAGGGCCGGTCATGGCGCCCTCGGGGACCCGGGCGACGAGGAACTCATCGGAACTGATCAGCACCGCGGCTTCCACCTCGCCAAAACGGACCCGCGGGCGGCGCAGTTCGGGGGGACGCAAGCCGCTGCCAATAATGCGGACTTCGCCGCCAGGCAAAGCGGCGGCGGGGCGAACCGTATCAATGCGCGGTTTGCCGTTCACGTTCTTCTTGCCCAGTAGCCGTTCGGAAATGCCCATCCTCGCGATCTCGAGAGCCCGCCAGCGGAGCCTAATGAAGCCAGCCGAAGTGGAGGGCCGCCTGCAGGATAACCAGCGCGTACAATCCCGCTCCCACGTCGTCCAGCATGATGCCGGCGCCTCGCGGAATTTTCTCCAGCAAGCGCAGCGGCGGAGGCTTCACAATGTCGAACGCCCGGAAAAGTATAAAACCGGCCAAAAGAGTTTTCCATCGCACCGGGGCGGCAATGAGGGCGATCATCTGGCCCGCCACTTCGTCGATGACGACAAAGGAGGGGTCCTTCACGCCGCTCTCGCGCGCCACACGGGTTGCCGCCGGAATGCCTACCGCGGTGGCCAGACAAGCCAGTAGCAAGGCAATGGGAATCTGCGCTCTGGAACCGGCAGAGTGTGAGATGAGCCACCATAGCAGGACTGTTGCCGCCGAGGCCCAACTTCCCGGACCGGGGCGCATGCGGCCGCAACCGAAAAAAGTGGCGATCAGCCAGGAGGCTCTGCCGGCGGGATGAAGTTCACAGCTGCCGCCTTCCACGGTTCTGCTCTTGGCCGGCATCATTGAGGTTTGCGGCGCGGCGGGCTTTGGCCCGAGTCGTCCCTTCCCCGGCCCTGGGTTTCGCTTTCTTCCCGCGGATCGGATTGGAAACCCATTTCTTCAGGGTCGGTAATGGGACTGGAAATCACATAGCCCTCGCTGGCCCACTTACCCAAATCTATCAGGCGGCAACGTTCGCTGCAGAAAGGGAACTCGGGGTCAGAGCGCAGCACCAGTTTTTTGCAGGTGGGGCAGCGCAGGCTGAGCGTTCGCTTCCGGGGCATGGGAACATTGAGTAATTGAGTAATTTGTAATTGAGCAGTTTAAAACCAGCATGGGTGCGCGCGATGATTTCACCATGCCGGATGAAGCCGCGACGCGAACAATTACAAATTACAAATTGCTCAATTACAAATTACACAATTCTCGCGATCAAGTCGTAGTCCTCCGCCTGCGTGATCTGGCAGCGGTAGAACTCGCCGGGGCTGACATTTTCGCGATCGCCAATTTCGTTGATCAGCACCTTGCCATCAATTTCAGGCGCGTGCATGGCCGTGCGGCCTTCCAGCAGGAGTTCGGTTTCCGGGGAAGGTCCCTCGAGCAGCAGATCGAACTCGTGGCCCACCAGGGCCTTCTTCTTGCGCTTGCTGATCCGGCGCTGAATGCTCATCAGGTGCCTGCGGCGGCGCTCGATTTCCCTGGCGGGCAACTTGCCGTCAAGGTGAAAAGCGGCCGAGCCCTCCTCGTCGGAATAAGAGAAAGCGCCCATCCAGTCAAACTCGGCCTGGCCCACGAAGTCGCATAGGACCTCAAAATCGTGCTCACTTTCTCCGGGAAAGCCGACGATAAAGGTGGTACGCAAAGTGACGCCGGGGATGGAGCGCCGCATTTTTTCGATCATGCGCAGGAAAAGCTCGGCGCCGCCGCCGCGCTTCATGCGCTTCAGCACCGCGGCGGATGCGTGCTGCAAGGGCACATCAACGTAGGAACAGATCTTGTCGCTGGCGGCTATGGTTTCCAGCAGGCGGCCGGTGATCTTGTTGGGATAGGCGTAGAGGAAGCGAACCCAGCGTAGTTCCTGGATTCCGGCCAGCTTTTGCAACAGCAGAGCGAGCCCGTCGGTGAGGCCCAGATCTTCGCCATAGCAGGTGGTGTCCTGGCCGATGAGGGTGATTTCGCGAACGCCGTTGCCGGCCAGGCGCTCAGCTTCGGCGATGACGGATTCGAAGCGGCGGGAACGGAATTTGCCGCGCAACTGCGGAATGATGCAGAAACCGCAAGGATGATCGCAGCCTTCGGCGATCTTGATGTAGGCGGAGTAGGCGGGCGTAGCCAGCAGGCGGGGCGTGTTTTCGTCGTAAAGATAGTTTGGCAGATCGGCAATGGCGCCGTCCCAGTCCTGGCGGGAGAATCGGCCCTGTGCTTCGCGGGCGCGGCCCTCCGGACGGCCATTCAGGATTGTGAACGGCGAGTCGCCGTTCGCCGGGGCCGGGCCGTGGATCTCCAGGCCGGCGGCTGCCAGGATTTGTTCCAATTCGCCGGTGCCGACCACCGCGTCCACCTGGGGGATGTTCTTGCGAATTTCTTCGCGATAGCGCTCGACCAGGCAGCCGGCGACGATCAGGCGACGGGCGCGGCCGCTGCTCTTGTGCTCGGCCATTTCCAGGATGGCGTCCACCGATTCCTGCTGGGCGCTGCCGATGAAAGAACAGGTATTCACCACGATGACGTCCGCTTCCTCGGCTCGCGGGGTGAGTTCGGCTCCGGCGCGCTGCAGCAGGCCCATCATCACCTCGCTGTCCACGAGGTTTTTGGGACACCCCAGGCTCACGAATCCCACCCTGGTGGGCTTGCGGAGGGTGGATTGTTCGGATGATGAGGCTGTAATCGGCTCTTTCAAAGGCATGGAATCTTCTTATTTTATCATCCGTGCAGCCCGGGCAGGCGGGCTGGAAGCGCAGGTCAGGGCCGCCTAGGGCTGATTTCCTCGTACAGTTCGGGCAGGCGCTCGGCATCCTCAGCGGATTGGGCAAAGCGGGCGCGCTCGTAGTGGCGGGTGAAGCGGTCCACGGAATGATGCAAACCGTCGTCGCCGATGCTGGCGACAAACTCGCGCGGCGTCTGCGCCGGCGACTTTTGCCAGCCGCGGCGGGCGGTGGCGCGGGTCATGCGCACGTACCAGATGCTTGCGGCCGTCTGAGGAGCATCAGCCGGACGGGCAGCGATGCGCCGTTGCCGCCAGAAGCGCCGCACCCGGGGGAAACTGGCCAGAGCGGCAAGCAGGATCAGGGCAATGGCGAATCGCGCGCCCCAGCGCCAGGGGGAATGCAGAAAAGCTGCTTGCATTTTTCGTGCACGGGCCAATAGCGAAGCATACTGCGCGCGCAACCAGGCCAGCCGGCTGTGCCAAAATGCGCGTGTTTGGCGGCCGGCGGTATCCTGGAGCGAGCGCTGGTGGCCGGAATCGTAGTTGACCACCCACTCGCGCCAGAATTCCGACGCAGCATCAAGATAGAGCTGCAGGCGGCTCCAGCGGCCGTGCACAATCCCCAAACCTGCCGGGGTGGGATCGAAAGTGGTCCAGCCATATCCCGGGATGTAAGCCTCCACCCAGGAATGAGCGTCGCGGGCGCGGAGCAAGTAGCTGCCGGTAAGGTCGTTGAATTCGCCGCCGCGGAAACCATTGACCAGGCGCGCGGGAATGCCCTGCGAACGCAGCATGATGGCCATGGCGGAAGCGAAGTATTCGCAGTGTCCCTGTTTGCGCACGAAGAGAAAGTTGGCAATCGGGTCGTGAGGCGGAGTGGGCGGCAACTGCAAGGTGTAACCGTAATGCGTCATCAGATATTGCTGGAGGGCGGCGGCTTTGTCGTAGACGGTATCGGCAGGGGCGGTGATCTGGCGGGCCAGTGGCGCGATGCGAGGGTCCAGCCGCGGGAGCTGAAGATAGTGCTGGGCGATGAATGGCGGCACGGTTCCTGATGCGGCGCGAAGCACAGCCGGGGAGGGACGGGCCAAATCGGAAACAGCATCGTAGGTCGTGATAGCCCGGTCGCGATCCACGTTGAAGAGCGCGCCGGCAGAGTCCTGAGCAACCTGCCGATACGGCCCGGCGAGTGAGAGAGGATGGCCGGCGAGGAAGAAAACGTTGGTGCCGATCGGTTCCATCAAGACGTGGTAACGAATCGGTTGTGGCCGTAGAAGGTGGGCCGGGGCATCCATGGCAGGGGGTACGGGAAAGCGGCCTTGGGCGGAGCGGGGAATCACGATTTCGCGGAGGGGGTTGCTCCAGGTGCTCCCGTCGAACAGGCTGAGAGCCAGTCCGCGCCACTTCAGGCCGTACGCTCCGGTGGTGTCACCCTCGATTTGCACGTGCATGACCACCGAGTTGGACTGCTGGATTTCACCAATTTGCCCGAGGCGAACACTGTCGCTGAAACCGGTGGCTAACTGGCCGCCAGGAGCATAGGCGCCTAAATACCCGGTGGAGACTCTTGGAACGAAGAAGAAGATAGCGGTACCGCCCAACAGAATAAGAACCAGGAAAACCGGGCCCGCGGCCAGTAGCCACCAACCCAGGCTGCGGGCTTCTCCCGCGGGATCGTGAGCGCGCACCGCGGCGCCCGCGGCAGAGCGCCGCATTTCCATCAGGATGAATGTGGTAACCGCGACGAGAAGGAAAATGGCAAAAGTGGCGAGAAAGATGCTGTCGACCGTCAGGGCAGCCGCGGCCAGCACCATGAGGAATGAGAGCACCGCGAGGTAGAGATGATCACGTTCGCGGCGCACGGAAAAAAGCTTGACGACGAAGGCAAAAAGCACCAGGTGGACGGTGGCGGTGACGAAGTTGCGCGACAGCAGAAAGAAATCGGCGGCATAAAAAAGAACGTAGATGAGGGTGAGCAGGGAGGCAGTCCGCTCGGAAATGGTGAAATGCCGGCCGCTGGCGAGAATGTAGCCGCGAAGGACCAGGGCGAAACCGACCAGCAGGAGCGAAGGCGGGTCCAATTTACCGGTGGAGGCCAGGGTGGCAAAACCGGCTACCATCAGGAGATAGAGCGCTAATTTAAAATAGCGTTCCAAGGCGCGGGTGGTGCTGGTTGCGTCCGCGGTGGTTAGCTCCGGATGCATGGTTGTGTACTGCTATTGTTGGGCACTCAGGGCGAGAAGGGAAGTGAGAAATGCGTGCGGCGGCGCCGAAGCAGGGCGGCGCGTAAGCAGACAAGCAGAGCGGCACAAAGGTATGCTGGAAGGACATGAAGCGGTGGCTTCCTTTTATTCTTCTTTTGGCGCTGGTTGCGTGCGTGCGGCGCCCCCACTCGACGGTTTCGCGCCGATCCCTGCCTGGACCAGCCCCCTTGCAGTGTCCCGCGGGGACCGAGGACATGCTGCGCTGGTTCACGCCGCAGGACACCTCATCGCACATGGAAGGCAATCACAATCCCCTGTACACCAGTGTTTTCCACGATCGCTTTTACTGGACCAAGAGCGCAAAGGGGTGGCCCTGGGATATTCAGCTCTACGACAGCAGCTACATATACCTGTGGATCACGGAAAACGGCTGGGACAGCCCGGCGACGTTCAAGCAGTTTGAGGGCAAGAACGAGCCGCTGGCGCCGCGCTGCCTGGCCCTGAAAGGCGGCAAGGACGCCTCGATTCCGGTGCCCGACACGCGCTACAAGGTGGTCACCAGCTGCAGCCATTCCACCGTCAAAGCCTTGCGCAAGGGAGTGAACGAGGTGTGGGGGCCGTATCCCATGACGTGGCAGGCCCTGGGAGGCAGTTCGCCCACCCTGGTGGTGAGCTACCGCTATAACTGCAGCGAGCATTACGATTCCTGCCGCGACAAAGAGCTGTATTTCCTGGTGAAGGACTACGGGCTGCTGCAATGGCAGCATTTTGAGCTGGTGGCCGCTCCCAACGACTACAAACTGGTACAGTCCTCAACCTTTGACCGTATACGTCCGGGGAACGTGGATTCCTATTTTCCGTGCGATGAAGAAAGATGAACGCGGAGGCGTCCCGGTCCGCTTAAAATGCCTGCAAATTTGCACGAGAGCAGAGGAGCAGCCCATGTCCACCCGCCGGGACTTCTTGAAAGAAGTTGGTTTGGGAACGACGGCCTTCGCCGTGGCCGGAGAGTTGCCGCAGGCCATGCCGGGACGGCCATCCAGTTCAGCTGAAGCAGCGGGCGGCCAGCCCTCCAGCATCATGGCGATCGCGGCTCATCCCGGAGATGGGTTCTTCGCCATGGGCGCCCCGGTCGCCCTGCAGGCCCATGGCGGCGCTCACGCCGTCTTCTTGAGCCTGACCTTGGGAGAGAAGGGGTCGGCCACCATTGCTCCGGCGCAGTACGGGCACCTGCAACGGGAAGCAAGCGAGCGCGCGGCGCAGATGCTGAAGGCGCAAACCGAATTTCTGGAGTATCCGGATGGCGAGCTTCCGGCCAGCGAGGAGGCCAAAATTGCCGTCTGCGATTTGATCCGCAAGCACAAACCCGGAGTCATCGTGACCCACTGGCGCGGAAGCTGGCACAAGGATCACCGCGCGTGCTACGAGATCGTGAACGACGCGATTTTTTATGCGGGGCTGCCGGCGCTGGCCAGAAAGGACCCCGCGCACAGCGTGCGCGAGCTTTTTTTTGCGGACAACTGGGAGGATGCCACCGGCTTCAACCCGGATACTTACCTCGACATTACTCCCGTGTTTGAAGCCTGGATGCAAGCCTGCAACGCCTTTCCCATGTGGCGCGGGGAAACCGGGTTCCGTTACAACGACTACTACGGCAGCCTGGCGGTGGAACGCGGTTGCCTGAGCGGCTATACAAAAGCCGTGGCTCTCATGTCTCCGCCGGAGCAACGGACGCGCCGGCTGCACAAATTAAGTGGCGGCTAGCACTGCCGGAATTGGAACTGTGCAGGCCTGGCGTAAGGAGCTTTGCCGAACCAGCAACGCCCTCAACTACATCGCCAAAAGTTCTTGAAGAGTTTGCGTAGCATACAATGCGTACGCCTAGTTTTTGAGTAAGTTTGCAACTCACGGCACGCACTGCTCTACGAGCTTGAGGCGGAGAATAATGACGGGAGAGGCGCAGGTTTCGCGTGACGAGCGGGCCAACCGCCGCAATGCGGTGTTGGCGGCTTTTCTGGGCTGGACCCTGGACGCGTTTGATTTTTTCATTTTGGTCATGGTGCTGCCCGCCGTGGCGGCCGAATTTCACCGTTCCATTCCCGACATTGCCCTGACCTTGACCGCGACGCTGGCCACGCGCCCGCTGGGCGCGCTGATCTTCGGGCTTCTGGCGGACCGCTACGGCCGCCGCATTCCCCTGATGCTGGATCTGATTTTCTACTCCGTGGTGGAAGTGCTATCCGGGCTGGCGCCCACCTATGCCAGTTTTCTCATCCTGCGTCTCATCTATGGCGTAGGCATGGGAGGGGAGTGGGGAGTTGGGGCGTCGCTGGCCATGGAATCCATACCCGCCAAGTCGCGCGGCTGGATTTCCGGCCTGCTGCAGGAAGGCTATGCCAGCGGCTACCTGCTGGCGGCGGTGGTCTATTACATCGTCTTTCCGCACTGGGGCTGGCGCCCCATGTTCTTCATCGGCGGGCTGCCCGCGCTGCTGGCTTTGTTCATTCGCTCCAAGGTGAAAGAAAGCCAGGTGTGGCAGGAATCCCGCACAGACTGGGGCAGCTATCGCCGCGCCATCGCCAAGAACTGGCGTCTGTTTGTGTACCTGGTGGTGCTGATGGCGGGCATGAACGCCATCTCTCACGGCACCCAGGATCTGTATCCCACCTTCCTGCGCAAGCATTACCAGCTGGGAGTACACGCGGTGGCGACCATCACCATAATTTCCATGGTAGGCGCCATCTTCGGCGGCCTGGTCTTTGGACTGTTCTCCGACAAAATCGGGCGGCGCCGGGCCATGATTGCCGCCATTGTTGCCGGTATTGTTCTCATTCCGCTGTGGATTCTGGAGCCGCGAATTGCCATTGTCGCGCTGGGAGCCTTTTTGATGCAGTTCATGGTGCAGGGGGCCTGGGGCATCATTCCCGCCCACATTAACGAGCTCTCTCCCGATCAACTGCGCGGTTTCTTTCCCGGTTTTGCGTATCAGCTGGGCGTGCTGTGCGCCTCGGCGGTGGCTTATGTGGAATCCATTCTCGCCGAGCGCTTCAGCTACACCCAATCGCTCGGATTCTCCATGCTGATCCTGTTCACCTTTACCGCGCTGGTGGTGGCGTTAGGGCCGGAGAAGAAAGGTCTCTCGTTCGGCTCGCCCAAGAAGATTCCGGCTGAAGCGCCGCAATGAAGTGGGCAGGCGGGTGCGCGGCGCGGCCTGCCCCGCGCTTGTGACGTTTCATGCGCCAGCCAGGCAAGGCTCGTGATTTTATCCCTCGAGCCAGTTCCCCCGCGGGATATGATGAGCCAAACCCTTCCGAGGACATGCAGAGTTGCCAGGAGCACCCGGCGAACCCGTCATGACTGCCGCGCAGAACCGGGGCGTGAACCCGACGCCGCTGCTGGCCAGGCTCGCGGGTTTGCTCACGGCCAGGCGCCTCCTGACCCATGCCGGGTTACTGGCGGTGTGCGTGTGGTCCCTTTACGCGTTCAATTTGGCTACCCCAGGCCTGCGAGACCGGGCCGGACACATTAAGGGCGCGGATTTTGTTCAATTCTATGTTGGCGGCTACCTGGCGCGGACCGGCCGCCTGTGGGATTTGTATGATCTGCCGGCTTTTGCCGCATGGCAACACGCGCTCGTGCCCGCGTCGGCTGGCGGCTATCTAGCGGCCTTCTATGGGCCGCAGGTATACCTGGCATTTTGGCCGCTGGCCCGTTTGTCCTATGGCTGGGCAGTG
>JACZDA010083346.1_pt1 | contig 20264 bp, 16 predicted proteins | sample 8641761 | NCBI WGS metagenome assembly JACZDA01 (sample SAMN15324611, study PRJNA640507) | soil metagenome | isolation source: intercropping peanut in the first line | place: China: Luxin town, Laibin City, Guangxi Province | collected 2019-07-25 | depth 10cm m | reverse complement strand
GTGCAGTCCGGCCACGTCGTGGGGAAGCGCCGGAACCGGAACTGCGCGTTGCGACCCGCGGTCGGCGGCGGCAGCTCGGCTTCCAGCCGCTTGGCGGCGGCGACGAGGTCGATCCGGTCGCGCTTGATCATCGTCGGGTCCTCGGACGCCAGGTACGCCAGCATCGCCGTCAGCGTCGCGTTCGACTTGAGGTCGTCGTACACGATCTTGTCGGGCGTATCGCGGTTCGTGTGCCACGTGTAGTTGCCGTAGTCCCACGGCAGCGCGCCCAACCCGAACGCCGGCAGGCCGTAGCACGAGAACGAGTAGTCATCGCTGCCGCCGCCGGCCGGGAACCCGGACCCGCCGAATTGAATCTGGTTGCGCAGCTCGAGCGGAATCTGGTCGAGCCAGTGCGCGATGTGCGTCGCCGCATCCGTGAGGCCCGCACCGCTCAAGCGCACGATGCGCCCCGTGCCGTTGTCCTGGTTGAACAACGCCTGCAAACCCTTCAACACCTCGGGGTGATCCTCGGTGAACGCCTTCGAGCCCACCTCGCCTTCTTCTTCGCCGCTCCAGTGTCCCGCGAGGATCGTGCGCTTGGGATGCGGATACACCTTCTGCAGGATGCGCATCGCCTCGAGCATGGTGAGCGTGCCGGTGCCGTTGTCCGTGGCCCCCGACGAGCCATCCCACGAGTCGAAGTGCGCCGAGAGCATCACGTACTCGTCGGGGTGCTCCGTGCCCTTGATTTCGGCGATCGTGTTGTAGACCGGCTGTTCGCCTAACAACTGGGCGTCGAGGTTGAGCCGCAGGAGTGGATGCTGGTTGTTCTCGGTGAGCCGGAACAGAAGCCCGTAGTCCTCGCAGCTCAGCGCGATCGCGGGCGCCTTGGTGTCGTAGGTCTCGAACACCTCGATGGTGCCCCACGCATCCTTGGGACGCGACGTGATGATGCCTGCCGCGCCCGCGGCCTCGAGTCGCAACCCCAGCTCGCCCGTGCCGAGTGCAAGGCTCAGTCCCGTGCCGCGCACGTTGCGGCCGCTCCATTCGCGGCGCAGTGAGTCGCGCAGGCTGTCCATCCGCGCCGCCGACGCCGGCAGCGCATTGGTGTCCCAATCTTCGCTCGGGCGACAGGAGAGATGCGGCGCCGACACCAGAATGAACTTGCCCTTTACGTTAGGCAGCCATTGCGCGAACGCCGACGTGTCCGCGAAGTGCGGCAGGATCACCGTCGTCGCGGTGAGATCCTTCTTGTTCGTCCCGGGGCTGTAGCCGAGCATCGTGCCCTCGAGCGAGCGGACGCGCGGCGCGATGAGATCGATGTGCGAGTAGCCGCGACGCCATCCCCGCCACGTCCCGTACTGCTCGTTGTGCGCCGGGATGCCCCAGCTCGTGTACGTGTGCACGAGCCAGTCGTTGGCGCGCTTCAGGTCCGGCGTCCCCGTGAGCCGTGGCCCGAGCGAATCGAACAACTCGTTCGCCAGATGCTCCGTCTCGGAGCTGTCCATGCCGATCGCCCAGATGCGCTTGATGATCGGGTCGTCACTCTGAAAGGTCTGCGCCGAAACACGGTGTGGCGCTGCGGCAAAGAGGATGGCGCCGGCGAGGAGCAGGGACGGTCGCATGGGACGGTCAGCTGGGGGTGTCTGCGTGAGAAGCGGACCAGCAAGCGGTCAGAATATCGCGGATGGACCGCGAACGCGGTACGGCATACAGGCGTCGAAGAACGCTCGGCCAGAACCTGCCTACTCTCTAGGCAGCTTCTCCCCGATGGTCCCGAATACCGCGTTGCCAGCGTGCCGGGATCCGTGCTGGCGCGGTGCCGGTACGGCCCGCAACTTACCGCCTGTCTCGACCGTAGTGCCGCTCGCCCGCAGTCCCGTTCTGCCCCTTCCACGGTACCCTCATGCCTCGCCTACATCGTCTAGCCGGGCTTCGATTCGCGTTGCCTATTCTTGCCCTTTCCGCTAGTGCAGCGTCGGTGCATGCCCAAGCGACCCCGGCGAGGACGCGGATGCTGCGCGCGCCCACCGAGAGCGCCACGCAGATCGCATTCGCGTACGCCGGCAACATCTGGGTGGTGCCGCGCGCGGGCGGATCCGCCGTTCGCCTAACGAGCTTCCCGGGCGTGGCGATGAATCCGTACTTCTCGCCCGACGGCAAATGGATCGCGTTCAGCGGCAACTACGGCGGCAACACCGACGTGTACGTGATGCCCGCCGAGGGCGGCGAACCCAAGCGTCTCACGTGGCACCCCGCGCCGGATCTCGTTGAAGGTTGGACGCCCGACGGCAAATCGATCGTGTTCTCGTCGACGCAGTCGGCGAACCTGCCCACGCCGACGCCGCGATGGTTCACGGTGTCGCCCGAGGGCGGCCTCGTGACCGCGATGCCGATGTACCGCGCCTACCAGGGCAAGATCTCGCCCGATGGCCGGCACATCGCCTATCGGATGAACAACTCGTGGGACGAGGAGCGGCGCAACTACCGCGGCGGCCAGAACCGCCCGATCTGGATTCTCGACACGAAGACCCTCGACATCGTCGACACCATCCCGCGGCCTAACTCGAAGGAGATGGCCCCGGTCTGGGTGGGCAACACGATGGTGTACTTCCTCTCCGATCGCGACGGCGTCTCGAACGTGTGGTCGTACGACATGTCGTCGAAGCAGGTCAAGCAGGTCACGAACTTCTCCGATTTCGACGTGAAGACGCTGGACGCCGGGCCTAACGCGCTGGTGTTCGAGCAGGGCGGCTACGTGCACGAGCTCGATCCGTCGAGCGGCAAAGAGCACATCGTCCCCATCACCGCGGTGGGCGATTTCGCGTGGATGATGCCGCAGTGGAAGGAAGTCTCGAAGTATATCGCCAACATCGCGCTCTCGCCGACGGGTAAGCGGGCCGCCATCGAAGCGCGCGGCGAGATCTTCACTGTGCCGGCCGAGAAGGGCGACGTGCGCAACCTCACGCAGTCGGACAGCTCGGCGGAGCGCGACCCGGCGTGGTCGCCGGACGGCAAGTGGGTCTCGTACTTCAGCGACAAGTCGGGCGAGTACCAGCTCGTGATCGCGTCGGCCGACGGCAGTGCGCCCGCGCGCACCATCGCGCTCGCGCATCCGACGCATTACTACACGCCGGCCTGGGCGCCCGACGGCAAGCACATCGTGTTCCAGGACACGAATCTCCGGTTGTGGGTGGTGGACGTGGCGACGGGCAAGGCGACGGACATCGGCGGCGACGAATGGATGGTGCCCGAGCGGTCGCTCAATCCCACGTGGAGCCCGGACTCGCGATGGATCGCGTACGTTAGGCGGCTCAGGTCCCTCTATCGCGCGATCTTCGTGTACGACACGCAGACCGGCCAGACGCATCAGATCACCGACGGTCTCGCCGATGCGACGTGGCCGGCATGGGACGCGAGCGGCAAGTATCTCTGGTTCTTCGCCTCCACCGATCTTGCGTTAGGCTCGGGCTGGTTGGACATGTCGAGCTACGGACACACGGAAACGAAGGCGCTCTACCTTGCCGTGCTGTCCAAGAACGATCCCTCGCCGCTCCTCCCGGAGAGCGATGAGGACCTGGGCGTGCCGCAGGAGCAAACGCCGGGCGTGCCGCCGCTTCCGCCGCGCCAGCGGCCGCAGCGTCCGGCGCGCACCGACACGACGACCGACACCGCGACGGCCAAGCGCATTCCGCCTGATTCGCTCAAGGCGATGCTGACGCCGCGGCGTCACGTCGAGATCGATTTCGATGGGTTGTTGCAGCGCGTGGTGCCGGTGTCGGAGATCGCCGAGCGTGATTACGGCGAGCTGCGGAGCGGCGTCCCGGGCACGGTGTTCTTCATGGAGAACATCCCCGAGACCGGGACGAAAGAAGAGCGGTTCAGCGGCGGCACCGTGCACCGCTACGATCTCAAAGAACGGAAGGCGATGCCGTTCGTGCAGAACGTCGCCGACTACTTCGTGAGCGAGGATGGGAAGAAGCTGTTGTACCGGACGCCGGGTCCCGAGGTCAGTCTCTTCCTCGTGGATGCGACCACGCACGATGCTCCGCCGGCGGGCAAGGGCAAACTGAATGCCCAACTGCGCATGCTCGTCGATCCGACGGCAGAGTTCAAGCAGATCTTCGACGAAGGATGGCGCAATCAGCGCGACTACATCTACGTGAAGAACCTACAGGGCACCGACTGGGTGAAGGACAAGCAGATGTACGGCCAGCTGCTGCCCTACGTGAAGCACCGCGACGATCTCAACTATCTGTTGGACATGATGGGTTCGGAGATCGCCATCGGCCACTCGTTCGTGCGCGGCGGCGACATGCCGGGGGAGATGCAGCCGCCCGTCGGTCTGTTAGGCGCCGACTTCGCGGTGGAGAACGGCCGCTACCGGATCACCAAAATCTACGGCACCGACAGCTGGAATCCGGATTTGCACGCGCCGCTCACGGCGCCGGGTGTGAAGGTGCAGGTGGGCGACTACCTCCTCGCCGTGAACGGGCAGGAGCTGCGCGCGCCCGAAAACGTGTACCGGCTGTTCGACGGCACCGCGAATCATCAGACGGTGATCACGGTGAGCGAGCGTCCTACCATGGATGGCGCGCGTCGCGTGACCGTGATTCCGGTGGCGAGCGACGCGGGTCTGCGGGCACGTGCGTGGGTGGAGCACAACCGCCGTCTGGTGGACTCGCTGTCGCACGGGCAGCTGGCGTACGTGCACTTGCCTAACACAGCCGAGGGGGGGTACACCAGCTTCAACCGGTACTACTTCGCGCAGCAGGATCGGAAGGGCGCGATCATCGACGAGCGGTACAACGGCGGCGGTTCGGCGGCCGACTACATCATCGACGTGCTGCAGCGCACGTTCGACGGATACTTCAACAATCCGGTGGGCGATCGGTATCCGTTCACGAGTCCGGCGGCCGGTATCTGGGGACCCAAGGTGATGATCATAAACGAAATGTCCGGGTCCGGCGGCGACCTCATGCCGTACATGTTCAAGTATCGGAAGGTGGGGCAGCTGGTTGGCGAGCGCACGTGGGGCGGACTCGTGGGGATCTGGGACACGCCGCTCTTCGTCGACGGCGGCATCATGTACGCGCCGCGCGGCGGATTCTTCGCCGTGGACGGCAAGTGGGCGGTCGAGAACGAGGGCATCTCGCCTAACATCGAGGTGGAGGATTGGCCCAAGGATATCGCGGCGGGGCACGACGCGCAGCTCGAGCGCGCGGTAGCCGAAGCGATGCAGGAGCTGGCGCAGCACCCGGTGGTGCGGGCAACGCAGGAGCCGCCGTCGCCGACCTGGGGCAAGCGCGTGAAGCCGATCGGCCCGTAAGTATTATGGCGAGGGAAGGGTAGTGAGTTGGGAGCGGGAAGCGCTCGCTGACGCTCGCTGAGGGAAGCGAGCGACAGCGAGCGCTTCCCCGTCCCAGCGCGTCGGCCTCCCGAGGCGTGTCACGGTAGAGGACGCCTTGCCGGGCGCCAACACCGGCTTCATCCTCCGTGTGCCTCTTACCCCCTCGACGCCGATGAAAACGTTCGCAGTCGTTTTGTCCGTGGCATGCCTTGCCGCAGGTACCGCCGCGCCCGCCCAAAAGCCCAACGCCGCCGACATCGCTCGCTGGAAGCAGGAAGCCCAACGCGTCACGATCATCCGTGACAACTGGGGCATTCCCCACGTGTACGGGAAATCGGATGCCGACGCCGTGTTCGGGATGATCTACGCGCAGTCCGAAGACGACTTCAATCGCGTCGAGACCAACTTCATCAACGCGATGGGCCGTCTCGCGGAAGCCGAAGGCGAGAGCGCGATCTATCAGGATCTCCGGATGAAGCTGTTCATCGATCCGGACACGCTACGCGCGCTGTACAAGACGAGTCCGGCGTGGCTCAAGACGCTCATGAACGCGTGGGCGGACGGGCTCAACTACTATCTGTACACGCATCCGCAGGTGAAGCCGCGCGTGATCACGCGCTTCGAGCCGTGGATGGCGCTGTCGTTCAGCGAGGGCAGCATCGGCGGCGACATCGAGGACGTGAGCCTCAAGCAGCTCGCCGCGTTCTACGGGAAAGAAGTGGGTGACGATGAGCCCAAGAACGTGAGCGACGGCGATGGGTCGCCACCCGAGCCCGGCGGGTCCAACGGTATAGCGGTCGCGCCGTCCAACACGCTGGACCATCACGCACTGCTGCTGATCAACCCGCACACCTCGTTCTTCTTCCGCGCCGAGCTGCAGATGGTGAGCGACGAAGGACTCGATGCCTACGGCGCGGTGACGTGGGGCCAGTTCTTCGTGTATCAGGGTTTCAACACGCGCACGGGTTGGATGCACACGAGCAGCAACGCGGACGACAAGGACGAGTATCTGGAGACGGTCTCGCAGAAGAACGGCCGCTACTACTATCTGTACGGCGGCAAGGAATATCCGATGACGACGTCGCGCATCACGGTGCCGTACACGAGTGCCACCGGGATGGCGAAGAAAGTGTTCACGGTCTATCGCACTCGGCACGGGCCGATCGTTAGGAAGGTCGGCGACAAATGGGTGAGCATCGACATGATGAACGACCCGATGAAGGCGCTCATCCAGTCGTACACGCGCACGAAGGCGCTGTCGTACAAGGGTTTTCTCAAGACGATGCAGCTGCACACGAACTCGACGAACAACACGATTTTCGCCGACGCCGACGGCGACATCGCGTACTTCCACGCGAACTTCATCCCGCGACGCAATCCCAAGTTCGACTGGACGAAGCCCGTCGATGGAAGCGATACCGCGACGGATTGGCATGGCCTCTTGTCGGTGGATCAGACGCCGCACCTGTTGAACCCGGCGAGCGGGTGGCTCTACAACAGCAACAACTGGCCATGGTCGGCGGCGGGACCGAGCAGCCCCAAGCGGTCGGACTATCCGCCGTATGTCGAGACGGGCGGAGAATCGTTCCGCGGCTTGCACGCGATTCGCGTCCTCGAGAACCGCAAGGACTTCGCGATCGACACGCTCATCAAGGCGGCGTACGACCCGTATCTCACCGGTTTCGCGGCGCTCGTGCCTCCGTTAGTCAAGGCGTACGACGATCTGCCCGCGTCGGACTCGCTCAAGGCGAAGCTCGCGGCGCAGATGGACTCGTTGCGCTCGTGGGACTATCGGTGGTCGACGACGTCGGTGCCGACGTCCCTCGCGGTGTACTGGGGCATGACGTTAGGCGAGATGGCGCAGGCCGAGGCGCGGAAGGCGGGCGCGCGCGTGGACGACTACCTGGTGAACGGCGTGAGCGATCGCGAGCGGCTGGCGGCGCTGGTCGTGGCCACCGACAGCCTCACGTCGCAGTTCGGTTCGTGGCGCACGCCGTGGGGCGAGATCAACCGGTATCAGCGCAACAACGGCGACATCGTGCAGCATTTCGACGACTCGAAGCCGAGCATTCCGGTGGGCTTCACCTGGTCGCGTTGGGGTTCGTTAGCCGCCTTCTCGGCGCGCCCGTATCCCGGCACGACGAAGTGGTATGGTACGGCCGGCAACAGTTTCGTCGCGGTGGTGGAGTTCGGCGACAGCGTGCGCGCGAAGGCAATCACCGCGGGCGGCGAGAGCGGAGATCCGACGTCGCCGCACTTCGGCGACCAGGCGGAGCGGTATGCGACGGGGGCGCTGCGGCCCGTGTACTTCTATCGGTCGCAGTTGGAGGGGCACACCGAGAAGACGTACCATCCCGGCGAGGGAAGCGCGCACTAGGGTGCGCTGCGGGAAGCGCTTCGCTGAGGGAAGCGCTGACGCTGAGGGAATGGGGCGCCTTGCGAGCATCCGGCGTTAGGCGCCCGTTTCTCGGTCGAATCAGTAGTAGCCGCGTGCCATCGCGACCGCGAGTACGACCATCACGACGACGACGGCCGCCTGAATGTAGCTGATGCGCGCGACGCGCTGCGAGGTCCGCGCGATCGCAGGGAGCGAGAGCGTGCCGCGCGCCGTGGCGGCGCGCCACTTGATCAACGTGATCATCGGCCAGATCTCGAGGATGAGAATGAGTATCAGGCCGGCCATCTTGGCCATGAAATACTTGTTGTGAACGTAGTACGGCGTCGGCTTTTCGACAGAGCCTAACAGACGCCACAGGCCGGAGCCGATCCACAGAATTGCCGCGACCCCCCACCAGCTGTCGGCGGTGAAACCGCGGCGGAGCGCGGCCAGCGTGTCCGGCACGGCACCGAAGGACCGGGCGCGCGCCCAGATGGCGCCCAGTCCAATCCCCAGGGCAAGCAGGTGAACGGCCGCGAGCGCGATCCGCATGCTCCGCCTTACGGATGCTTCTTCGTCAACGTGCCGAGAATCCCGAGGCTCAGCGAGCCGTCGCGTTCGATGTGAAACGTCATCTGATCGGCCAACCCGTGCTGAGGATCGTGCAGAATCAAGCTATCAGCCCGGACCTCGTACGTCATCTGGCTGCCGGGCTGGCCCTGCATTGCCAGTACCTTCCCGTGCTTCAACTCCATCGCGAATTCGCCGCTCGCGCTGCTGTAGTACTTGCCATCGAGCGAGTTTCCCCTGCACGCCGTGAGCGTTCCGGCGACGAGTGCGGCGGTCAACAGACACGTGGTGCGGGTTGGGCGGCGCATGGCGATCCTCCGTGCGATGAGTCGGGGCGACAGCAATCACTGCGGTGTGTATCGCTATGCGTGCAACGAGGCGAAATCCGATCACGCGTCCGCATCGCGCGCACTGCCGAAGGCCACGCGGCGACGGTAGTTTGCGAACAGAGGCTCGTTCAATGCGAGGTTGACGGTGCGGGTCGTTTCACTGCTGGCCAGCGGAACCGAAATCGTCTGCGCACTCGACGCCGGCGACATGCTGGTGGGTCGCTCGCACGAGTGCGACAACCCCGAGTGGGTGCGCGCGCTCCCGGCGTGCAGCTCGCCGGCGTTCGACGTCTCCGTGTCCAGCCGCGAGATCGACGCCGAAGTGCGGCGTCGGATGCAGGCGGGCGAGCCGCTCTATCACATCCATACCGACCTCATCCGCGACCTCGCGCCCGACGTCGTGATCGCGCAGACGCATTGCGAGGTGTGTGCCGTCACGCCTAACGACGTGGCGCGCGATGGCGGGTGCCTCGACCCGCGCCAGATGGTCGCGCTCTCCGCGTTCTCGCTGGACGACATCGCGGGCAGCGTCCTCGCCGTCGCCGAGCGTCTGGGGCTCGCCGAGCGCGGCCGGACCGTGGTAGCGGCCGAACGCGCGCGATTAGACGCCGTGCGCGCGGCCACCGCAGAGCGCCCTCGGCCTAACGTGGCGATGTTGGAGTGGATTGACCCGTTGTTCGTCATGGGAAACTGGATGCCGGAAGTGGTGACGGCCGCCGGCGGCACACCGCTGCTCGCGCACCCCGGCGACTATTCGGCGGCGACGACGTTCGATTGTATCCGGGCCGCTGATCCGGACTTCATAATCGTTGCGCCGTGCGGGTTCCCACTCGAGCGCGCGCTCGCCGAACGCGACGTGCTCGAGTCGTACCCGGGCTGGCGCGACCTGCGCGCCGTGCGCGATGGGTCGGTCGCCATCGCCGATGGCAATCGGTTCTTCAATCGCTCCGGAATGACGGTGTCGCGCACCGCTGAGATGGTGGCCGAGATGCTTCATGGAGTGTGCGTCGGCGAACCGTCACACGGAACGTGGTGGCGCTGGCTGGATCGCGACGGGTCGTGAAGCAGGTCCTGCTCTCGTGGAGCAGCGGGAAGGACAGCGCCTGGAGCCTGCACGTCCTCCGTCAGCGTGCCGACGTCGAGGTCACCGCGTTGCTCACGACGTTCAATTCGGCCGCCGATCGGGTCGCGATGCACGCGGTGCGCCGCGACCTCGTGCGTGCCCAGGCCGACCGCGCGCACCTTCCGCTCTGGGAAGTGGAGTTGCCATGGCCGTGCTCCAACGAGGAGTACGAATCGCGCATGCGGGGCGTGTGCGAGCGGGCCATTGCTAACGGAATGGACGCGGTCGCATTCGGCGATCTCTTCCTCGAGGACATTCGCGCGTACCGCGAGCGGCAGCTTGCCGGTACCGGTCTCGAGCCGATTTTTCCGATCTGGGGACTGCCGACGGACGCTCTTGCACGCGAGATGATTGCCGCGGGGGTGAAAGCACGCATCAGCTGCGTAGATCCGGCTCGCGTGCCGCGCACCCTCGCCGGCCGCGACTTCGACGCGACGTTGTTAGGCGACCTTCCGCCAACAGCCGATCCGTGCGGCGAGAACGGCGAGTTTCACACGTTCGTGTACGACGCGCCTGTCTTCGACCGGCCCATCGAGGTGGAATCGGGCATCGTGGTCGAGCGGGATGGGTTCGTGTTTGCGGACGTCATCGGAACGATGTCGTCCCGTGTGACGGGAGCGTGACGCGACCGGGACGTTAGACGGACGTCCAGACGACGCGACAGCTGCATCCATCTGCCCGAAGTGTTGCGTTAGGCGCCAGCGGCGGTCCCGGACAGGATCGTCGCCGGCGCGCGTGCATACGCGGCTGCCGCGGCGTCCCCGGAGGCGAACGGCGCCGCGGATACCTCGCGCGCGATGACGGCGAGTGGAACCTCGGCGCCGCCGAAGGGATCTGGCGTCAGCACCAGACGGTCTCCCGTGAGACGCGCCGATCCGCCTCGCTCATCGTGCTGCACGTCGGTCCACCCGTTACAAAAGGCGAGCGAGAGAATGTCTCCGGTGCGTACCCAACGGTAATCCGAGAGCAGCATCTCGAGCGAGGCCGGCGCCGCTGCGCGGAGGTGAAGCGCGCGCAGCGATTCCATCTCGGTAAAGAATGGCGCCCACGTGTCGTCATCGCGATACCGCCGGTAGACGTGTATCGCGTGCTGGGCGACCAACGCGGCGGCGTACGGTGTGGACGCGAGGAGCGCGACGCCGCGCGGCCAGATGCCGCGGCGCACAGCCACCGGCGATGTGATGAAGTCGAGCAGCTCACCGGTCTTCGCGTCGACGATCGGCGCGCGATCGACTTCGAGCCATCCGTCGTCGTGATGCTCCACCGCGTAGAGGATCTCATCGCGGCGCGGTGAGCGCGCCAGCTCGTCGTCCATCCAGCGGCGCATGATGCGAGCGGCAAGCGCGGCGTGGTCCGGCTGCGCGATGAGTAGCGCGGTCGAGTCTGCCCGTCGAACAATCATCGCGTGACCTCGCGCGTGCGATGGCGGAACGACCGCCGACCCGGATGCGTTGCAGTGATGTCATCACGCGGAGCGTCGCGACCCGTGTCATCATCTATCGAGCACATTGGCGTAACCTATATCGGCGGACCCACCGTGCGCCTCGACGTCGCCGGGCTTCGGCTGCTCACCGATCCAACGTTCGACGCGGGCGGCGTGTACGAAGGCGCCACCAGCACGCTCACAAAACTTCGCGGTCCCGCGCTCGACGCCGCGTCCATCGGCGACGTGGATGCGGTGCTGTTGAGCCACGACCATCATTTCGACAATCTGGATCACGCGGGCCGCGCGATGCTGGGCTCGGTGCGCACGGTGCTCACCACTCCGTTAGGCGCGAGCCGCCTCGGCGCGGGCGCCATCGGACTCGAGTCGTGGCAGTCGACGGAGCTCGCGTCGCCAGAGGGCGGAGCGCTGCGCATCACGGCGACGCCCGGGCGCCACGGTCCCGCCGGCGGGGACCGCGGTCCCGTCACCGGCTTCGCGCTCACCCGGGGCGGCACGGGGCCGGCCGTCTATGTGTCGGGCGATACCGTGTGGTTCGACGGCGTCGCAGAGGTGGTTCGGCGCTTCGACATCGTCATCGCGGTGTTGTTCATGGGCGCCGCACGCGTTGCGGCAACCGGCGCCGCGGCCATCACGATGACCGCCGAAGACGGCGTGCAATTCGCCCGCGCGTGTCCCGGCGCCACCATCGTCCCGGTGCACTTCGAGGACTGGGCGCACGTCTCCGAGAACCGCGACTCGATTCAGCGCGCGTTCGACGCGGCGGGTCTCGCCCAACGGCTGCGTTGGCCGGTGCGAGGCATCCCGATCACGGTCAACGCGAGCCACCAAACGGCCGGAGCCTGACGGCGGTACTCGATGTAGCGCCCCTTGGCTCCGCGCGGGTGTCGAGGCGCGCCCGGTTTCGGTGACACGGAATCGGCGATGCGATTCCCCCGCGCGCTCTCATCAGTGGGGGACTCCCGTGTTAGGCACGCCCGCGTTCGGTCGCTCGGTTTTCCGGAGCATTCCTCGTGCTGCATTCGCCACATTGTGTCTCGGGTTCGCGGCGTCGATCGATGCCGCAGCTCTCCCGGCGCAGGGCGCGCCGCCGCAGGGAGGACAGAGCGCGCAAGGACGCGCGCCCATGCGACGGGCGCTCGTGATGCGCACGCAGGTGCGCGGCCGCTCGATGATGATGGGCATGATGTCGGATCCGGCAGCGCGGTTGTTGGACGAGCAGTCGATGCTCCAACTGAGCGGCGCGCAAGTGAACCAGCTCATCGCGCTGCACGAATCGACGCGCACGCAGAGTCGCGCGGTGATGGATCAGATCCGCGCGATGTTCCCGCGACCGCAGGGACAGACCCAGGGGCAGCGGCCGGCGCAGCGCCCGCAGCCGTCACAGCAGCAGCGCGACAACCTGTCGACGCTCATCGATTCGCTGCGCACCATCCGCTGGCGCGCGACGAGCGCCGCGGACTCCGTCTTGACCACGGACCAGCGGCACATGGCGATGCATCTCGCGATGGCTCGCCGCGATGGAATGGGGCGCGGCCGTCGCGGCTTGGGCGGGATGATGATGCAGCGCATGGGTCCCGGCGTGATGCGCTTGCCGCGGTCGACCAACGACAGCGGGCCGAGCGGCGACTAGTAGACCGCGTTCTGATTTTCTGATCGCACGCGGGTCGTGGTCGAGCGAGACATCTGCGGGCGATCCGTTCTTGAGTGACGGGGAGGCGCGGTTTGCAGGAAGGCACGCTCGGCGTGGTAGGCGTCGCCAACAAAAACTGCAACTGCGTCAAAGGATAACGAAGGTGAAACAAGGGATAACGAAAGTGATCGTTCTGCGTGGGGGGAGAATGCGGTAGCGCAATGGAAGGTAGGCCGTTTTTTGTGACAAACAACGACCGTTATCTATCCGTTAGGCGACGCATTCTCCTTGGCGCAGAACGATCCCTTTCGTTATCCCTGTTTCACTTTCGTTATCCTTTGAAGCAGTTGCAGTTTTTCCGCCGCGCCTGGCAGGACGGATGCTCTCAACATCTCAGATCGAGACCACAAGTGAACTGCGTCTGGCGGAGACAAGTCTGGGGACTTGGGAAGCGCCCACCAGCGAGCGCTTCCCAATACCCCTTCTCTCATGTCTCGAGCGCGCGGAACGCGGCGCACGTATCGTGGCCGCCGAACCCGAACGCGTTGTTGAGCGCGACGCGCACCGGCCGCCGCACGGCCGTGCCTAACGCAAGCGAGATGTCGCACTCGGGGTCGCGCTGCCGGACGTTGATCGTGGGCGGCACCACGCCGTCCACGATGGCCAGCACGCTCCAGATTGCCTCCACCGCGCCCGCCGCGCCCAGGAGGTGGCCCGTCATGCTCTTCGTCGACGTCGCGACCAGCGTGTCGGCGTGCGTTCCGAACAGCGTCCGCACCGCCGCCGACTCGGCTTCGTCGCCCAACGGCGTCGACGTCGCGTGCATGTTGATGGTGTCGACGTCCTCGCGCGCGAGTCCGCTCTCGTCGAGCGCGCGCTGCATCGCCAGACGCACACCGGTGCCCTCGGGATCGGGCGCGGTCATGTGGTACGCGTCGGCCGCGGCACCCACCGCGCACAACTCGGCGTAGATCCGCGCGCCGCGCGCCCGCGCGTGCTCGAGCGACTCGATCACCAGCACGCCGGCGCCCTCGCCTAACACAAACCCGTCGCGCTCGGCGTCGAACGGACGGCTGGCAGTGGCCGGGTCATCGTTGCGCGTCGACAGCGCGCGCATGGCGTCGAACCCGCCGATGCCTAACGCACAAACAGCGGCCTCGCTGCCGCCGGCCAGCACCATCTCCGAATGACCGAGCCGGATCGCGGCCAGGGCATCCGCCAGCGCGTGATTCCCCGTGGCGCACGCCGAGGAGACGGCATGCCCCGGTCCGCGAAATCCGTAGCGCATGGCGATCAGTCCCGACGCCATGTTCGGAATCATCATCGGGATGAAAAAGGGCGACAGCCGCCGCGGCCCGCTGCGCGCGAAGGTGAGCGCCTGCGCCTCGAACGTCTCGATCCCCCCGATGCCGGTGCCGAGGAATACGCCGACGCGATCGCGCTCGGCGACTGCCATGTCGGAAGGGACCAGTCCCGCGTCCTTTACCGCCTCGTCCGCCGCAACGAGCGCGAACTGCGAGTAGCGATCCGTCCGGCCCGCCAGCTTGCGGTCCAGGTGCGCGGTCGGATCGAAGCCCTTCACTTCGCACGCGAAACGCGTGGCGAGGGCCGACGCATCGAAACGGGTGATCGGTGCGGCGCCGCTCACGCCGCGCAGGAGCGCGTCCCACGACTCCTGTACAGTGTTGCCCAGCGGGGTAATCGCACCCAGGCCGGTCACGACCGCACGGCGTGCGCCGGCAGCACTTCGGGGAGGTGTCGGCGCTCGCTCGCTCATCGGGGCGGGTGCAATGTTTGAGGGACGACGTGTCCGATGCGCTGCGGACCGCCAGATGCCAGCCCAAGGGGCCAATCCGCTTGGACCGAGGGCTGCGTACGAATTCCGTGAACGATGCGCGGGCGAAATGACGGATGCAACGGTTGGCGTCTCACGTCTGGCGTGCATCCTCGATGGTCGGCATCATTCAAACACAGAGGCCATCATTCGAACGCTCGACTCGTACAGCGTTTGCCTAGCACTTCGGAGCATCGTATGCCAAAGAAAGCTTCAGGCAGCGGCGTGCTGCTTCTTGTCGGTACCACGAAGGGCGCGTTCGTATTCCGCTCATCGGGGGCGCGGACCAAGTGGACGATGTCGGGTCCATATCTTCGCGGCGAGCCCGTGTACGCGATGGCGTTCGATGGACGCGCCGGACGTCAGCGCTTGTGGGCCGGAACCGGCAATCCGTTTTTCGGATCGTCGCTGCGATCGAGCGACGACCTCGGCGGGACGTGGAGCGACAAGGAAGAGCATGCGATCAAGTTTCCGGCCTCGTCCGGACTCGCGCTCAAGCAGATCTGGCAGATTCGTCCAGGCCCGGTGCACCAGCCGGATGTGATGTATTGTGGCGTGGAACCGTCGGCGCTGTTCGAGTCGCGGGATGCCGGCAAGACATGGACGGCGAACGCCGGACTGCTCGGTCACGAGCATCGGCCGAAGTGGACGCCGGGCGGCGGCGGGCTGTGCCTGCACACCATCGTTCCGTTAGGCGACGGTCGCATGGGCATCGCGATGTCGACCGGCGGCTTCTACCGCTCGGATGATGGCGGCAAGAGCTGGCGTGCGCGCAACGTCGGCGTGCGCGCAGAATTCTTGCCGGACAAGAACCCGGAGTTCGGGCAGTGCGTGCACAAGGTGGTGTCGCATCCGGCGCGGCCCGAGCGGCTGTTCTTGCAGAACCACTGGGGCCTGTATCGCAGCGACGATTTCGGCGACACGTGGCACGACATTGCGAACGGAGTGCCGTCCGACTTCGGTTTCTCGATGGCGATTCACCCGCACGATCCCGACACGGCGTACATCGTGCCGCTCGAGTCGGATGGATTTCGCTGCGTGCCCGAGGCGAAGCTGCGCGTGTATCGGACGCGCGACGCGGGCAAGTCGTGGAAACCGCTTTCACGCGGGCTCCCGCAGGAAGGCGCGTTCGAGAGCGTGCTGCGCGACGGTCTCGACACCGACACGAGCGATCCCGCGGGCGTCTACTTCGGGACGCGGAGCGGCAAGGTGTTCGCGTCGCGCGACGAGGGTGCGTCGTGGGAGATGGTGGCCAAGTCGCTGCCGTCGGTGGTGTGCGTGAAAGCGGCGGTGCTCGCGCCGGCTCCGTCGCACGCAAAGCGGAAGGTGACGGCGGCGCACAGCAAGCGGAAAGCGGCCCGCCGTCCCACGCGAGGCGCGCGCTGATGCCGGTCGTCGTCGCGATTCCGGGTCCGCTGCAGCCGTACGCAGGCGGGCGTTCCGTCGTGATGGTCAGCGCGCCGGGCGGCACCGTGGGCGACGCGTTGGAAGCGTTAGGCGACGAATATCCCGGCGTGCGCGATCGCGTCCTCACGGAGCAGGGCGACGTGCGCCAGCATCTCAATGTGTTCGTCGACGAAGACAACGTGCGCTTTGCGAGCGGCCTGGCGACGCCGGTCTTTGACGGCTGCCGTGTGACGATTCTGCCCGCGGTGAGCGGCGGCTGATGGCGCAGACCGGTGGGGGAGGGTCCACATGAGTCATGGTGAGCGGAAAATTCGCGCGCAGATGACGGTGGCGGGGATCGTGCTGCTGATCGCGGCGGCGATCTGGATTTTCGCGCTCGCGCATCCCATGCGCTGAGGGTCTTGGGCGGATGCCCAGGGCGGAGCAACGATGGCCAAAACGCGGAAGACGAAGCGCGCATCGGCGCGCAGCGGTCGCACGCCGCGCACGGCAACGACGCCGGAGCGCACGGCACAGTCGAAGGGCAAACGGCCGGCCGCGCGAGATCTCGGGGACGCGGCGCTGCGCGCGCAGCTGGTGGAGATGCTGCGCGGCGGACACGCGCACGCGACGTACGAGGACGTGGTGGCGAACCTGCCGGCAGAGCTGCGCGGTCGCCGTCCTAACGGAGCGCCGTACTCGCCCTGGATGATCCTGGAGCACATCCGCATCGCGTTCTGGGACATCCTGGAGTTCAGCCGCAATCCGTCGCACGTGTCGCCCGACTTTCCGAGCGAGTACTGGCCGACGGATCCGGTGCCGCCCAACCCGGATGCATGGACCGACAGCGTGGCGCGCTACGCGCGCGACCGCGAGGCGTTCGAGCGATTGGTGCGCGATCCGGCGAGCGACCTGTTCACGCCCTTCGCGCACGGGACGGGGCAGAATCTGGTGCGCGAGGTGCTCGTGGCGGCGACGCACACGTCGTACCATCTTGGCGAGCTCGTCGTTTTGCGCCGGCTGCTCGGCGCCTGGCCCGGCTGACGCGGGGGCGCGACACCGGCCGACTCGATTCTGGACGCCTAACATCGATCGTTAGGTCGCTCGTTGGGCGAACGGTGACACGCCGGCCTCTTGCGTCGTCCCCGCTCCGGTTGCATTGTAGTTGCCTCGCGCCGCGACGCCGCGGCGCGCCCCGCCCGCATGGAGCGTGCATCGTGATGGTCGTCGGATCCGGGCTGCCGTCCCGCCCGCGTCGCCGAGCGTTGCCTAACGCACGGCGCAGGAAGTTCTCGCTGGTCTCCTCGCTGGTCTCGCTGGTCCTCGTGTGGGCGTTCCCCGCCGTGGCAGCCGCACAACGCGCCGTCTTCGACAACATCACGCACCGCGACTCGCTCGAGAACGGGATGCGGGTGATCGTCGTCGAGAATCACGCTGTGCCGCTCGCAACGGTGGACGTGGTCGTCAAGACCGGCGCCATGTCGCAGGACACGACGGACGAGGGCGTACCGCATCTGTTCGAGCACATGTTGTTCAGCGGCTACCGTGGCGCGGGCGACGAAGAGTTCTCGGATGACATCGGCCCGCTGCACGCCGCGTATAACGGTGAGACGCAGGAAGAGCTGGTGTCGTACTACCTGACGCTTCCATCGCAGAGCGTCGATCGCGCCATCGGCATCCTCGCCCGCCTCGTGCGCGAGCCGCACTTCGCGAACGATGATCTGAACAAGGAGCGAATGGTCGTTCTCGACGAGATGAAGCGCGATGTGTCGGATCCGCGCGAGCATTTGAACACCGAAGTGTCCAAGCTGCTGTGGGGCACCGGATGGCCGCAGAAGAACACCCTCGGGTCGGCGCTGTCCTTGTTCGCAGCCACGCCGCAGCGGCTCAGCCAGATCTTTCAGACCTACTACGTGCCTAACAATGCGGCGCTCGTCGTGACGGGGGATGTCTCGACGCCCAAGGTGCTCGAGTGGGCGCGCTCGCGCTTCGGCGGGTGGAAGCGGCGTGCGAACCCCTACGCGGCCCATCCCGTGCCCGTGATGCAGCCGCTCAAGCAATCGCGCGCGACAGTGATCACGGCCGACGTGCCGGACGTGACCATTCTCGTCGAGTGGCAGGGGCCGAGCGTCGCGACGCAGCGCGGCGACACGTACGCGGCCGACGTGCTGTCACAGCTCGTGGCCGACGAGGAGTCCGAGTTTCAGAAGCGGTTGGTGGAGTCGGGGTTGTTCCAGTCCGCGAGCCTCGGCTACGAGACGCAGTCACATGTCGGCCCGATCGAATTCGTGGGGACGACGACGGTGGATCACCTCGCACCGGCTCTGACCGTGTTGCAAACCGAAGTGATGCTGATGGGCAACGACTCGTACTTCGACGCGGACGCGCTGTCGATCGCCGCGAAGCAGCGGCGCGTGGCGCAATCGTTCGATCTCGAGCGGGGACCGGGTCTGGCCTACGAATACGCCGACTGGTGGGCGACGAGCGGGCTCGACTACTACATGACGTACGGCGACAGCCTGTCCGCGCGCACGCCGGCCGACGTGCAGCAGTTCGCCAAACGGTACCTCGTGAATCGCCCGTTCGCGATCGGCGCGCTGGTGCGTCCGCAGGACGCCGACAAGGTGAGCGCAATGCTGCAGCAATACCTCCAGATGGCGGAGACCACTCCATGACGCGCGCCCAGCGGTTGAGTCGGATCGGCATGCTCTGCGCGGCGGCGGCCGCGTGGGGCCCGTTAGGCGGCTGCGCGAGCACCCACCTCGAGAAGCAGCTGCAGGTGGCGACGCAGACCGGGCGGCTGGTTCCGTTGGACAGCGTCACGATCGCGTACACCGTTGGCGGCGTGCAGGTGATCCAGCGCCCGAACTATGCGAACGACGTCGTGGCCGTTCACCTCTATCTGTTGGGCGGGCGGCGGCAGCTGACCGAGACGACGCAAGGCATCGAGGCGTTGCTCCTGCGCGCGTCCAAGTACGGTACCGCGAAGTATCCCGGCGATGCGACGCGGAAGGCCTGGGCCCGCACCGGAAGTACCCTCGACGTCGACCCATCGGATGACTGGACCGAAATCGGCTTCCTCGGCGTGACGAGTGAGTTCGATTCCACATGGAATGTGTTCGCCGATCGCGTGATGCATCCGACGCTTGCGCCGGCATCGGTGGCGCTCGTGCGTGACCAGATGCGGTCCAGCGTGCACCAGCGTCTCATCAGTCCCGATGGCTACCTGTTCAACCTGTCCGACAGCGTCTCGTTCCACGGCCGCGCGTACGGGATGGCGCCCGGCGGCACCGAAGCATCGTTAGGCGCGCTCGACTCGGCGGCGCTGGCGACGTACGAGCGGACGCAGATGGTGACGTCGCGGATGCTGCTCGTCGTGGTCGGCAACGTGAGCCGTGAGGCGGTGGAGCACGCGGTCAGCACGACGCTCGCGACGCTGCCCAAGGGCGAGTACGTCTGGTCGCTGCCGCAAGCGACGCCGCCGGCGCCGGTGCCGGTGGTAATGCGCGCGCGGCCGATGTCCACCAACTACGTCTTCGGCCTGTTCGAGGGGCCACCGGCATCGGCCAAGGATTATCCGGCGTTCCGCGTCGCGACGGCGCTGTTGTCGTCACGGGTCAACGACATGGTGCGCGACCAGCACCGCCTGAGCTACGCGGTCAGCGCGCCGTTCATCGACCGCGGTCTCTCCGCGGGCGGCGTGTACTTCTCGACGAGCGCTCCGTCGGCGGTGCTACCGTTAGTCAAGGACCAGATCCGGTGGGTCGAGCACCTCTCGACGGAGCTGTTCAACATGCCGTACTTCACCGAGGGGTTCATCTTCGACTATCTCGCGTCCAACAGCACCGACGACGAGCAGGCGGACGTCCTCGCGCGAGCCCAACTGTATCAGGGCGACTATCGCAAGGCATCCGATGAGATGGAGCAGCTCCGCAACGTGTCGACCAGCGACGTGCGGAGCGCCGCCCAACACTACTTCTCGCACATTCAATTCGTGTACGTCGGCGACACGACGCGCGTCAAGCGAACCGACTTCGCCAGCTTCTAACGCACGCCGACGCCCTCGCCGATCTCCACCTGCCTGACGTCGGTCACGCCGGGCAGGGCGCGGAGGTCGGCGACCACCGCCGCGGCGAGCGGCGCATCGACGTTGAGCACGGCGAGCGCCTCGCCGCCGGCGGCGAGCCGCGACTGGTGGTACTCGCCGATGTTGATGCCGGCCGCGCCTAACAGCGT
>JACZDA010146535.1_pt1 | contig 21374 bp, 22 predicted proteins | sample 8641761 | NCBI WGS metagenome assembly JACZDA01 (sample SAMN15324611, study PRJNA640507) | soil metagenome | isolation source: intercropping peanut in the first line | place: China: Luxin town, Laibin City, Guangxi Province | collected 2019-07-25 | depth 10cm m | reverse complement strand
GTGCCTCAGGTGCCGCGGCTACTGTTTGTGAGCGCGCTCTTGCTCTGTCTCTTCTGCCTGTTCTGCGGTGTCGGATGTAGTCTCGTGAGTTCCACTACTCCATCGGCAAACCCAGGTGCTGCGCAGATCGAATCCTCAGTGACACAGAACCCTCACCGAGGGCTCGTCCTGGTCGATGGCTGCGTCGAAAACGATAAGCCCTATCCTCGAAGCTTGTTTCACCAGGCGATGGACGTACTTGCCCGGTCGGTGGAATCGCTCGTCCAACCTAATGCTGAGGGCGCGGTCGCGTATGTGACTCTCGTCGATGCGGCACCACTGCGTCCGGAGAACACTGTGTCGGTGCTTACCATAGCGCCGACCCCTCCCTTGCCGACCCCTCCAGCGCTTACGCCCACCCCTACGACCGACCCCAGTAACCCATACGCGAGTGCGCAGGCGCAAGCGACAGTTGCGGCGCACAACCAGTCGGCAACTGACGATTTCTTGAATCGTTTCGCGACCGCGCGCGCAGGTGGCACACCGCGAGGCACAGACACAGGCCTGGGCGACCCATCTTCGCGGGCTGACACCGACTCTGGGCCAAAGCCCGCCGCAGATCAGCGCCTGCATCGCCCTCGCCAGCCAGCGTCTGAACGACTGGCCTGGGGCGGCGAAGTATCTCGTCAACGCGGCGACGCTCCCGCCGCCAACCGGGCGAGTGGCATGGTATAGCCTCGCAGGGATCCACGTCCGCTGGATTGACATGGGCTGCACGACGCTCCCGCGCTGTGTCGCCGGGGAAGCTGCCTGGGGGCGGGCGTTCGCCGCCGCCGGAGTGACTGATCAGCGCTATTTCGATGCGGGCGAGAGCGGCGCGCTCAGCAGCGTATTTGGCGCTCCAGTCAGTCACAGCTAGCTCGATGAGCGCGGAAAACCAGGCAACAAGGAAAACGAAAGGAGAGAAGCGGAGACAGTGGTGAAAGCAGTGAAGAAACGCAATGAAGGAAGGCGAACGTAAGAGGAGGAAATCCGTATGATCGTACTCTGGCTTTGGGCAGCTGCTGCAGCAGCTGTCCTCATTGTGTGTGCGGCCGAGCGTGAGGCGACGACGACAGCACTCGCGACGGTGCTTGCGGCACTCGGTGCCTGGCCCCTGTGGGCGGTCACACAGCTCCGAGACAACTGCCACCGCTTGGTGGTACGGATGCTTGATCACCGCATACAGCGGAAGGGGATGGATGAAGTCGAAGACGCTCAGGAGATCCAGCAAGAAGATCAGGCACTTCAGCCGATCCAACAGACACATGTAGTAGTCGGGGAGGTGCAGGGGCAGGCGGGAGACTATCTCCCGCCTGCCAATCCGAAGGTACAGGAACATTCTCAGGAACACCCAAGGGCAGAGGACGCGCCAGAGCAGGGCTCCTGGATAGGCGTCACCCTGCTCAGCCGTCTGATCAACTTGATCCTAGCCCTGGCGATTGTGCTGGGCTTGCTGAGTCTGGACTTTCTACGGGCGGCGCTCGTGACCCTCGGCATCACGGCCGTTGTCCCCTTGGTGCCACCGGCGGCGGCAATGGGGATGCTCTTTGCGGCTCTCCCCGCGCTCTTTGGTGCCCTGCTCTTGGAGAGCCTCAACATCACCCCACCCAACGCACACCTGTTTTCGCGGCTTGAGGACAACCCACCCGCCAAGCGCCTCTTTGACAGGTCTGTCCGAGTCGGCATCGCGCTCACGCTCGTCTTGGAGGTCTGCGTCTTTGTCGATTCCTGGTTGCTGCTCCAGCACGAGCACTCCCTGTTGCTCGAGGGACTGCTCGCGGCCATCAGTGGGGTCTTAGTCGTGCTCGCGGGTGTGCCGATCTTCTGGAGTCTGATCCTGGGGATCACGGCGGTCGTGGCGTTGCTTCTGGTCCTCATCTGGCTGCTCGCGGCAGGTCTGGCGCTTGTGCTTCGCGGGGTCAAGGATGTGACCGGCCTCCTTGCTGAGCACGTGGTGCCCCGGCTGGTACGGTTGCTGGCGCTCCCAGGAACCGCGCTCTGGCGCCTCGTTGCCCATGTGCCCGGAGTTGGTGCGCTGCTGCTCCGGGACCCCAACGCGGAGCGAGGCGGCGAAGACGTCGCTGGGAGTGGGCAGATGGTCATCACAACCGGTGCGAATGGATCGGCGTTGCCTCGCCCGGTAAGCATGGTCCATCGGACGTCGTTCGTGCTTGGCGGCGAGAGCGGTCGACTGGTCATGGAGCCGCTGTTCGTGCCCTTCGCGCTGCTGGGCGGCAAAGGGGGTGTTGACCTGGCGAGCTACTGCAGCCTCAAACGCCACCCGGAGCGCTCGGTCCGTACTCTGGTGCACCGCCTGGGAGGGAGGGATAGCAGCCCAGATCCGCGTGCGCTGGCGCGTGTGGCCGAGGCCGCACAGACGCCTGAGGAGGCCGATGCGCTCGCGCTTCAGCTCGGCTGCGAGGAGGTAGTCGCCCAGATGCCGCCGAAAGGGACCACCGATCCGGTGGTCGTGGTACTTGATGGCGACCAGGTCCTGCACAGCGCTGCCGCGCTCCACACGTTGCATGCGCAGCTACCGCGCCAGCCGGTATTTCTTCTCGTGGACATGTCGCTCTCCTCACCCCTGGAGGCTTCGGCCCGCGCCCGACTAGCGACGCTCCGCCAGTTTCAGCAGGAAGGGCTCATCCTGGGGATCCTCCTCTACGATGGGCGGACGTCACCGCTGGTACCAAGCGTCGGGCAGCTGCGTGAACTGGGGCTAATGGGTACGACGCTGGCTGGTCTGTTGCTCGCACATAAGCATGCCGAACAGAACGAGACAGCGGTCGGGGCGCTCACCCAGCTCACGCGTGAGACGCCGTTTCTGACCCTCGCGGTCGGCAGTGCCGCGCTGGTCCCAGGAGCACGGTTGTCAATCTTGGATCCGGTGCGCTGGGCGACCCGCAAAGTGCCCGTGGGGCGAGGTGAACTGAACGCAACGCGGGGATGCCTGCAGGATCTGCTGCACCGGGTGCAAACAGAGCGGGGCTATCGCACCCTCATGGTGCCCGAGGGCGCCACTTGGGGACGCTCGCTCGCGATCTGTATGTATCCCTTCCGCCCGAGTGACGACCGCTTTCAAGAGGTGGCCGAGTCGCTGGAGCGTACGCTCGGCACAGTCATCCCGGGCAGCCGGAGCGTCATGATCAGCGGCAATGGCTGCTGGGACGGTAGCGGGATGGGGATGGATACGCGCTATTTTGCTCAGATCGGTTTATTGCAGGGATGGGATCTACCTGCGGTAGCAGGCTGTGCCGCTCCTGACGCCGCTACTGAGGATGAAGATGGCAATGGAGATCTGCTGCAATCGAGCGAGCAGTCAACAGACTGGGCTCGTGAGGCACGACGCGAACGGTCTACACTGGTTCCTCGAGTTCCTCCAGACCACCGTCCGCGCATGATCCCAAACCATACCCACGATACGCACGAAACAGTCGACGATATTTCCGGTCACCGGCCACCAAAGGGCGCCAACGATCAGTCTAATAACCAGGGCGACAATCAAAGCATCGGCGCAGGGCCAGGGGAGAAGCCAAGTAAGAAGTCAGAAAAGCGGCGAAGTGAGCAGACGGATGCAGGGTTGGGAGAGGATGGGCTGGTCCATATCGGCAGGCATCGCGGGCAACCGCGTGAGCGTGAGCGGGCAGCGCTCCGACCGGAAACGACGACGCGGAACGTTTCGCCTCCATCTGCTTCATCTCCTTCGCCTTCTCAGTCCAAGGCGACACGTCCTCGGCAACTGAAACCGAGTCAGGAGTTGCAGGAGCGTACAAAGCAAGCGAAGCAGTAATTAGGAGTAATGGTACTTGAAAGGGGCCGTGCTATGTACAACCGCTATGGCTATGGTGGCTATGGAAACAGTCGAGACGGCGAGTCCTTTATCATGCTGGTCGTCTTGGTGTTGGTGCTGTTGTTCTTCCTGCTCACGCGCGCTGTGAACGTCGTCGCCACCGCATTTGGCAGGCAGCCGCGTAATAAAGCGCTGTGGGTCACACTCTTCCTGTGGCTCGTGAGCCTGGTCGGGCTGCTGCTTGCTGGGCTTATGGCGAGCGGAAGCGCCGGAGCCGCCAGGATATTTGGGATTACTGCAACAACCAATGGGACAACAAGTGGGGCAGCAAATGGGCTCGTAGTGGCCGCAGGCATCTGCGTGGGCATCACGACGCTGCTCTTACTCATCGTCTGTCGGAGCGTCACTGTTGCGAGCCAGCAGCTCTTCAGCCAGCCCAAAGAGCAACTGACGACACGTGTGCTGCACCGGCCGTGGTGGACGCCTCCAAATGAGATCGCGTAAGCGTTTGCCGCGGTCGAGGCGGATACGTCGTTGGTGTCGATGAAGATGCGGATGGCGTGCCTCAGTGCGCGTCATCCGCGCACTATGACGTCGACTGATGTACCAGGAGACCAGTCAAGACCTGTCGGGATCCATCGAGACCCACTCGAGATCACTCGAGATCACTCGAGACCATGCAAGATCATGAGGAGGAAAGATGATGGCCAGGACGACGAAACCGAGAAAGCCCAAGACAAAGCGCGGGGCGCAGGAACCCCCTGGCGTGGTCTTTGGCACGCGCCTTGATAGCGACGCGGAGCTTATCCTCACCGGCCTCGCGCTCTATGCTCACAAGTTCCTGATCGGTATCACGGGCTCTGGCAAAAGTAAGCTGCTGGTAAGCATGATTGTGCAACTGATCAATCTGGGCTACTCGTGCATTGTGCTCGATCCGCACACGGATTTGGTCCACGACATCTTGCTGACGCTCTGGGCTACCGGCTTCTACGAGGACCCGCGGGCCCACGGGCGAGTGAAGTACTTTTCGTTTGCCGGTACCGGAGGACGCTTCCCGGCGTTTAACGTACTGGCTCAACCGGGGCACTCGCCTCAGGAGATCGCCCGCTGGGTGTGGAATGCATTGACGCGGGCATGGGTTGGCCTCGGAGAAGGAGCAGCCCCGATGATGGAGCAGGTATTCCTGAGCAGTTTAGTGGTGCTGATCGAGAATCACCAGCCAATCACCAAGTTACATCAACTATTGACCGATGCAACGTATCGTGCTCAGCTCCTGCAGCGGGTCACCGATACACAGGTCCGCCAGTTTTTTTCCTGGTTTGACGCGGTGGGGAAGCGAAGCGCGCTCGTGTCTGAGACGGCCTTGCGCCGTGCGTACCTGATGCAATTTCCGCCAGCCCTGCGCTACAGCTTGGGAGCCAGTGAGAACCTGCTCGACCTGCGCACCGCGATGGATCAGGGGAGCTCAGTCCTCTGTGACTTGGGAGGCCTGGACGAAGAGACCCAGCGCATGCTGGGCTGTCTCCTGACAGGCCAGGCCGAAACCGCCGCCCTCTCACGCGCCAATGTGCCTGAGACGGCGCGCCGTCCGGCGTTTCTCATCTTGGACGAGTGGAGCATGTTTGCTTCCCAGTCCGAGGTGGCCCTGGAGCGCATGCTGGCACTGTGCCGCAAGTATGGACTCAGCGTCTGCTTGGCATGTCAGACACTCGGACAGACACGCACACTGCAATCCGCCTTACAGAACTGCATCCCCGTCGTGATGCGTCTTGGAGGGCTGGATGCGGCCTGGGGCGCAGCCAGAATCGGGACGTACGACCCGCGCCGTGTCAAGGCGACCGCAAGTGGCCACCCGACGTTTGTGAGCCGCAGTGAGCAGCAGGCCGAGTGTGCTGACCGCCTGGAGCGGCTGCCTGCCCGGCACGCCATTGTGCGGTTGGGCGAGGAGAGCATCCCGTTCTACACGCTGGGGCTTCCTCCCGTGCAAGGGCGAGAGCGGATACTCTCCATGCTGACGCAGCACTACCGTGAGATCTTATTGCGCCCTGCCGCGAGCCCCGCAGCGCGCCCTACCGCTTCCTCAAAAGTGACCGTTTGCGAGACGAGTCAATTTAGGTGTTACTGTTGTATAGTTTCATGTTACCAATCCGCTACGAATCAACTGGTCATGAAACGCTGCAGATCGCCGTCTCTAACTGCGTATACGGCCGCGGGCGGCGGAGATGGGAGCAGAGGCTGGATCAGCCCCCACTCGGCATCGGACAAGGCAAGAGATACCCAGCGGTGGTGTCAACAGTGTCAGACATTTCCTCGCCTTGCTGCGTACCCGAGAGGGCTGCATATCCGATTTTTGCGCCCGCTTGCTCCACTTCAAGAAACACATCTACAGTTGACATCCGTGCGCTTGGATGCTAAAACCAATCCACCAGACTATACTTACCAAAACCCTTCGTGTCTTGCAGAATCCACTGTTGCAGTTGCGCATACATGCTTGTTGTTGGCCGCACTTGGCGTCGACTATCTGACCAGCCAAGGAGAAATACATGCCGCCTCTTCAGCCACTTGAATCTATCCAGCCTCCGGCTATGACCGAAGTCAACGCTTGGAGGCAGTACTGGAAGACCCAAGGTGTGTCGTGGCGTATACTTCCTGAGATACCTCCAGACAGAATTCGCGTTCTACAGGAAAAGCTAGCAATTAAGCCCCAGCCAATAAAGGGCATTTATCCGTTCAAGGGAATGCGGCTACATCGAGCAGATATCGAGTGGCTGCTTGTGAATCACCAAGATGACCAGGGAAGCGGGCCAGTCAATTGGTCGAATCCTGCGCAGCGATCTCGTCGAGGGTTGGATCTACGAGGGGCTGACCTCCGCGGAGTCGACCTGCGTGGTCTCCCACTGGCCCGCACGATCGGTGGGCTTTCATCTGATGAGTTCCGCAACCCTGATGCATCGCTGATAGAGGCTGCCGCTACCCACTTTGAGGGCGCTGACTTCAGTGGGATATATGACGAGCGCACCCACTTAGAAGGTTGCGATTTCACAGGCACTCACCTGGAGCGAGCCAATCTATTTCAGTCCAATATGGAACGTGCTAATCTGGACCTAGCTCACTTGGAGGGAGCTGATATGCGTCGTGCGCACATGGAGAAAGTGACACTTGCTGGCGCTTATCTCCATGGCGCAAAACTTATGAGGACGCACCTCGAAGATGTCAACCTAAAGGGCGCTTATCTGGGTGGCCGAGATGTGACTAAGGAAGATCTTGTTCGCTGGAAACCTTGGTTGCATAATCCTCCGACTACCTGGCTGGGCGCAGACCTCCGCGAAGCGTTCTTTAGCCAGGGAACTGATCTCGCCGGTGTCGACCTTGGTAGCGGAAAGGGCTTTGCGCCCTCTATCGTCGACATTCGATGGGACGACGTCAATGTCGCTGTGGTGAACTGGCAGCAACTCAGCAAGTTAGGCGACCTAATTTCAGCAGAATATCCACGTTTACCAAACGGGCTTCCTAAGTCGACAGGACAGCGGGTTGCCCAGTTAGAGGATGCGGTGCGAGCATACAGGCAACTGGCTGCGATTCTCAACGGCCAAGGGCTAAGCGAGGTCGCCAACAACTTTGCCTATAGAGCCCAATTACTCCAACGCCGTGTATTGGGAATGCGCAAGAATCGTTCAAGATTTATCGGTTCATGGCTCCTCTTCCTCTTGGCTGGGTATGGCTACCGTCCACTGTATGGACTCGCCACGTACCTCCTGGTGAACGCTCTCTTTGCCGCACTTTACTTTGCGCTTTCGGTTTTCGTGCAGCCCCCGACTCTCAGTCTCCTTCAGGCAATTGAGTTAAGCGTTTACTCCTTTCATGGCCGTGGCTTCTTCGTCACGAATGTTCAGCTAGGGGATATTGCAGCATTCGTTGCCATGTTTCAGGCGTTCTTTGGGGTGATCATTGAGGCCACTTTCATCGCTACTCTTATTCAGCGGTATTTCAACTAGACGGATTTCAATTTGCCGCAGACGGCCTGTGGGTTACTCCGCGCCGTGGCGTGCGGTTGAGCATAGTGGGAGCCAGAATGGTTAACATCGCAGTAATTGGAGGAGTCACCATCGACTGCATTTTCGACGAATTGGAAAACTGGCCACAGCCTGGTCAAGCAACTCCAGGCCGATTCCGTGAAGAACCTGGAGGGAAGGGGTTGAACCAGGCGATTGGGTGCGCCAGACTTGGCGCCTCAACAACCTTAATCAGCGCTGTTGGAGATGATATCTATAGCGACCTCATCCACAAAGTGCTACAGCGCGAGGGCGTGGTGACCCGGCTTGAGCGCCATCAGAATACGCGCACCGACATGGTGGCGGTGCTGTCACAGCCTCTGTCACTGCCTGGGTTCGTTGGATGTCGGTGTGCTACTGATCTCCTCTCGGATGACTACATCGAACGCAATCTCGCTGACATTGTCAGCGCGGATGTATTACTCATAACTTTCGATGTGTCGCCACGGGCCACCGCCCAAGTGATCAGACGCTTGCAAGCTTATAGCAAGCGCCCGCGTATAATTGTTAACCCGGCGCCTCCTCTGGAGTGGCACGAGGGCCTAGACAGCATTGACTACCTAGTGCCAAACCAATGGGAGTCACGTGAACTCTGCCGACTTATGGCGTCGACTGGTTCTGACATCGCAGACGAGTGGCCACTCGATCGGGTTGGGCAAACCCTGAAGCAGATGGGCCCACGAACCGTGATCGTGACGCAGGGTTCTGAGGGCTGCACTGTATTTGGCGAATCAAGCGCACACAATGATGCGTTTACAATCGAACTAGTAGATAAGACTGGCGCAAGTGATGCGTTTTGCGCTGCCTTGGCTGTGCGGCTGGCAGAAGTGTCGCAGGTTCCGGAGGATGAACTCATTAGGTTCGCATGCGCTGCAGGTGCCATGGCGTGTACTAAACGCGGTGCTGCATACTCAATGCCAACGCGCGCGGAAGTAGAACAGCTGCTTCGACGGAGCAGCGCGCCGACAGGAGAGAAAACAATGTCTCAGGGACATTCTGGCGAAGGCCGTGGTGGCCGTAATGCGAGGAGGAGAGTGCGAAAGGACGCGCTTCAAGACCTGTGGTCGCCCATCTCGCTAGTGATGTTCGACTTTGACGATACGCTCATGGCTACTGTCAAGACCAGGTGGAAGGCGTTGATTGCAACTGCTGAGTACTTTGGTTTGACTCTAGACGAGGATACGATTCGGCAATATTGGGGCAAGCCTTTCGATCAGCTTATTGCCAATCTTTATCCTTCACTGGACTTCGACGTGTTCTTGCCACGATATAGAGAGACCATGTCACGGTTTACACCTGAGCCGACGCTCGGGGCTCCCGAGCTTCTTCAGTGGCTCAGTTCTGCGCCCAAGCGCTTGGAGGTCTTGACGTCAAGCCGTGAAGATCTCGTCCGGCAAGATCTTGAGGTATATCACTTAGACCAATACATCATGCGCATTTGGGATCATCGGCAAACAGATCCCTACCACAAGCCAGATCGCCATGTTTTCGACACTATCATGGATACTTGGCGAAGCGAGGGCATTGATCTCGCGCAAGTTGTGTACATCGGCGATAGCGTCCGCGACTACCGACCAGCAGAAGGCAATTACATTAAGTTTATTGGGGTAACAACCGGGCTCGAAACAAAGGAGGACTTCTTAGCTGCTAACTTATCACACGAACTTATATTTCCCAGTCTGTTGGCGCTTCTGCCAAAGTCGCCACTAGTGTCAACAGGTTAGTATCGAGTGAGGAGTGCTAAGTGGCAGCCTTCTTAGGTTCCGCGGTGTATCCCTCTGGCGGCCTATAAAGCAGCGTAGCAGACGGCGTGTCTACATAGTGCCCAAGTTACTCGCAGTATTGGATTGGCTGCGGCTACCCGCCCACAAAGTGCAAGGGCATTACATCAGAACAGAACTCGGCCGCATAACGTTGGCGCTCCCTCTAAGGCAAACGCTCGCTGCTAATGCAAACTGTGGTAGCCGACTCGTGCGAGCAGTTGCGCAAGGCTGTCTAGCGTTGCGCTGGATGACCGGCACAACAACAACTTCAATTCCAACAATTCATGAAAGGATAGCAGAACGTGGAGGACCATGGTGCCCCCAGCTTCCGATCTATGGGGGTTCACATTAAGGTGGTTGATATTGAAAGGTCCCGTGCATTCTACACGGCGCTCGGGTTCCGCAAGGTGAAAGACTACGGCCTAGGAACATCAGAGCCAGCGACCTATCGAGGCTCATTTTTCGCAATTGGTGAGTCAAGTGAACTAGAGATTGCGGACGCTCATCCAAACGTTTGCCCAGAAGACTTTGGGCGAATGGTACATGATTCAAAGGTTTCTCTGTTCTTCAGGGTAGATTCACTTGTCCCGATAATACATGCCGCTGCGAGCGCAGGTATTTGTCTTCATGACGAACCAAGAGTGTACACTTGGGTACAGGATCCTCTTATCCGCACAATAGAGCTTGTGATTTGTGATCCAGATGGAGTGAGGCTCTGGTTCGTTTCGGATGCAACCGAGGAAGAGCAGGCTAATACACAGGCAATTTCACGCGCTGATATTTACAGGACAGTTCCTGACTACACGCCAAAGCCTTAGCCTCCTCATCATCTACGCACGTTCACATCACAGTTTGACGTCAAACTACTTGCGTAGCGGCACCTATATCCTGAGGGTGCTGGCTAGAAATCGTAGATTCGCCGGTATCGTCTGGTGAGAAGAGCATGCCGCTTACTCAACGTGCATGCTGAGCTAACCTAGAGGCCTGTAGCTCCAGTTGCCTAGCCCCACCTACTTCTGACACAGCATCCCAGACTAGTAGATGCGGCGGCACTCAACAAGAGCAAGATGAGTTATGTATGAGCTTCCACTGTTGCCGAGCACAGTGTTGTAAGTACGTCAACTGAAAGGCTAGGCTGCGACACATGAGTAACCCGCTACCCCCTATCCCGTCACTGAATCGTGAGGCGATGTTCCGCATTCCTTCGAAGTGGGGTGGCACGTTCGATCTTCTGTCATATGGAACACCTACGCAGAATTGCCCCGTGATTGTGTTGATGCAAGGCGATCTCGAAAATGCTCCTGTGCCTTTGGTCAGAATACAGTCAAGCTGCCTCACTGGAGAGGCGCTTGGGTCAGCACTTTGCGATTGCGCTGACCAGTTACACGATGCGCTGGCGCAAATTGGTACGGAGGCATGCGGTGCCCTAATATATCTTCAACAGGAAGCACGAGGAAATGGTCTGCTCGCCAAGCTCAGAATTTATGAGTGGATGCAAGACCACAAGGGAACTAGCGAGGAGGCATGCCTTGCGCTTGGTTATCCAGTAGATGCTCGCACTTACGAATTGGCAGCTGCTGTGTTACGGTCTCTAGGTGTGAGCAGCTTGCGCCTGATAACCAATAATCCTCATAAAGTTGCATCGTTGGAGTCATACGGATTCTCGGTAACTCGGGTAAAATCTATCAGTTTGGTAACTGAGTATAATCGAGATTATCTGCGGTGGAAAAAGGCGATGCAGGGACACGATTTGGATGTCTAATACTTCAGCGACGGTTATTCGCAGACTGTTCGTCGCGAGCTCCGGAGCCATCCGGAGCAGCGGAGTTTGAACAGGAACACTGCTCAGTAGGCGTCAGCCCTGATTTCATGGGCCATGTACTTCTAAGTGTCGCTGAAGTACTAAGCTTGCATTTTTTCAACAGCAGCGGGCTGGCAATTAAGATGATCGGCAGAATGTGGGTGAATAGGGGAAACGAGGCGAGGATTACAGGGTCAATTTGGCCGCCGGGAAGCGTGGAGCGTGGGTCGAGCGCTTGCCGCTGGGTCGTCCGTTGCGAGCGTCCGCAAGGTTCTGGCGCATTCGCGGGGCTGCTCAGCCTCGGGAGAAGGTGTGATACGGTTATCGTGTCGGTCGTTGTGTTTGGTGTCGGGTCCACGTTCTATGAATTTACGGCTTGCCCAGCCCCAATGCCAACTGCCCCGGCGAAGTCGATTATCGGTCATTTTAATGGACATTTCGACAAAGCCTCCTGAATTCAGGGCTTTTCTGAACGCATTTCCAACAGCGTACGCAAAGTCGATATGATATGGCCTGCTAAGCGATACCATTGCGGAAGGCAGGATAGGCCCGGGTTGCGCCGATGTGAGCCGAATCGCTATATTGCTAGGCATACTATGCAGAGTTTGATGCCGTGAAGAGAGACCCCATAGCCATCGTGGTTCGCTCACTGCACTTGGGACGGCTGAGGTCGTTGTATATGCGGTACTTGCGACCAATATTTCCAAGCGGCATCGGGAGCAGTGGACCGCAATGACATGCGAGTTGAACATGCCGTAGGAGTCTACTAGGTGATGGCAGCATACCAGATGCGCTGCGCGTGAAACGATAGGGCTATGTGGGTAACCTAACAGTTATTAGAGCCCGTGCAGGTCGAATTCGAGGAGCCGACCGACGAGGAACACGGAATCATCCAGTGCCCCAAATAACATCCAAAGAGGGAATGTTGAGAGGCGATTAACGTGGCACAAAAGAGCGGAAAAGTGAAGTCAACAACGCGACAAGATCCGTTACACCAAGCCTTCGTGGATACCATCTTGTCTAGTCGGCGCGTCGCGCTTATTCCTCATAAAGGTCCAGATGCAGACGCTCTGGGAGCAAGCCTAGGCCTGTGTCATGGACTCATCAGAGCTGGGAAGGAGGCGCAAGTTCTCGTCGAATCGCCGCCTGCCCCAATACTTCAGTTCCTGCCCGGCTCTGACACATTACTCGCACCAATTGCTGACATCTCAATTGCCTATCTGCGCTCGAGCGACCTTGTGCTCGTGTGCGACACCCACGAGCCACGGCAACTGGGAATGTGGTTGGAACCGGTTACCGAGATCGTACGCGCGGAGAATATCCCTGTTCTTGTGATTGATCACCACCAGCCGCGAGATAAACCCTTCTTCAGAGATGCCTGGATCGATAAATCAAGCTCATCAACAGCTGAAATGGTGCTCTCATTGCTGCGCATGTTGGCGTGGCAAGTTACGCCCGAGATTGCCCAGTGTCTGATGGCTGGAATAGTTGGCGACACTTTTCGATTTGCCAACTCCAACACGCGCCCTGAAACATTTCGTAATGCAGCGGATCTATTGCAGGCTGGTGCTAACGTTATGACAATCAACGAGCGCCTCTACTCACCCGGCAGTATTTCTCTTGTGCGCGTCCGTGGCAAGATTCTCAGCGGCCTCACTAGCGCGTTCGGCGGTCGCTACATATGGGCGACTGTGACCACCCGTATGCTGCAGAGGCACGGTATCGACCCAGAAGAGTTATCCGGACTGACCAACGAACTAAAGACAATCGAGAAGGCCAAAGTCGTAGCCGTACTCTATGAAAGTGGGGTCCGACGGACCCGGGTGAGTCTGCGCTCGCTCAGCGACTACAACGTGGGGAGAATTGCGGCGCAGTTCCCGGGTGGCGGTGGCCACGCCCTAGCTGCTGGCTACACAGTGGATATGGACATTGCCACCGCAGCCGAAGATCTCAAACGCCGAGTTGGAGACCTCCTTGCCTAAATTTGCATTTTAACCAGCAGGAACCAGCCGGTTGACCTGAGCTAACCTGACCCGTGGAAATGGGCGCTTCCTCACTATTGATATTGCTGGCGAATACAGAAGGGACGCTGACCGATTGACTGGCTTGGTAGGATGGAGACCAGCTGCGGACAGAGGTCTGTCGTGAAGTCGACCGTCCATGACGCTCAAGCCAGAAGGTATTTACCCGATTCCTGACGAGACCTCACAGATAGCCCGTGCGGCGTTTCCACACAGCAGTCTGGCGATGCTGCTCCGCGATGAACTCGGGGTGCTTTACACGGGCCAAGGCTTCGCCGACTTTTTTCCCGACGAGGCCAACCAGCAGAAGCACCATGACGACGAGCGCTGGTCACGAGTACTCCGCAAGTTCCAGTTCTCGCGTCACATGCGGCAGAGCTCCTCCTGATCGTCGCTGGTGAGCCCGTCCTATCACTTCCCTTCATCGAGGTCGACCTGCTTGAGCCGCAAACCCAGCGTTTCACTGGTCATGCCCATATTATCAGCCATCTGCCGATGCGACTTGCTGCAGGTCCCGGCCAGCCGAATAGCTTCCGCGCAAAATTCCGTTGATATGGCTCGACATGTCGCGAGGCTTTGTTCATGGACACCTCTCCGGGGTCTTCATCTCGACGCTGCACGTGTCCATTCAACCCGATCAACTCCAAAACAGTCCACGAAATCGGGGTCACTCCAGTCGCGCCGACACCCAAACAAAGCATCCACATGATGGCAGAATGCTCGCGGCGCTTCCCATGCTGGCGTGTTCATATTCAGAAGGATGAGCGCTCGAGCTCTACCAGTCTCCTTTGACATCACCGAACCCTTGCTGTTGGCCAAAATGCAGTGCTAAACACATCGACATTATGCGTGTCATCCTGCGTGGCCGCACCCATTCTGCTCATGTGAACTCCTCCAGGGTTAACTGCCCACGCCACAGTGAACGCTCTCGGCGGTGAAGAAGATCTGCCCAATCGATGATGTGATCAGGACTAGGTGCAACAAGAAAGAGCGGGATCTCCTCGTCAATGATAAACCGGACGATCTCATCTAGTGGCGCTAGGAGTTCGGTGGGAAGTGGAAGGCGATGAACAGGATCTAACTCAAGCGCGGCGAGGCTGCCGTCTTTGACCGTAGCAAGTTGGACAAGATCATCCAGCACATTCCATTGAAGGGTGCAGCCAGCGAAGTAGCCGCAGATGTTGGTGGGGTTGGCATCACGAGCAGCTGAAGGATACTGGGCTACAAACTGACTGTAAAGGTCTTCGGACAGCACAATATCAACGGGCAACGCCACGATTTGTTGCCATATATCGGGCTGCGTGCCGCCAACATGTTCTCCCTCCTCAAGCAGGGCTGCTTCCTCGCCTACAAACAAGCGGAGAGGTTCAACAATGCTCCTAATGTCCTTGGCCAACCTCACAAGTCGAGTAGGATCAGTGCGGCCGCTGACGCGTATGTTGAGTTGCTGTGCGAGTTCAAACAATTCGCGTCGGTCTCGAGCCGACCATGACAAGACCGTTTCAATATCTAGCTGAATAGAGCGAACGCCGATACTCGAGCACATCCAGACGAGGTCTTTCGCCCCGAGGGGAAAAGCCAAGCTGGCGATGATTCCTAGCTCCATTGGTGCCTCCACAGTCGACTCAAACACTCGCTCGCTCCTTGGATGCCACCAGGGAGCATGTCGAGCAAGTCATCAGGGTTTGTTTCGTACGTGACAGGTGATTGTTCGGGGGATATTAAGTCATTAGCCATGGCGTGTTTGACAGATGGCCAGAGCGATTTGCAGAAGCCAACTACATTGGGAAGACTGATGTGACAGGTATGGAACTCGATCCGCTCCCAACTCAGAGTCATAAAGAATTCCCCAGGATACCTAGGTCCTTCGCAAAGGCCATGAAGGCCTGAGCGAGTTCGGAGATGAGGAGATTTCCTTGATCTGTCAACTGCACTCCGTGCTGGCTGACCATCCCACGATACGTCATAGCGGTGGGGAACACACCACTTGAGACCACACTTGTTATCTTTCCTCCCGCCGCTACACCGTTTACCAATTCCATTATCAGGCAGTCACCATAGGCCCCCAAACACCAATTCGATCTCGTCCTGAGCCATCTTTTCTCAAACTTCCGGGTAGTTCGAGCATCTTCTGGACGATCGCCATAGTGTGAACCGGAGTAGATACACTCCTGCTGTTGAGGGTCTGCTTCTGGCCGAGTATTGTTGACTAGCATTGTGTTGTCCTGTTTAATTGTGGCTGAGTAATGAACCGATTATACTACAGGGCCTCACAAACAAGGACTCTACTATGCCCGCTTGGTGATATCGCACGAACTGCTATGACTGTGAGCATCTTTACCAACATGATCAAGATCGGACGCTCCGCGCATCAAACACAGGCCGATTCCACCCCGCATGCCCCATCTCAGTGGGAAGGTCGGACGCGTGTAGCAGTCGATACGGACCGAGTGCTCCGCCACCACGAGCATAGATAGTCCCAGCTTGGAAGAGTACCTGGACGTCTAGGTGCTGGACGACAACGAGCGGCCTCGTCCCCGGCTAACTGGGCTAGACCCCGATCCAGCGCTGTGTCGGACTCCTCGACCAGACGCCGCTCGAGAACGAGGTCGCCGGGCCTTTGACCCGGTCAAAGCGATCACCTTCGTTGATTGGCTTATCCTGTTGAAGTCGGATATTGTCTGAAAAGGCATCACCAAGAATCTTGAGACTGGTCACACACCCTACCTTGTTAGGACAGTGCTTGCCGGTAATCGACATAAACGGGGTGGTGCCACGATTATCAGGGCACCCAATGCAAAGCTAGAAGGGCGAGATATTAAACATGAATCAGCCACTCATCAATTTGCCGAGTGCAGGAAAAGTCGGCAGCGGGAAACGAGAGCGTCATCCTTCAACCCACTGATAACAACGTGCGAACTTATTTTAGTTGTGGCCACAGGTTATTGATTGCGCCAGGCTATAGCTCGCTGCTTAATCTGAAGAACTGCCTCGAGCTTCGCCTTGAAGTAATTTGTATAGTCAGCCGGATATTCCTTGTTGGCTTCTCGCTTTACACGCGAATAGGACGCCACTTCGTCGGGATGGGCACGTAAGTAATCACGGATGTCGAGTAGTTCGCTTGCCCAACGGTGGCGGTCGGGCAACACATGTACGCTTATTTCCCTGACGCCCACGGCATTGTCGTGAGCAAAGTACTCTTCGCCCTCAGATGTATAATCCCCATACGCTTTATAGCCGTATCGCGCCATCGGCTCGTAGAACTCAGGCATGTTCTGAAAATGCTTAACAGTAACAAGGATATCGATCTGTGGCTTGGCCCACATGCCTGGTACTGCTGTGCTGCCCACATGCTCTATTAGCAGTGCCTCGTCGCCAAAGACTTCCTTTAGTACCGTTGCTACCTCTTGGAACTTTGCCGGCCACGCATCATCGTAGGGGACGAATAGATAGGGGCGATTTTGGTGCTCAACTATTCGTTCGATTCTTTTGGGCATATCCGAGTTATAGCACATAAATATTAACCCATTGCGGTGCAGCGCGATGCGAGTTCGTATTTTGTCGATCGTGCATGTTGCATGCCCTCAGCGCCTTCGGCGTTGTAACGTTTGGCGATCTGGCCAATCCAGTACCGGCAATGGCTAGTACTCTCGGTGATGTCCTTGGCCACCTGACCTCGGGCCAGCAGCCACAAGATCTACCACCAACGGCGTTCGTGCGACTCTTTGGCCGCCCGGTAGCATCGCTCCAGTTCGTCGACACTCACTTTAAGTCGGAGATAAATTCGTCCAGCCATGCATCCATTCTACAGGTACCTAGCAATAGGTGATATCACACCAGATCTGCTGGAGGAACTTGCACCACTATTATAGTACAGAGTCGTTGTGGAATCATATACAGAGTGGAGTGAGGCGGAGTTGCTTCGCCCGCAGGTGCTGTTTCCCGCAGGTGCTATTTTTAGAAGACCCAATCAAAGCACCTCCTCATCGTTCGCTAGTTGCCGACAGGAGTCGCTGTGGCAGTGTGATATGCACCTTATTGTCAGCTATGTGTCGTCTCAGCTACCGCGTTTTTGCCGCAAATATTGGGACAAAGACGGGGCAGATCAAAGCAACCGACCACTCTTGTTTAGGCCGAACGTCACACTAGAGTGCAATTCATGAGGTACCTAGTATTTATATATGTCGTGGTAGCCATAGATTTCGAGAAGAACTTGCGTCGGAACGCATGCAAAACACTCGTGAGCAAGATCAATCAGTCCGCACTGCAGGAGTTCATGCTCAAGTCCAAGTAGCAACTGCGGAAGGTAGGCAACGTCATTTACAGCGTATCTGATCTGGGCATCACTCAAAGGCTCTGCAGACCAGTCGGAGGTCGAAAGCGACTTGTCGAGGGTAACTCCGCAGTATCTCTTCAACAAATGTTTCAGGCTGTGATTCGCTCTGTTATTCCTGTCAAGGAGTTTCGCAGCGATTTTGGTACAAGCAACGTTGCGGGGTGATGCGTGCCAAGAGTGAACCATAAACCGAAGGTCAAACATAGCATGATGGAAGACTTTTCTTGTGTGCTGACTTTCCAGTAAGGCGATCAAGTGCGTTGGTAACTCATCTGAAATATGAACGATGATTGGATTGGCCGCAGGAATAAATAGCTGGCATGTCGCGATTCTTTCCGCTCGCCAGTCGATCCCGGTCGTCTCGATATCCCAAGCTACTAGTTTTGCTGTGTTTAATTTTCTCAAGACATTCGAAGGGATATCACTGCGGTACTCACTTACAAGGGGTCGTCTGTCAGTTCGCATTATCGTCCTCACTGTATCGGTAAATATTATCATAGGATAGGCTGGATTATCTCACGCGGCTTGCCACTTTGAGCACACTGCAACCAAAGGCTTTGCCCACGAAACAGATGGCGTGGACCACAGTGACTGGACCTTCTGGCGCAACCTGTTCTACCTCAACATCGACCCACGCGGCAAAGCATTCCCAGTAGACGAACTTCGCCGTGAGCGCCTCGTCTGAGGGCAGCGATGAACGCGATAGGACAAACGCGCAAACCCATGGAGAGTTTTCCTCCTCGCAATTTCAGACTAGAAACACGTTCTATTTAACATTGCGCGAAACACGTAGCAAGGTTCACAGTCGTCCGGGTACGCTCAATGGCTCGATTCCGGGCATCGCCATTCCACAATACCATGAGGCGACGCGTAATGACGCCCACTGCAGGTCGGTACTGAGGGGGTTCGTGCAAGGTAATCACATCTACATCATCTCCAGCAACAACAAGCATGCCAGCCACCGATAACGCCAGGCACGTATTTGCATGACCGGGCATACAGCGGCGCAGACACTTAGATGCTGCTGAGCGCAAAGTTGGCGAATGCAGCGTGTACGACTCCACCCGCATTGTTTGACGTTGCCAGACTGATAAAATTGCATGCCCCCGCGACCGCGTTCATGGCGAGTGGGATCGGCTGTCCATTGACGGTCACGGTTTGGATGCCGTCGGCAATCTTCAGGGTGAGGTGATAGACACTCGCTGGGGCGACCCGCGCACCGGGTAGGCTCACTCGAATCTTATTGTCTCCTGCGGTATCGAGCAGGAGCACCACCACCGAGCCGTCTTGACACACGGCGACAGCGTAATGGTAGGCTGTTGTGACATCCATCTGATACTGCAGCCCCCCGCACGCGTCGCGCGCAAGCTGACCGATTTCCACATCGACACGAAGGCGCTGCAACCGTAGAGTGCCGCCGGGCAGGTGGAACAGTTCTTGGGCAAAAGTTTGTCCCCTTATCGTGCCCGCGACCACGCCCCAGTTATCGAGACATACCATCTGCGTCGCCGTACCGTTCCTCCAGTCTGCACCACCATAGTCGCATCCCAATCCAGGGATGACTGCGCGATAGGTGGTTGCCGCAGCCTCCATTCGGTGTGTCGCCACTGGCATCGGACTCATGTGCACGACGACAAGTCCACCAGCCACTATGACCGTCAGGATGCACACAGCTTGAGCAGCGGCGGCCAGAGCGCCGAGAACGATCAACAATCGCTTACGCGTGGCAAGCCGCCACTGTGGGAACCGCCGCGGTTGCGGAGCAGCGGTTGGGGGCGGAGGTCCGTGGATCTCGTGTCTCTCAGCTACATCGGTCGTTCGATTGGCGATACTTTGATGCTCGGTCATTGGTGCACTGTCGGTAGCTCTCGATGTCGTTGAGGGATTAAGAGCACTTTGCTGTGGATCCTGCGTCGCGTGGTGAGTCTGGGTCTGCTCAACAGGCACGTGGTCTAACGTCTCAGTCTCATCCTTCCAGGTGTGTTGCCCATTGTCTGGTCGGGTTGTCAAGCGTTCTGGAGGTTCCGGGATACCCGGCGATGGGCTAGGCTCCTCTGGTCCAGCCGTGGAGCCACTTGTGAGTAGCGTTATCTTTGTGGCGGCAGATGGTTGGGACTTACGACGCGATAGCGAAGGCGATGGTTGTGAGGCACGCCTGGCGGCATGCTTGGCCGCACGCCGCGCTGCCCGCTCAGCCGCGCGGAGCTCGTTCAGCTGATCTGTTTCTTCGGGAGTGAAGTTCAGTGTCTGGCAAATGCGGACGTGTGGGTCTCGCCGCGGCACAACATCACCACTCAGGATGTCATTCATCATGGAGAGCGCGAGATGGGCTTTGAGGGCCAGATCCTCGTGTGAAATATCAAGGGCGTCCCGGCGCTGATCTATTCGTTGGGCATAGGGCTTGTCGGCGTCACTCGTTGGAGTTGTCATGGCTCACTCTGTCTCTCCTTAGCGCTCGAGCCGAGATCTGGTAGGTGAGGTCCTGCCCTACCAGATATGTCATCGTCACATGACGTTTTCCAGCATGAGCCGTGCCGTCCACACCACTTCCAGTTGCGCGTAACGGTGTCTCCTGCTGCCTGTATGCGTGGTCTGCATGCATGTGAGTTCGCATCAGTGTTTAGGCGATGTTTACCATCAATTTACTGTTCTTGCGGTGGTGAATTGCTAGCGAATTCGGGTCGTTTCGCAGGTGTTTTACTGTCTGGTGGTTTTGAACTTTCTGAGATTTGATGAACGTGTCGGACACATGCCGACATGACACATGAATGCTGTCAGCTCGGAATTGGCAAGGAGTGGAAAGGAGTGTGAAGGCGTTGTATGGGGACTAGGAATACGTATGACGGAGATGATGATCGCAGCATTGCTCCTATTGGCTTACCCGTCGAGGTCTTTCATCGACTGCTGCGGGGCATCAGCGACCATCAGGAGGGGCTTGCGCTCTGGCGGATTCGTATGTATCTGCGGATCAGTTTGCGCGAAGCGGCGTTCCACGCCGAGATTTCGGCTGGCTATCTCTGGCGCATCGAATATGGCAAGCGTCACGCCCGCCAATGGACATTGATCAGGCTCTGTTTGTCGGCGCTGAGCCTGTCGCCTGCACAGACCACCGTTATTTTACGCATTGCGGGCTGCAGCCCAGCGTAGGATGCGCAGTAGCGCCCTAGTCTACCGCTGCCTTCACTGCCCGCTGTCTGCACCCGAAGTCCGATGGTGCCAGGTCGTCCTGGTACCATCCAACGCCGGGCGCAATGCGCTGGCAATACGCTAACAGCAAGATGGCAATCGGTGGATGGACCACGCCGTTTCCGGGCAACTCGGGAGCGGCGTTCTTTGTGGTTGCTTTGTTTAACCGCAGCTCTCTGGTGGATGGGTCTTGCGGGACACAGGAGATAGACGATAGACTGACGGTGTTTCAGACCCGGGCAGCGGTCTGCACAGCCACGGGGCAGCGGTCTGAAGGGGCTGCGGTCTGCATACGACATGTACTGAGGAAAGCCGCAAATCATGGGAGGTTGAAGCAACCAAGGCGGGTTGGGGAGCCAGCGGTGGGATTTGAACCCACGGCCTGCTGTTTACGAAACAGCTGC
>JACZDA010087956.1_pt1 | contig 21527 bp, 15 predicted proteins | sample 8641761 | NCBI WGS metagenome assembly JACZDA01 (sample SAMN15324611, study PRJNA640507) | soil metagenome | isolation source: intercropping peanut in the first line | place: China: Luxin town, Laibin City, Guangxi Province | collected 2019-07-25 | depth 10cm m | reverse complement strand
GGCGCATCGCGCGTCGTGATCGACCTCGCCGGCATCGAGAGCCGCATCGTTCCGCTCGGCATCCCGGGGGCGGAGTACACGTCGCTCATCGCAGGCAGCGCCGGCACGTTCTTCTACCTGGAGCGCCGTCCGCAGCCGTCGATCGGCCGGCCGCCGCAGCAGCTCTGGGAGTACGTGCTCGCGGCGCAAAAGCCGATGCCGTTCCTCGATGGCGTGCAATCGTACACGGTCTCGGCCGACGGCAAAAAGATTCTGTACGATGCCGGTCGCAATCACTGGGGAATCGTTCCCACCGATAAGCCGGCCACGGCCGGTGAGGGCGCGCTCAAGGTGGACCAGTTGGAGACGATGGTCGATCCGAAAGCCGAGTGGGCCGAGATCTTCCGCGAGACGTGGAGAACGGAGCGCGAGTTCTTCTACGACGCGAAGATGCACGGCAACGACTGGAACCAGATCTACGACAAGTACAAGGTGTTCGTGCCGTACATCGAACACCGCGCGGATCTGACCTATCTGATCGCGACCGTTGGCGGCGAGCTCACCGTTGGGCACTCGTACATCGAGGCCGAGGGTGACATGCCCGACACCGCGGAGGTGCCGGTCGGATTGCTCGGCGCCGACTTCGCGGTGGACCATGGACGCTATCGCATCCAGCGCATCTACACCGCCGGCAGTTGGAACCCGCACTTGCAGGCGCCGCTCGCCGTGCCCGGCCTGAAAGTGGCCGAGGGCGACTACATCCTCGAGGTGAACGGCAACGCGCTCGCGGCACCGACGAATCTGTACAGGTTGTTCGTCGCCACCGCGGGCAAGCCGACCACCCTTCGCGTTAGTCACTCGCCGTCGGCGACCGGTTCGTGGCTCGTCACCGTCACGCCGATTCCCGACGACGAACAGCTCCGAACGCAGGCATGGGTGGACGACAACCGTCGCACGGTCGACAAGTTGTCGGGTGGAAAGCTTGCGTACGTGTGGCTCCCGAACACGTCGGTCGCCGGATTCGTCGCCTTCAACCGCTACTATTTCGCGCAGCAGGACAAGCAAGGCGTGGTGATCGACGAGCGGTACAATCAAGGCGGCTCGGTTGCCGACTACATCGTCGATCAGATGTCGCGGCAGCAAATGGGATATTTCGCCGAGCGCGCCGGCGACGTGGTGGCGATGCCGATGGTCGGCAACTTCGGCCCCAAGGTGATGATCGTCAACGAATCGGCCGGCTCGGGCGGTGACGCGCTGCCGTATTACTTCCGCGTCGCGAAGCTCGGCCCGCTCGTCGGGACGCGCACGTGGGGCGGCCTCGTGGGTACGTTAGGCGTGCCACTTTCCGTGGACAACGGCGCGATCACCGCGCCGGACCTGGCGTTCTACGACATGAACGGGAAGTGGGCCGTGGAGAACGAAGGCATCACGCCGGACATCGTGGTGCCGCAAACACCCGCCGACGTGATTCGCGGGCACGATCCGCAGCTCGAGCGCGCGGTGGCCGAAGCCCTCAAGCTCGTGAAGGAGCATCCAGCGCCTAACGTACCGAGACCCGCCCCGATCGATCGCGTGACGACCGGCGTCGCCACCACACGCTCGGGCGGCAACCAGTGACCGCTCGGCGAACGCTCCTCTACGCCGGTGCACTCGGCGCGCTGCTGTGCGGCGCGTTGCCCTCGATCGCGTCTACGCAGAAGGCGCCGGACCTGGCCGCGTTCGATAAGTATGTGGCCAAGGCCGCGCACGATTGGCGGGTGCCCGGTATGGCCGTCGCGATCGTGAAAGACGATTCGCTCGTGTTCGCGAAGGGCTACGGTGTGATCGAGTTAGGCAAGCCGGGTCCGGTCAACGAGCACACGCGATTCGCCATCGGGTCCACCACGAAGGCGATGACGTCGGCGGCGCTGGCGATGCTCGTGGACGAGGGCAAGCTGACCTGGGACGAACGCGTCATCGACATTCTGCCCGAGCTGCAGCTGTACGACTCGTACGCGACACACGAGCTCACGGTGCGCGACTTGCTCACGCACCGGAGCGGACTACCCGACACGGATCTGCTGTGGATCATTCCGCAGAACCATCTCAGTATGGACGAGATGATTCGCCGGCTGCGCTACGTGAAGCCGGAGTCCTCGTTCCGTTCGCACTGGGAATACCAGAACGTCGTCTACGCGATTGCCGGGCTGATCGTGGAGCGGCTCTCCGGCATGCCGTGGCAGCAATTCGTGACGACGCGCATCTGGGCCCCGCTCGGCATGCACGAATCGATTCCGCTGGTGTCGGAGCTGGCAGGGCAGCCTAACGTAGCCGTGCCGCATGCGCTGGTGAACGACACGGTACGCCGGGTGCCCATCCGTACGACGGATGCGATCGCGCCGGCCGGCTCGGTCTGGTCGAGCGTGTCCGATATGTCCAAGTGGATGCGGTTCGTGTTGGACAGCGGCCGAGTGGGGACGACGCAGCTCATCAAGCCGTCGACGTTCGCCGAGCTGCTCACGCCGCAGATCCGTGCGCCGATGGAAGAGTATCCGGCGCTCGAGCTTTCCCACCCGCATTTCTTCAGCTACGCGCTCGGCTGGTTCGTGCAGGACTACGACGGCCAAACCGTGTGGATGCACACAGGCAGCATCGACGGCATGTGCGCGCTCATCGGCCTCGAGCCGGGAAAGAAGCTCGGCGTCTACGTGCTCGAGAATCTCGATCACGCGGAGCTGCGTCACGCGCTCATGTACAAGGTGTTCGACATGTACGCCGCGTCGGGCGGCAAGAAACCGTCTCGCGACTGGAGCGCCGACCTCGAGGCGCTGTTCGCGGCCCAACGCCAGCAGCGTGTGTCGCGTAGATCGGCTGCGACCTCGACGGCGCAACCGGTGGCGGCGTCGCTGCCGCTCGATCGCTATGCGGGGAGCTACACGGATTCCACGTACGGCACCGTCACCGTGACGCTGACGAACGGTGCGTTGCGGGCGCAGTACGGCAACTGGGAGATCGGCGAGCTGACGCACGCGACGTTCGACCGTTTTCGCAGCGTCGCGCGCGATTCGCTCGAGGGTGAAACCGTGTTGACGTTCGTGCCGGACGGCGATGGACACGTTCGCGCAGTGCAGATCTTTGGTGCGTCCTTTCCTCGAGCCAACGCAGGTAGCGGCCAATGACGACTCGTCGGAGCCTAACGTACAGCCGTGCCATGGGTGCGCTGCTGTGCTTCGTTGTCGCCTCGCGCGCGAGCGCGCAAACGACGCCTGAACCGTCGTTCGACAAAACGGAAATCATGGTGCCGATGCGCGACGGCGTGAAGCTGCACACGCTCATCTTCACTCCGCGCAACGCGATGGTGAACTTGCCGATCCTCATGTCGCGCACGCCCTACGGCATCGACGGGATGGGCGAAGCGCTGAGCAGTCCGTCGCTCAAGTACCTCGTCCAGGACGGCTACATCTTCGTGTTCCAGGACATTCGCGGGCGATTCGAATCCGAGGGGCAATTCGTGATGCTCCGGCCCGTACGCAACAAGAAGGATCCGAAGGCCGTGGACGAGAGCACCGACACGTACGACACCATCGACTGGCTCCTCAAGCACGTGCCGCACAACAACGGCAAAGTTGGGATGTTAGGCACGTCGTATCCGGGGTGGCTCACGGTGATGGCGATGCTCGACCCGCATCCCGCGCTCAAGGCCGTGTCGCCGCGCGCTTCGCCGGCCGACATGTTCATCGGCGACGATTTCCACCACAACGGCGCGTTCCGGCTGAGCTACGGCTTCGAGTACGCGACGATGATGGAGACGACGAAAGAGATCCAGGCGTTCGCGTTCAACGATTCGGATACGTACGATTGGTACCTCAAGCTCGGATCGCTCGCGAACGTCGACAAGAAGTATCTCCACGACAAGATCCCGACGTGGGACAACTTCGCCAACCATCCGAGCTACGATGCGTTCTGGCAGAAGCAGGCCGTTAGCCCGTACCTCGACCGCGTGACCGTGCCGACGTTGAACATCGCCGGCTGGTGGGACCAGGAAGATTTCTACGGGCCCATCAAGATCTACGAGGCGCTCGAGAAGCACGACACGAAGAATCTCAACTACCTGGTCGTGGGTCCGTGGAATCACGGCGGCTGGAACTCGCCGAGCGGGGAGAAGTTAGGCGAGATCGACTTCGGCACGCCGGCGTCCGAGGACTTCCGGAAGAACATCGAGGCGCCGTGGTTCGCCTATTGGCTGAAAGGGAAGGGCACGTTCAAGGCTCCGGAAGCGACCACGTTCGAGGCCGGCAGTAACGTCTGGAAGACATACGACAGCTGGCCGCCTAAAACCGGCGTGACGCAACGCAAGCTCTACACGCACGCCGACAAGGCGCTGTCGCTCGAGGCGCCTGCCGACAATGGGTCGACCGCGGCCGACTCGTACGTGTCCGATCCGAACAATCCGGTGCCGTATCGCAAGCGGCCGATTCTCCCGACGTACGGCAAGGGCTCGACGTGGTCGCGGTGGCTGGTGGACGACCAGCGCTTCCTCGAGGGCCGGCCGGATGTTCTCTCGTGGGAAACCGGGCCGCTCACGCAGGACGTGACGATCGCCGGCGCGATCAGCGCGCACCTCTTCGCGTCGACCACGGGATCGGACGCGGACTGGATCGTGAAGCTGATCGACGTCTATCCGGATCACGGCGAGACGGACACGACGCTCAACGGCTATCAGCTCATGGTGGCCAACGACGTGTTCCGTGGGCGCTTCCGGAAGGGCTTCGAGCATCCACAGCCGATCCAGCCTAACCACACCGATGAGTACGTCGTCGACCTGCACACGCAGGACTACAAGTTCCTGAAGGGCCATCGGATCATGGTCGAGGTGCAGAGCACGTGGTTCCCGCTCATCGACCGCAACCCGCAGCGCTACGTGCCCAACATCTTCGATGCAAAGGATTCCGACTTCTCGAAGGCGACCGAGAGCATCCATCGCTCGGCGCAAGCGGCCACGTACATCGACCTCCCGATCCTCGGCAGCGCGGCGGGCATACCATCGGCGCGGCACTAGCGTGGACGTGCCGTCTCACGCGCCGATCGAGGTGCGGCAGATGCGCACGCATGACGAGTTCATCCGGTGCGTCGAGCTGCAGCACGACGTGTGGGGCGCGTCGTTCACCGAGCGCGTGTCGGTGGGCATGCTCAAGGTGGTCCAACGGATTGGCGGCATCGCGGCGGGCGCCTTCGAGCCGGACGGGCGCCTGGTCGGCTTCGTCTTCGGCCTAACGGGAGTCGAGGGTGGGCGGCTCGTGCACTGGTCCGACATGCTCGCGGTCCGCGAGCACCTGCGCGACCACGGCATCGGGCGGCGGCTCAAGGAGTTCCAGCGCGACACCGTGCAGCAGCTCGGGGTGACGCGCATCTACTGGACGTTCGACCCGCTCGTGTCCCGTAACGCGCACTTCAATCTCACCCGACTCGGCGCGCACGTCGTGGAGTACGTGCCCGACATGTACGGGGGTGACACGAACAGCGCGCTGCACCGCGGCGTGGGCACGGACCGGTTCATTGTCGCGTGGGACATTGACCGCGCGCACGGCGTTGGTGACGATGCGGCGAACGGCGCGTCAGCGGCCGCCGATGCGCCCGTTCTCAACCCGGTGGGCGCCGACGGCCTGCCGGCGATTCCCGACGTGGACGGTCACGTACCCGCCACGGTGCGTGTTGCGGTGCCCGAAGCGATCGAGCAGGTACAGTCACAGTCGGTGGAGAACGCTGCGCGCTGGCGCGCGAGCACCCGCCGGGCGCTCGTGTGGGCGCTCGACCAGGGCTATCACGTGAGTGCGTTCGTGCGCGACGACGGGGCGCACTACGGATTCTACGTCTGCACGCGGGATCATCGTTAGGCGTTGGCTGCGCGGAGTGCCGCAACGAGCCATGCAGTCAGAACGGGCCAAGCGGACGTCGGGAATTCCCCTATGCGATGTCCTGCCGACGCCGACTGTCGGGCCGCCACGCCGGAGCGAGTCTAAAACAGACTACGATCGAGCAGGTCGGGAGTTCCTGCGTGACGCACGTGCCCGCACGCGCTCGGCGGAGACGACCGGCCGATAGCCCGATGTCTAACGGTGGTGGAATCGCGGAGGCCCCTATGGCGGTCCCCACGCTGGACTGCGCCAACGTCGAGGGTCGGGTCAGCGCCGGTTTCGAACGCGTGCGAGATGCGTTTGCCGCGAACTTCGCCCGTCGCCATGAGCTCGGCGGAGCCTGCTGCGTGTACGTGGATGGCGAAAAGGTCGTCGACCTCTGGGGCGGCATTCGCAACAAAAAAACGGACGAGCCTTGGGAGCGGGACACGATGGTGGTTGTTCACTCGGCCACCAAGGGACTCGCCGCAATGACGCTGGCCATTGCACATTCACGCGGCTGGCTCGACTACGACGAGCGCGTGTGCGCCTATTGGCCGGAGTTCGCGCAGCAGCGCAAGGAGCGCATTACCGTCCGGCAACTCCTGGCACATCAAGCCGGCCTGTTTGCGATCGACGAACCGGTTAGTCGCGACGATGTCGCGGATATCGATCGGCTGGCAGTGATTCTCGCGCGCCAGAAGCCGGCGTGGGAGCCCGGGACGCGTCAGGCGTATCATGGGCTGACGCTCGGGTTCTACGAAGGTGAGTTGATGCGACGCGTGGATCCACGTCATCGCACCCTGGGCCAGTTCTTTCAGGACGAGATTGCGATGCCGCTTGGAGAGGATTTTTATATCGGGCTGCCCGCCGAGATACCGAACGCGCGTCTCGCCACGCTGTCACCTCCAGGCCCGATCGAGATGTTGATCGGGTTCCGCCCGCTGCGACTCCTGGTCGAGGGGCTGAACCGCCGTTCGAATATCTCCCGCGCGCTCACGGTGAATCCCGGTACGTCGGTCTACCTCGATGAGTCGCGCGTGTACGCGCGCAATCTGGAGGTCCCGGCGGGCGGCGGCGTGGGCACCGCGCGCGCTATGGCACACGCGTATGGCATCTTCGCGACCGGCGGAGCCGAGCTGGCGCTGCGACAAGAGACGCTGGACTTGCTGGCTGCACCGGCGATTCCCCCGGCGCGCGGGTTCTACGACGAATGCCTGAAGGCCGAGGTGCAGTTCTCGCTCGGCTTCATGAAGCCATGTGACAACTGGCGCTTCGGTGGCGCGCGCTCGTTTGGCTCGCCGGGCACTGGCGGCGCGCTGGGCTTCGCCGATCCCGACGCCGGCATTGGATACGGGTATGTGACCAGCCGGATGGGCACTGTATTCACCGGCGATCCGCGCGATGTCGCTTTGAGGGACGAAGTCTATCGCGCTCTCGGGTCTCGTCTGCTTCAGCAAACGGCGCCAGGACGGTTGCGCTTTGCCACTCGAACGTGAACGTCGCGTTCCACGGTGCCGCGCGCGAGGTGACGGGGTCCTGTCACGTCGTCCACGTGGGGCGATCGGCAGTCGCGTTGGACTTCGGTCTCTTTCAGGGGCACCGTAACGAGGCGAACGACAAGAACCTCGCGCTCCCGTTCACTCCAGAGCAGCTAAACGCCGTCATCCTCTCACACGCCCACCTCGACCATGCCGGACGCCTGCCCGTGCTCGCGCGCCTCGGATTCAACCGACCTGTGTACGCCACGCCGGCAACGCACGACTTGTGCGCGATCATGTTGGCGGATGCGGCGCGCCTCGCCCAGCGTGACGCCGAGTATCTGACGCGACGCGGCCGGCCCGTGGTGACGCCGCTCTACGATGAGCGCGACGTGGCGCGACTCATGACTCAGTTCGTCTGCGTGCCGTACGACACGCCGTTTGCGGTTGCGCCGGGCGTTCGCGCCACATTCGTCGACGCCGGGCACATCCTCGGGTCGGCCTCGGTGGTGCTCGAGTGCAGTGAGAATGGGGCGACGCGCCGGATGGTCTACTCCGGCGACATTGGCCGGCGCGGGCTGCCGATCATTCGCGACCCGCATCCGCCTAACGGCGCCGATGCGGTGATCATGGAATCGACGTACGGCGACCGTGACCATACCTCGGTCGCCGACATGCCGGCCCAACTCGCCAGAGTCGTGCGAGACACGGCGGCGCGAGGCGGCCGCGTGTTCATCCCCGCGTTCGCGGTCGGTCGCACGCAGGAGCTGCTGCACGATTTGCACGCTCTCCGACGTTCGAACGCCATCCCGCCGATTCCGATCATCCTCGACAGTCCATTGGCGATCGCGGCGACGTCCGTGTTTGCCGCGCATCGCGAAGACCTCGATCTCGGCGAGCCGCTCGTCAGGAGCATCCGCGATTTTCTGTCGTTCGAGGGGCTCGAGTTGACGCAGGATGTGGACGCGTCGAAAGCGCTGAATCTCCGGCACGGGCCGATGATCATCATCGCGGGATCAGGCATGGTGGAGGGAGGCCGCATCGTCCATCACCTCCTGCGCGGCGCGCCGGACTCGCGCAACACCATCCTCATCGTCGGCTTCATGGCCGAGAATACACTTGGTCGGCGCGTCGTGGAACGGCGGGCCGAGCTCCGGATACTCGGCGAAGATGTGCCGTTGCGCGCGCACGTGGAGATCCTGAACGGTTACAGCGCGCACGCCGATCGCGGCGAGCTGCGCGATTGGGTCCGCGCGGTGCGCGGCGCGGGCGCACGGGATCTGCCGGTGTTCCTGGTGCATGGCGAGGCAGGGGCGCAGGATGCGTTCGCGGCCCAATTACGCCACGATGGCTTCGCGGTGACGGTTCCGGACCGCGGCGCGACGGTCGTTCTCGATGCCTAACACAGTGCGCGCCGGCGCAGCCCCGTGGGCCACGCATGCTCGTCTGCTCATCGCCGCGATCGCCGTGGGCCTCTGCATCGCGCTGTTGCCGTTCGCGTCGGGCTTGATGGGGGCGCTCGTCTTATACGTGATCTCGGCACCGATCTACCGGCGCATCGCCGCGCGCGCCGGTCGTGGCCCCGCGGCGGTGGCGGTCAGCATCTCCGCGCTCGTGCTCGTGCTGCTGCCGGCGGTGTGGCTGACGGTTGCGGCGTTAGGCAACGTGCCGGACGCGCTCGGTCAGATCGGGCGCAGCGCGACCTTCGCCCAGATCCAGGGGCTGCGACTCGGGCAGTGGGAGGTGGGCGCACAACTCGCGCGCACCGGCGAAGTGGTGTTCACCTGGATGTCGCGACAGGCCTTCGCGGTGCTCGGCGGGATCACGCTGGCGATCATCAATCTGGTCATCGCCGTGATCGCGCTCTACTATCTGCTCCGCTCACGCGATGCCGGCTGGTCCTACGTGCGGCCGATCATCCCATTCTCCAACGCGGGAGCCGAGGCGCTCCGGTCGCGGTTCACCAGCGTCACGCGGGCGACCGTCCTCGGCATCCTTGCGACGGCACTCGCCCAGGGTACCACGCTTGCGTTCGCCTTCTGGATCGTCGGATTGCCTAACGTTCTCGTGTGGGGGGTCGTCACCGGGCTCGTCTCGATCCTGCCGGTGCTCGGCAGCGCGCTCGTCTGGTTGCCCGGCGTGCTCGTCCTCGTCTCGAGCGGCCGCTACGGAGCGGCGGGCGTTCTCCTGGCCATTGGACTCATTGTCGTATCGAATATCGACAACGTGGTCCGGCCGATGGTCTACCGGCACGTCTCGGGGCTCCATCCGTTAGTCACCTTGGTCGGCGCATTCGCGGGCGTCCGGTTGCTCGGCCTCGCGGGCCTGTTGCTCGGTCCGCTCGCCATCTCGTTCTTCTTCGAGACGGTGCGCATCTACGGCGAGGAGTACGGCAGGCCTAACCCAGCGGCGCCCCTGACCAACGCTTGAGGCTCTGCCCGACGATCGCGGGCAGGAGCGCGAATCCCAGGGCGATCAGCCAATCGCGCATCGCCAGCGGCGACAGCTCGAGCACCCGATTCAGCGGACCGTACGCGACGGCCGCCACCTGCAACGCGATCGCGAGAGCCAGTGCGGCGATCGCGTAACGATTCGCAAAGCCCTGTCGAATCGTCCGCACCGCCGATTCGCTGCGTGCGTTGCCTAGATGGAGCAGTTGGGCAAGCGCGAGCGCGGTGAACGTCATGGTGCGGGCGTGCGACGGCGGGGCGTGGAACACCACCGTATCCAGACAGAACGCGCCAAGCGCTGCACCGGCGATCAGTGCCGCGTACAGTGTGGTCAGCCGCAGAAGACCTGGCGACAGAAAGGCCTTCTTCGGATCGCGCGGCGGCACGCGCATCGCATTCGGATCGGGCGGCTCGACCGCGAGTGCCAGAGCGGGGGCGGTATCTGTCACGAGATTGAGCCATAAGATCTGCAACGCGGTCAACGGCAGGGGCAGCATCGCGAGACCAGCACCCACCAGCGTGAGGATCTCTCCCAAGTTGCAGCTCAACAGGTAGAACGTGAACTTGCGGATGTTGGCGTAAATCGTACGGCCTTCTTCGACGGCTGCGACGATCGTTTGGAACCGGTCGTCGGTGAGGATCACCGCCGCTGCTTCTTTGGCCAGGTCGGTCCCGCGGCGGCCCATGGCAACGCCGATATTGGACTGGCGCAGCGCCGGCGCGTCGTTGATGCCGTCGCCGAGCATGGCGACGATCTCGCCGTTGCGCTCGAGAGCCGTGATGATGCGGAGCTTCGCGTCCGGGCTGAGCCGGCTGAAGACAGCGGCACGACCGGCGCACGATGCGAGTTGCACGTCACTCATTGCATCCACGTCTCGTCCGTCGATCGCCTGGTCGTCTTGCGTGAGGATGCCGAGGTCGCGCGCGAGCGCGGTGGCCGTAAGGCGTTGGTCGCCGGTGAGCATCAGCGTGCGTATCCCGGCGCCGCGGAGTGCCCGCACGGCGTCTGCGGCGCCGGCCGCCGGCGGGTCGCTCAGACCGGCGAGCGCGACGAACGTCAAATGGTGAAGCGCGTCCGCCTCGGCGGCGTCGACCGTGCCGCGAGCGAGCGCGATCACCCTGAGTCCTCGCGCGGCGAGTGCAGCGTTTTCGTTCAGAATGCGCAGGCGGTCGGCGTCACTCAGCGGATGTGCGCCACCGGCACCGAGGATCTCGGTGCAGCGGTCCAGGACCTGAACCGGCGCACCTTTCACCAAGGCGAGGAGCGTGCCGAATCCGTCTCGATGAAAGGAGGCCGTCAGCATCCGCGCGCTCGAGAACGGTACCTCGCCCACTTCTTCGTACTGCGCGGCGAGCGTGCCTCGCTCGAGGCGCACTTTTCGCGCTGCGACCAACAGGGCGGCATCGGTCGGATCGCCATCGGCCGTCCAGCCGTGTTGCTCGGGAACGACCACGGCCCTGCTGGTCAGCGCCGCAATGCGGAGGGCCGCCAGCAATTGCGGGTCGCGCCGCGGGTCAACCGGCGTTTCGAGGTCGCGGAACTCGCCTAACGGAGCGTAGCCGGCGCCGGTCACGTCGATCGTCCTGTCCATCATCCAGATGGTGGTCACGGTCTGTTCGCCGCCGGTGAGAGTTCCCGTCTTGTCGGTGCAAACGACGGTCGCCGCGCCGAGGGTCTCGACCGATGGAAGGCGCCGAACGAGCGCATGACGACGCGCCATGCGGCGGAGGCCGAGGGCCATCGTGATGGTGACGACCGCCGGAAGTCCCTCGGGAACGGCCGCCACCGCCACGGCGATCCCGGTCTCCAGAATTTCGCCTAACGGAGTATGCTTGACCAGTTCGATCCCGGCGACGACCGCGCCCGCGATGAGCGCCACGCCGGCGAGGCGTTTGGCGAGATGGTCGAGGCGTCGCTCGAGCGGCGTCGGCTCGTCGACGATCTGCGCCGTGAGCGTGCCGATCCTGCCGATTTGCGTGTGCGGTCCGGTCGCCACCACCACGGCTCTCCCGTTGCCCGACACGATCGTCGTCGCCTTGTAGACCATGGTCGCGCGATCGGGCAGCGGCGCGTCGACCGCGACGTCGGCATCGACGGCCTTGGACACGGGAAGAGACTCGCCCGTGAGTGCAGCTTCGTTTGCATAGAGCTCCGCGGCCGATACGAGGCGCGCATCGGCCGGCGTCGCGCGCCCCGCCTCGAGCACAATGATGTCGCCGGGCACAAGCTCGCGAGCCGGCACGACGCGTGCATGGCCGCCGCGCACCACGGTGGCGAGCGGCACCTCGAGCGAGCGGATCGCGTCCATCGCCGCGCGCGCACGCCACTCCGTGACTATGCCTAACACGGCGTTGAGGAGGAGCACGGCCAGGATCGTCGCGGCGTCGATCATATCGCCTGTCGTGACGGCAACGGCGGCCGCCGCGGTCAGGAGCAGGGACACGAGACTCGTGATCTGCGGGCGAACGAGATCCCACAACCGCGCACGCGTCGGCGGCGCAAGCGCGTTGGCGCCGTGGGTGGCCAATCGGCGCGCCGCATCATCGTTGCTGAGCCCCGATGTCGATGTGTGCAAGGTTTCGAGGGCGTGCGTCGCGGGCAGCGCATGCCATGGGGGAGCCAGCACTCGACCGGCTGGCTGACGCTCCGCCGTGGCGAGGGGCAGCGTCCGAGCCTCAGGCGCCGCCATGGTCGTCGGAGGGCGCAGCGAGACGGCCTAACGCAGGCCACAGTCCGGACGGCTGCCGGCCCGCGAGGACGATCGTGAACCAGGCGATGATCGCCGCGACCATCGCCACCACGCCGAGCACGCCGCCGCCGGCGCCTAACCCTGATCTCGCGCGGTCCTGCCATTCCCATGAGCACGCGGCGGCCACGGGTCCGCCGACGATGATCACGTGCGGGATCGCGAGAAGGAGCCGGAATGCCGCCGTGAGCCGATTGCGCGGCTCGATCGCCGCGTCGATGCGGATGCCCACTGGGTACCAGGCAGCGGAGTGCATCGCGGATGCCACTGTCGTCATATCGACCTCCCGTGCGCGGAATCTGAACCGCGGCGGTGCAGACGTCTGTCAGCAGAAGTCGGAGCGACGGTAAGGGAATGCCACCTGGCAACCAACTAACGCTCGCGTGGTCTGTGACCCCGTGACGATCTGCCGCCCCGTGTCGGTGTTTACCCGACAACGGCCGCGGCGATTTTACGGACCTCGCCGCGTCGCCTGCACCCGCAGATTCGTCTCGCCAGCGCAACCGCGCTCCGCTCGAGATCGACGGAGCGCGCGGTTCGAGCCGGGCGCAGGTCAGCGCATTGCTTTCACTATCCACATGCGAGTCGACTCTAGACCGAGACACCACGATCGTGATACGCCACCGGAAGGTGTTGGGGTAGTCAGCGCCGGTCAGAGCAACGCCTCCGGCGAGTCTGCCATCGCGGCGATCGCGGTGTTTCAGGCGCGCGATCTCTGCAAGACGTACCACATGGGCGAGGTAGACGTACACGCGCTCGACCACGTGTCACTCGATCTCTACGCCGGCGAGTTCTTCGTGTTACTGGGCCCGTCGGGCAGCGGCAAGTCCACGCTACTCAACATCCTCGGCGGACTCGACGTCCCCACGAGTGGCACGGTCCGGTTTCGCGATCACGACCTGACATCGGCATCCGACAAGGAGCTGACACGCTATCGGCGCGAGCACGTCGGCTTCGTGTTTCAGTTTTATAACCTCATCCCGAGTCTGACCGCGCGAGAGAACATCCGCTTGGTGACCGACATCGCTGAGACGCCCATGCCAGCCGAGCACGCCCTCGAGCTCGTCGGCCTGGGCGACCGAATGGACCACTTCCCGGCGCAACTGTCGGGGGGCGAGCAACAGCGCGTGGCCGTCGCACGCGCGGTGGCCAAGCGGCCCGACGTTCTCCTGTGCGATGAGCCTACCGGCGCTTTGGATTTCCAGAGCGGACGACTCGTCCTCGAGGTGTTGGCGCGGATCAACCATGAGTTAGGCACGACCACGGCTGTGATCACGCACAATGCGGGCATCGCCGACATGGCCGACCGCGTGGCCCACATGGGGAGCGGGCGCATCGTCGCGGTCCGGTCCAATGCCGTGAAGGTCGCGCCCAGCGACCTCAGTTGGTGAGCCGACATGCGCGTGCTGACTCGCAAATTGCTGCGGGATATGGGGCGGCTGCGCAGCCAGCTCGTGGCGATCACACTCGTCGCGGCGTGTGGGGTGGCGGTCCTGGTCTCGATGCGCACCGCCGGCGATGCGCTCGTCGCGACGCGGGATGTGTACTACGAGCGGTATCGCTTCGCCGACGTGTTTGCCCACCTGAAGCGTGCGCCCGAGCGCGTCGCGCGCGAGATCGAAGCGCTCCAGGGTGTCGCGGTTGCCGACCCGCGCATCGTCGTCGACGTGACGCTCGATGTGCCGGGCTTGGCCGAGCCGGCCGCCGCGCGCGTGATCGGCATCCCGGTCTCGCATCGGCCACTGCTCAACGACGTCCACATTCGACGTGGACGGTACTTGGTGAGCGGCGCGCCCAACGACGTCCTCGTGAGCGAGCCCTTTGCGGACGCGAACCGCTTGCAAATCGGCGACACGATCGGCGCAATCCTCAACGGCCGCTGGCAGCGACTTGCCATCGCAGGCATCGCGCTGTCGCCGGAATACGTGTTCGCGGTTGCTAAGGGGACGATGTTTCCCGACAATCGCCGCTTTGCCGTGATCTGGATGGATGGCGATGCGATCGCTGCCGCGTTCGGAATGAGCGGTGCGTTCAACGACGTGTCGGTCGCGATCGGCCGCGACGGAGTCGAGCGCGACGTCATGGCGGGGATCGATCGCGTGTTGGCGCGGTACGGAGGACTCGGTGCGTACGGCCGCGCGGAACAGCCCTCGCACCGCACGCTCGCGGACGATCAGTCGCAGGCCCGTGTCGGGGCGGTATTCTTTCCTTTCATTTTCCTGGGCGTCGCCGCATTCCTGCTGCACGTCGTCCTGTCGCGACTCATCGCGCTGCAACGCGATCAGATCGCGGTGTTGAAGGCGTTCGGGTACCGCGATGCGGCGATCGCCGCGCACTATTTCGCCCTGGCCATGCTCGCCATCCTCCCCGGTGCGGTCCTGGGCACGGTGATCGGCGCGTGGTTAGGCCACGCCCTGGCCGTGTGGCACCAGCAGTTCTACCGATTTCCGATGCTCCACTTCGAGCTCGACCCGTCGGTCGTCGCCGTGGCCGTTCTCGTCAGCGTCGGCGCTGCCGCGTTAGGCGCGATCGGCGCGCTCCGACGGGTGCTGGCGCTGCCGCCGGCGGAGGCGATGCGGCCGGAACCGCCGGCCCGGTTTCGCCGCGGCGTGCTGGAACGGCTCGGACTCGACGGTGTCGCCTCGCCCGTCTTTCGCATGATCCTGCGCAACGTGGAGCATCGGCCCGTGGTCACGTTGATTTCCATTCTCGCGATCGCGCTCGCGACGGCGATCCTCATCACCGGGCGGTCCGTATTCGATGCCGCGTGGTACATGAGCGACGTGCAGTTCAACGCGGCCGAACGCGAAGACGCGACCGTGCTCTTCGATCGGCCGCGACCGGCTCGCGCTCGAGAGGAGATTGCGGTCGTCCCTGGTGTGCTGGAGGCCGAGCCGATGCGGTCCGTGCCGGCGCAGCTGGTCGTGGGGCATCGCTCGAGGCGCGTGGCGATTCTCGGACTCGACTCGGCCGCAATGTTGTACCGGGTCATCGACAAAGACCGACGGCGCGCGTCGATCCCCGGCGATGGGCTCATGCTCTCGGCCGATCTGGCGCGTCGGCTCGGTGTGCGTCGAGGAGAATTCGTCACGGCCGAAATGCAGGAGGGGCAGCGACTCGTGCGGCGGGTCGTTGTGGCACAGACGGTCGAACAGGCACTCGGTGTTGGTGCATACATGGAACTGGATGCGCTCGACCGCATGACCGGCGATGGGCCCATCGTCTCCGGTGTGTTCGTTCGTGTGGATCCGATGCACGAGCGCGAGGCGTACGCGGCGTTCAAGCGCTTGCCCGCGGTGAGTGCCGTGTCGATCCGGCGTGCCACCGTCGCGAGCTTCGATGCGACGATGACGGAAAGTCTTCGGATCGTCATGAGCGCGCTCGTCGTGTTCGCGGGGGTGATCACGTTCGGCGTCGTGTACAATGCGGCGAGAATCGCCTTGTCCGAGCGCGCGCGCGAGCTGGCAAGCCTGCGCGTGCTTGGCTTCACGCGGCGCGAAGTGGCGGTCATCCTCCTCGGGGAGCAGGCGGGACTGACGGCCGTCGCTCTTCTGTTAGGCAGCGCCCTCGGCTACGCCTTCGTCGCAGCGGTGTTCGCCGCGGCGGCAACCGAGTTGTTCCGGCTGCCGGCGGTGATCCGGCCGCAGACGTATGGGATGGCGGTCGCGGTTGTGCTGGCAGCGGGCGCCGTGTCCTGGGCCGCCGTGCGTCGCCGCCTCGATCGACTGGACCTTGTTGCCGTTCTCAAAACCCGGGAGTGACGATGCGCGCGCTCACCAAGAAATGGCGTGCGTACTTTGCGGTCGCGATGACCGTCGCCGCCGCGTTGGTCTTTGCTTTCCGATCGCGGCCCATTGCGGTCCAAACCTCGCGCGTGACCCGCGGCCCGCTCGCGGTGAGTGTCGATGAAGACGGCGAGACGCGGATCCGTGACCGATACGTCATCACGACGCCCGTGGATGGTCGCATTCGTCGAGTCCTGCTGGAAGAAGGCGACTCCGTCGACGCCGGGTCGGTGATCGTGCGCATCGACCCCGGAGTCCTCGATGCGCGGGGGCGCGAACAAGCGACCGCACACCTGCGCGAGCTCGAGGATGCGCGCAGCGAGGCAGCGCTTCGCGTCACGCAAGCGCGCACGGAGGTCGGCCAGGCGACGCGCGACCGCGATCGCGCCGATCGCCTCGTCGCGGAAGGCGCACTCGCGCTGCGGGACAGCGAGGTCGCCGCCATGACCGTGCGTTTGCGGGCTGCCGAGCTCCAGGCGGCCACGTTCCGCGTGCAGGAGCTCCAGCATGAAGTCGAGGGTGCCCGTGCCGCATTGCTCGAGGCGGGGCGCAACGGGGCGACACCGGTGACGGTGCGGGCTCCGATCAGCGGTCGTGTGCTGCGTGTGCTGGGCCGCGACGAACGGATCGCACCAGCCGGGACGCCGATCATCGAGCTCGGTGACCCAACGGCGCTCGACGTCACCACCCAAGTCCTGTCGACCGATGCGGTGTCGGTGCATCCGGGCGCGCGCGTGACGATCGAGGGCTGGGGCGGGGCGCCTCCCCTCGCCGCGGGCGTCCGCCGGGTGGAAGCTTCGGCGTTCACGAAGGTGTCGGCGTTAGGCATCGAGGAACAGCGCGTCGAAGTCGTCGCCTGGATCGAACGCCCACCGCCGACGTTAGGCGACCGGTATCGCGTTCGTGTGCGCATCGTCACGTGGGAGGCGGCGGACGTACTCCAGGTACCGGTGAGCGCGCTGTCGCGCGACGGGCAGGGTTGGTACGTGTACGTCGTGCGCGACGGACGGGCGAGGCGCCGCAATGTCGACGTGGGCCACCGCAGCGATCGTCAGGCGGAAGTCGTGTCGGGCCTCGCCGATGGCGACGTCGTCGTCCAGTATCCGAGCGACCAGATCGCGGACGGGACGCGCGTCCGCGCCGAGTGAGGCGGAAGCCGTCCCGCGGCAACCGCCATGTTCGTTAGACCCAAATCCGGGTTGCGGGGGCCGCCGCCTCAGGGATTGCCTGACGTCGGGCACGATGGTGCACGGCAAATTGCCGGACATCGCGCCGGACTTTGCCCGATGGCCCCGGGAAAGCGCCTGCGCCACTTTGCATCGCGAAACGTGTCTACCTCGCTGTTCGCCATCGTCATGGAGGCCATATGTGGCATGCGCTTCGTTCCGCACTCGTATTGGTCGCGATCGCTTGCACGGCGCCGATCGCCGCGGCGCAGGGCGCGACACACGGCCATCTGATCACCGTGCGCCTGGTCGATCGGCCTAACGGCCAGTTCGCGTTCGACCCCGCCACGATCAATGCCCAACGCGGCGATACCGTGCGGTTCGTCCAACAGAGCACCGCGCCGCACAACGTGTCGTTCCGCACGCATCCGAAAGATGCCAAGCTCGGAGACGCCGCCGTCGGACCATACATCATCAACGCCGGTCAGACCTACGATCTGGTGATCGACGCGCGCTTCCCCGATGGCACATACACGTTCGCCTGCGACCCGCACGAGTCGGTCGGCATGAAGGGCACGCTCGTCGTCGCGTCTCACCCCTAGCGCACCACCATCTCCTCGCGTCTCGCGCGAGGCCATCCACAGGAGGACACCATGCTTGCGTCCCCGGGCGCGTGCCGCGCGCGGTTCGCGGTCGTCGGCCTTCTCGGTGCTGCTCTCATCCTGCTCACGACACGACCGGCCATCGCGGAGCCGGTCACGCCAAGTACCGCGGATACGACGGACCCGTTCGGCTACGTTCGCGCCGACCGCATCAATCTTCCCGCGGGCGCCTATCGCGTCGCCTTCGCCCATAAGATTCCGAGCTTCTCGCGGCAGACCAAGCTCGCGTGCAGCGTGTGTCACTATGGATTTCCGGAGCTCACGCCGTTCGGGCGGCTGTTCAAGCTCAACGGCTATACGCTCACGGCCCTGCCGACGATCGTAGGCGGCGATTCGGTGCGCCAAACACTCGAGCTGGCCCCGATTCCTCCCGCGTCGGCGATGGTCATCACGTCGCTCACACACCTCAAGACACCGTTGCCCGAGACCCAGAACGACGCGACGGCCTTTCCCGAGCAATTGAGTCTGTTTCTCGGCGGACAGGTGACGCCGAAGGTCGGCGCCTTCACACAGCTCACCTACGCCGCCGACGCCGGATCCGTCGGCATCGACAACACGGAATTTCGTTTCGCCGATCATGGCACGCTGGCCGGCAAGCAGGTGATCTACGGTCTCACGCTGAACAACAACCCCAGCATGCAGGATCTCTGGAACACGACACCCGCGTGGGGATTTCCGTTCGTCTCGTCGAGCGTCGCTCCGTCGCCCGCGGCCGCGTCGCAGATCGAGGGAGCGTTCGCCCAACAAGCGGTGGGCCTCGGCGCGTACGCCATGTGGGACCAGACGCTCTACGCCGAAATCACGACGTACCGCACGGCCCAACAGGGCGTCGCGCCGCCGCCCGGACCGGCGTCGGCGAACGCGAATCGCGGCGTGATCCCGTATTGGCGGCTCGCCGTGCAGCGGACATTCGGGCCGAACTACCTGATGGTCGGAACGTACGGCCTCGCGGCGACGCTCTATCCGACCGGCGTGAGCCAGTTCACGAACCGGTTCACCGATGTCGGCGTCGATGCGCAGTACGAACGCACGTTAGGCAAAGGCGTGCTCATTGGCCGCACGACGTATCTGCACGAGCGCCAGTCGCTCGCCGGATTGATCGAGACCGCAGGGGATGCCCCGCTGCCGAATTCGATCAATTCACTGAACGAGTTCCGCGTGAACGCATCGTACCTTCCGACGCCCCGGTTTACGTTCACAGCCGGCTATTTCACGACGAGTGGAACGCGCGACACCGCGCTCTTCGCGCCGGCGCCCGTCACCGGCAGCGTGAATGGGTCGCCCAACAGCAGCGGCGGCATCGGAGAGGTCGACTTCAATGCCTGGCTGAACACGCGTCTCGGTGCGCAGTACATCCTGTACAGCAAGTTCAACGGGACGTCGCGCGGGTATGATGGCGCCGGCCGCGATGCGTCGGGCAACAACACGCTCTACGTGTTCCTCTGGGTCGCGTTCTGATCGGTGCGCTTGAGCCGATGGACACAGGGCCACTCGTGTTCGAGTGGCCCTGTGTCGTTCTCGTCCAGTCGGTCCGCGCGTACCGCGCCGGCATGCCTAACGCTGCGCGGACCCGACTCGGCCGGCTCCGGCGATCATGCCGTGATGATCAGGCGGTCGTCCACTTCCCGAACGCCCGGCGCCTGCCACGCGGCGCGCTCGGCGTCGCGTCGCTCGGACCACGACCGGACGTTCCCCTTGAGCGTCACCTTGCCGTTGGCCGTCTCCACCGTGATGCGGTCGGCCTCGACTTCCGCGCTGCGCTTGAGGGCGTTCTCGATCTTGGTCTTGACATCGAACGTGGAAACGGCCGGAGCGAGCCGGATGAAGTTGGACACCCCCTTCACACCGACGAGGTGCCGCACGGCGGCAGATGCGGCCTCCTTCTGATACTGCCAGTCCACATCGCCCCGCAGGGTGACCAGCCCGTTCTCGACCGTTGCCGTCACCGCGTTCTTCGGAATCTGGATGTCCCAATTCAACGCGTTCACCACGGCATGTGCGATGTCCGTGTCGTTGCGCACATGCTCACCGGGGAGCTGCACCGTGAGTTCTTCGGCCAGCGCGCGCACTCCGTTCACGCGTTCTGCCGCGAGCTCCGCCGCGAACTTCTCGGTGTAGGAGCTCACCGTTCCGCGGAGCGTCACCACGCCGTCCTTCACCGCGATGGCGATCTCTTTCTCGTTGATGCTCGGATCCCAGCGCAGTTCATCGGCGACGTCGCGTTGGAGCTGCAGATCGGTCTTCATGTGTTCCTCCCATGGTTTCTCGGTCAGGCGTTGTGTCTCGTGTGCGAGAAGCAGGGTACGGCATCGGATCACCGCCCACCGTCGGCTCATCCCGGAAGACGCGTCGGGTATTCTCGGACCACCGCATTGCGGCGCCCGAGCCAACTAGAGCGCCGTCGGAAACGTCTCGGGCACCTCACCCCGATCCCACAGTCCGGTGCGTTCGAGCGGCTCGACGGCCTGCGTCTCATCGTAGTGAAGGATCCCGTCGAACTGCCTCGACAGCCGTGCAGAGAAGTAGTGGCTGATCCGCTCCGTGCGCCCGATCCGGTTGGTGAAGGACGCGCGCGGTGTCATGCCCTCACCCGTTCCGAGGCGCGGCCAGCGCCGCCTGTTGGTCACCGTCGCCGACCTGCGGTTGTGCGTCGCATGGCGGCGCGCTGGGTTTGCCATCGAGCGCGCGCAGCAGTTGGTCGCGCGCGCGATCGATGTCGTGGGTTGCGGGAGCACTCGACAACTCGATCTCGGCGACCTGCGATGCGTTGACGATCGACGGGGCCGGGCACACGCTCGCGAGCCATCGCGAGAAGTCGCCGTGCGCGCCGTGGTGCCGCAGGGTATCGGCGGACGCACGACGGATCTCATCGCGAAACTCGAGCAGGTTGCCCGCGCTGCGTCCCGTTAGGCCGTGACGGTCGCGAAAGTAGAATCGCCGCTCGGCGGGGAGTTGTCCCTCGATGTATTTGTGCCAGTGCCGCACGTGCGCGGTGAGCCGCTCGACGGGCGCGAACGCGCGCGGAGGGCCGTCGTCACCGCGGTGCCGCAGGGTCGCCAAGCGATCGTCGCGCGACGTGATCACGAAGTCGGCGTACTGGTCCAACTCGGGCGCCAGCAAATCGGGCCGATACGTGATGAAGCAGATCCCGGTCTCGGCCGAGTCCCGCCACCAGGGGCGGAGCCCGCCGGCGATCGGCACGTGTGCTTCGTCGATGATGATCCAGTGCGGGAGACCGACCGCGGCTCGCGTTAGGCGAAGCTGATCCAGCATCGCCAGCGCGTAACCCCGCTTCACGTCCGGCGTCTCCAACGACAGGTCGATCACCACCGACGTGAAGCCTTGCCGGATGAGCCGGTCGACCTGCGCGGGTGGAGGCAGCGG
>JACZDA010198354.1_pt1 | contig 21608 bp, 13 predicted proteins | sample 8641761 | NCBI WGS metagenome assembly JACZDA01 (sample SAMN15324611, study PRJNA640507) | soil metagenome | isolation source: intercropping peanut in the first line | place: China: Luxin town, Laibin City, Guangxi Province | collected 2019-07-25 | depth 10cm m | reverse complement strand
CCGTGCCCCGCCGCGCGGTCGAGCCGACCGACCGGATCGTGGTATCGGCGCGCGCCGTGTCGCCGCGGGCGAGCCGGGCGGCGCGCTCGAGCGAGTCGCCCGCCGCGACGATGGCCTTGACCGCGGCATCCGCGCCGTGCCCGCTCTGCCATACGCCATCCCCGCCCGCGACCGTCCGCTGCGGCAGCAGGATCATCACCGTCGACATGTCCTGCGGCATCACCGCCGGACGCAGGAGATACGTGCGGGCCCACAGCTCGGACGTCTTGAGCTCGCCTAACACAGTGCCCACCGGGATGCCGCGCGGAAACGTGCTGCCTAACCCGGAGCTCACGATGAGCGTCCCCGGTTTGAGCGTGCTGTGCACGGGCACGCCGCGCATCTCGAGCAGATACCGCTCGGGATCGCTGCCCTCGTGCGCGGCCACGATGCCGAACGCGCTGCCGTCCTCCGCCATCGCGCTCACGCGAAAATCGGGATGCGCCCACACGATCGCGATGCTCATGGTCGGGTCGACCGTCTTCACCATGCCGGCCAATCCCTCGGGCGCCACCACCGGGCTGAACACGCGCACGCCGGCGTTCGAGCCGGCCGAGAGCGTGACCGTGTATTCCTCGCCAATGTCGCGGCCCTGGAGCGCTTCCGCCGGCACGAATCCCCACTTGAGTCGCGAGCCCAGCTCCAGCGTCTTGCGCAGCCGGTCGTTCTCGGCGTTGAGCGCGTCGAGGGTCATCGACTGCAGCTCGACGCTGTCGCGCGCCGTGATGCGCGCCTCGCGCGTGAGCCATGCCTGGCGAGTCAGCTCGGCGTCGTGCTGTAGAGCAACGAGCGGCGCCAGCACAGTGTGCCGGAGCGCCGCTGTAAATGGATCGCGAAAATGTTCGGGGAGAAACTGTGCGACAAACGCGAGCACGACACAGACTACGAACAGAATGCTGTCCCGACGACCATAGGTGCGGGAGACGTTGGTCACGGCGATTTCACGACTGGAGTACGGACCAGTATTTGTCCTCGTCGTCCAGGATCCGGCCGGTGCCGCGCACCACGCAGGTGAGCGGATCTTCGTCCACGTGGATCGGCAAGTTCGTTTCCTGACTGAGGAGCAAGTCGAGGCCGCGGATGAGCGCCCCGCCGCCAGTCATCACGATTCCCCGGTCCACAATGTCACTCGCCAACTCGGGCGGCGTGATCTCGAGCGCGCGCCGCACGGCGTCGACGATCTGCTGGATGGGCTCCTGGATCGCCTCGCGAATTTCGCTCGAGTGCACGCGCACGGTTTTCGGGATGCCGGACACGAGGTCGCGGCCCTTCACTTCCATCTCGCGCTCCTCGCCCACGGGCGCCGCCGATCCGATCTGGATCTTGATCTGCTCGGCCGTCGGCTCGCCGATGAGGAGGTTGTAGTTCTTGCGCATGAACTGCACGATCGCGATGTCCAGCTCGTCGCCGCCCGTGCGAATCGACGTGTCGCTCACGATGCCGGAGAGCGCGATGACCGCGATCTCGGTGGTGCCGCCGCCGATGTCGATCACCATGTTGCCCGTGGGCGTTTCCACCGGCAGACCGACGCCGATAGCCGCCGCCATCGGCTCGGCCACCATGAACACTTCTTTCGCGCCCGCGCCTAACGCTGAGTCGCGCACCGCGCGCTTTTCCACCTCGGTGATGCCGCTCGGGACGCAGACGATGACGCGCGGCTTCACCTTGAAGACGTGGTTGTCGATGATGAGCGTGAGGAAATAGCGCAGCATCTTTTCCGTCACGTCGAAGTCGGCGATCACACCGTCCTTCATCGGACGCACAGCCTGGACGCCGTCGGGCGTCCTGCCTAACATGCGCTTGGCTTCGAGCCCGACGCCTTTGATCTTGCCCGAGGCGCGGTCGATGGCGACGACGGAGGGCTCGTTGAGCACGATCCCCTCGCCCTTCACGTAGATGAGGGTGTTCGCCGTACCGAGGTCGACGGCGATCGCGTTTGCGGGAAAGAGCGATCCCGCTTTGAAGAGGGGCCAGCGCATCAGAAAACCAGTCTAGCGTTCCTGGCGGAACGCGGTGAGCAGCGGGTGGGAGAGAGCACGATCGCCGTTAAACTAGTCGCGCAGACGAATTGCAGCAAGGTGTTGGCTTGACAGTACCTAGCGTGTGTCGATAAGCTCGCGCACATGAGCGGCGCCCCTCCGGATCGTGCCCCATCATCGTCCTCTGTTCCCCACCGCGCCGCCGACGTCGCGATCGTCGACCCATCGGTCTGCGATGCGTGCGGACTTTGTCTACCGCTCTGCCCGCCGGCTGCGATCATCCTCCGCCGGGAAGGGCTCCATATTGACGATTCAATTTGCACCGGGTGTCGCAAGTGCATCGCGCCGTGTCCGGTGGGTGCGCTCGCGATGGTGGCGCGCGATCCGAACGTGAGCGCGAGCGTCGCACGTCTATGAGCCATCGGCGTTGCGATGTGCTCATTGTCGGAGCGGGACCTGCGGGACTAATCGCCGCGCGCGAGCTCGCGGCTGCCGCTCCGGACCTGGATGTGATGGTCCTCGAGCGCGACCGCGCTGTTGGCTCGCCGGTGCGCTGTGGGGAAGGCGTGGGCCATGGCGGCATCGCCGAGTTCATGGACCCCAAGGACGCGCCGTGGATTTCGCGACGCATCACGCGGGTGGTATTCGTCGCGCCGGACGGAACTCACGTGCGCGTCGCCGAGGGCGACGTGGGTTACGTGCTCGATCGTTCGCGTCTCGAGCCAGCGATCGCCGAGCAAGCTGGCCGGCAGGGCGCCGAGATCGTGATTGCCACCGAGGCAACGGGTGTCGCTCGCACCGAGAGGGGCTGGCGCGTGGCAACCCGCGGCCCATCGGGCACTGGCAGCGTGGACGCTCGACTCGTGATCGCGGCCGATGGGGTGGAGAGCATGGTAGGCCGCTGGGCCGGTCTCGACACTCGCGTCCCCGCCCGCGACATGGAGAGCTGCGCGCAGTACGTCGTGGGCGGCATAGCGTTCGATCCCGACGCGATCTACCTGCACTTCGGCCGCGAGATCGCGCCGGGCGGCTACGCCTGGGTGTTTCCCAAAGGCGTCGGGGTGGCCAACGTTGGACTCGGGATTGTCGCGTTGCGCGCCGAGCGCGGACGGAGTGCGCGGGCGTATCTGGACCGATACGTCGAGTCCTACTTCCCAACCGGCGTGCGAACCGGCTACACCGTGGGCGGTGTGATCGTGTCGCCGACGCTCGCGCGCACGGTGACGGATGGCATGATCCTCTGCGGCGACGCGGCACACATGATCAACCCGTTGTCGGGCGGCGGCATCGTGAATGCGATGAAGGCCGGGCGGCTGGCGGCACAGGTTGCCAACGCCGCCCTCCACGCCGGCGACACGAGCGCCGCGCGACTCGAGCAGTATCACGCGGACTGGATGCGTCTGTTAGGCGACGACCACGTGCGCTTCTACCGCATCAAGGAAGCGCTGGCGCGGTTCGACGACGCGTTCTTCGACCAGCTCGCGCGGTCGGTGAATCGGATTCCGGAAGGGCGCCGCACGTTGGGCAAGGTCTTCGCCCATGCGCTCGTTAGGCACCCGGCGCTGTTTCCGGTAGTCGTCAAGTACTTTCGCTAGGCAGTGACGCGAAGGTCTACCGTGACAACGGTCCGCTCGCTTGTTCAGCAGTACCTCTCGCCTGGCGTAGGGGACTCGGAACGTAGGAGAAGCGACGAACGGCGGCCTTCGCCTGCCGCTGTAGCGCGCTCCCGACTCAAGTGAGGCGATGAACGGCTCTCTCGTCGCGTTCTCGGTGATCGTTGAACAACGTCGCGACCTCAAAAAGCGCAACGGGGATCGCCGAGCAGGCAAACGACCCCTAACGCTTTCCGGCATCGCTTGCATCGCGGTTCCGGGCCGACACTGCGCGCAAGAAAATGCGACTGGAGTTCGCTGCGACGGTACGCGGGAGCCCTCATGCTGCTGCTCGCCTGGTTAAGCGTGTCAAGCTGCCACAATACTTGTGTGCCTAACGCTTCGGTCGGACGTGCTAACTGCTGCGTGCTATCTAACGGTAGAGATCGCTGGCGAACCGCCTTAGTGTTTCCTCGAAGCCGCCCTCCGCGAGCAGGGCACCAGGGCGTGGGACGGTAAAGTGGTTAAGAAGATTGTATAGGGCCGAGATCGACGGGAAGCTGAGTTCGTTGACGACTTGTTTGGGCTTTCGACCGAGCCGGTCAAAGAGCCAAGTCGCATGAAGGGCGCGACACCAACCTAAGACGCGATGTGGAGGCGGGAGCTGCGCACGTTTCAGTTGCCCCTCTAGCGTTCGCACCGCCAATCCAAGCGTTCGCGCCGCATCAAGTGTGGTTATTGGCCGAGAAGCACCGACCGCAGCGACGGCGAAAAACGGGCGCACTTCGGGCGATATTGCCGGCCAGATGGTTTGAAGGAGCGAAGCGGCTGCCCCTAGATCGGCGCGTTCGCGGATTGCACGCACGACTGCGCGTGCAAGATCATCGACGTCCCGCAGTATCCAAGTCGCCTCGAGTCCTGCCGTGATCGCGCGCACTAGCGATCTCATGTCTTCAGCTACGAGAGAGACAGACACGAGCAGAGGCAGGCTTTCATGGCGTTGTTTCAGCGCAAGGAGCGCTGGCAACGTGCTGTTGCCCAGGGCGTCGTACAACTCAGCCACGACGAGAGCCACATCGCTTGACGCGACGCTGGCCGCAATACTTGCCCGCCCACATCGTCGTAAATCGACACCGGCCCTAGATGCTGCAAGCGCGTTAGCAAGCTGGGCCTGAAACTGTGAGCCGCCGAGAGCGGCAACTGCAATCGGCACCATCTAGCCGGGACCGTGGGCTAAAGCGTGGTATTCAAGCCGCGTTATCGCGGTCAGGTGAACAGACGGGGAGTGCCGTGCGCAAACAATCTTGTGCAACTCGCCACGCGCGTGCGCGTCCACTCGTCAAAGGCACGAGAGAATGCTCCACTGTTCAGAACGGCGTTACTAACCGACGGATGGATGGCAAAGTTGAACGGACCGATCGCCTAACCGTGCGCTTCGAAACGCTCATAGCCCTTATAGCAGTCCTCAACCTGGTTCGCAATAGGGTGTGCAAATCGACAGAATCGCGTTCGCTCACTCTGACGCCCAACACTCTTTGTCGAAAGCTGGCGAGTCAGGCCCCGCTAAGTAGACGTAGCGCGAGCGTTAGGCCAGTTGAGCGGCAGCCCGACTCGGCTAGCGGATCCGATGAATTATCGGCGGGTTCGGTGAAAAGCCGGCGCATCTCAAAAATTGCGAGCAGCGGACTCGCGTTCACTTTACTGAGCACTTGCGGCTTCTCGCGAACCGCGCGAGATGCGCACAACTTCACGCTGGGCGCCTCGGTGTGGCTACGGAAGCGCAAAGGCCCGTCGCAAGATCAGCAAGGCAGTCAGCCTTGCACGAGCGTGTTACCATCTTCGCCGATCGTACGCGCCTAGTTGCGGGTTCCCTAGGACCTCGCGAGCGAGCAGCTGCGCAAGCGAGACCTACACTACTACCGTGGAGTCTCTCATGATCTCGGGCCATCCACGGCCTAACGCGAAAGCGCAGCTACGATTGCTGGCCGAGCGATTGGAGCGCTTCCGGGACGAGCAGGAGCCGCTGATCTCGGAGGTGTCATGGCAGGTCGCGAGGATGTTGAAGACTATTCATCACGGACTCTTTGACCCCGAGTTGAGTGCCGCTGCGGTTAAGTGTCGCAGCGGCCTCCACGATCACAACGAGTCATGTCGATTCAAGTATGAAGTCGGACGCTCCATAGGACAGTACATTCACTCGCTCCGGTTACAGGCTGTGATCATCCTGGTTGCGGAGCATCGATGCAGCATCTCTGATGCCGCGCAGCACGTGGGGTATCGTCACCTGCAGACGTTCTACCGTGCTTTCGAGCGCTGTGCCGGGATGTCGCCTGGGCGATACATGCACAACATGCGCGACCACATCCGCGAGGGCGCAGAGTCGCAGGCTGTCCTTGCTCGACCAAACTTCTCAGCACACTCGGGCGCACCCGTTAGCTCCGAATCGATCACAGATCCCTGAATCATTGGCATCCGAAAGCGCCTCCAACCTAGGTCGAAGCCAAGGACACTTCGCATCAGACAGAGGATGAAGACGTAGCGCGCTTGCAAAGAGGTACTTGTCGATAAAGTTAGGCTGGCGCGACATGGCGGTCGCATCCTCGGTGTGCTGCGCGGACCACAAGACGATTCGAAGCGCTTGGCTCGTCATGGGAGCGTTAGGCGTCTAGGTACGTGAGCCATGCACCGAAGTCCTGGGGCCATGTTAGTCCGCGCCAATTCACCTTTCATTGGAGGCGTACCATGGACAGCATTCTGGCGCTTCAACGGCTCGGCGGTTCGGCACTAGGCGGAGAGGAAGACTCGAGCACGTGCAGCGTTTGCTGTCACGACAGCACCACGAGCACAAGCTCATCGACCGTGTCCCAATCGAGCACGCAGTGATCAGCAGGCTGGCGGGCGGCGACGGCGATTTCCACCGTCGCTACCCGCCGGTTCGCGAAGCGAGAAACATGGAAATTCCATTCACTTGGTGCTCGTGATCCTGACGAGAGCAGCCCACGCCCATCGCTTAAGCAGAGTGCGGCAATGTCAGACGATCTACTTTTTGTACACGCGCATGCAGAGTACTACGAAACGATAGATCGCTATGATGCAGGCCGCGAATACCTTGAGTGCTTACAGAACATAGTGCCGCCAGCGTGGCGGCTGCAGCGAGAATCGGTATGGCTCTACGCATCCCATCCTGGCGTTCACCTGCCAGACCAGGGTTTCAAGATCCACGTTTCCAGCATCCCCGGTCAAGCCTGCGCTCTCCTCTCGCTGATTGCCGGGGCCTGCGTAGAGCGCGGCACAATATTTAAGTGTGCTGCCGGTCCAGGAATTTTTCGCCTTTTGAATTCGAAGGCATACGATCGGGGCGCGTCTGGAAAGTTCATGACTATCTACCCGACTGGTCGGCGGGATTTCGAAGATCACATCGAACAATTGTATCAATTGACTTCGGGAGGTGATTGGTCTGGCCCGTACATCTTGTCGGATCGCCGGTACAAGGACAGCCGCGTTATCTACTATCGCTACGGTGGACTCACACCGCAGCGAGAGCTAGCGGTCGATGGAGTGCACTACCCTGTAATTGAAGACCCCGGGGGATTGAAGGTTCGAGACTATCGCTACCCATACTTTAGCATGCCGTCTTGGGTCAGTGATCCGTTTGGCGGCTTGCAGGAGGTGCCGCTTCGGCCGTCACGATTGGTCGGCGATCGGTTCGAAGTGGATACCATGCGTGGCATATCCAACAAGGGCGGCGTCTATGAAGCGACTGACACTATCTCCGGCAGTCGAGTGATCCTCAAAGAGGCGCGGCCGCACGTCAATACAGTCATCATCAACGACTACGTGATTGACTCCACAGCCCTCTTGAACCGCGAGTACGCCGTCCTCGACCGATTGAAGGCCGTTGGATGCTGCCCGAAGCCAATTGCGGTCTTTAGCGACTGGGAGCATCGGTTTCTTGCAGAAGAGAGGCTCGAAGCGATCCCACTACGAGAATTTATTGCAACAGATACGAACCTCGTGCTGCCATACATAGACGGCGCTGGCGCTCTGGATTCGTTCATCCCGTCGTTTGCACAAATTGCTCGTCGACTCCTCGACATTGTCGAAGAGGTGCATGACCGCGGGATCATTATAGGTGATCTGTCGCAGGGGAATGTGCTTGTTGATCCTGTTGGGATGGACGTCCGACTGATCGACTTGGAAGGCGCGACGACGGCCGACGATGATCCGGCATGGCGCCGTTTTTCGTCTGGCTGGTACACTCCCGGTTACCGACGGCCGGGGCGGGCGACAATGGATGTCGAGATCGAACCTATCGACGATCTATATGCGTTGGCTGTTGTCTTACTGGCCATGTTCTTTGGAGGACCAGCTCACCTTTCAATAGAGTCGGAGGCACTCCCGTTCCTCGTGGCTCAACTGCTTTCGCTGGGCGTACCGACAGGGGTGGCTGATGCGATACTCGCCCTCTCTGAAGGACGCGCGAGTGATGCACGCCGTGCGTTAGCAACCTTGTAGCTACTACAATTGCGCCGGTGTTTTGCCCGATGACATCTCAGGAAGGAATCACAACTGCACTTAAGATACTTCGACAGAAGCGGGCGTCGGTATCACTTGTGCTAACGGTTAGCATAGTTACCGCCATACTGTCGGGCGCGGGCCAACCATTGGTCCAGAAGGTCCTGTTTGATAGCTTGATCGCCCGCGACATGCGTCTGTTCGCAATCGCGGCCGCACTGATGATTGTTGTCGGCACCGCCATGCGAGCACTCGGGTACGTTGCCACGCTTACGCGTCAACGTGTGAAGAACGAATTGGCGATAGAGGCAACCGAAAGAGCGGTCGAGACTTTTTACAGTCTCCGGCATGGGGAAATTCTAAAGCGCGATCGAACGTACTTCGTGGCAAGGGTGTTTGATGAACCGCAACGGATGACCGAGCAGCTCGTAGATACCGCGAATCGTGTTGTGAGTGCACTGATTACTGTCGTAGGAGCCGTTACGGTTGCCATTTGGCTCACTTGGCAAGTCACGTTGATTGTAGCTGTTGTGCTGCCACCAGTGATTTGGCTCGCGCGGCGCTCACACCGCAGAATCGTAGGTGAGTCGACGAGGGCGACAGAGTTGGAAGCGACAGTCAAGGATGACATAGGTCGCGCGATCGAAGCCTATTCCACAGTAAAAATTTTCGATCTTCTCGCGACAGTAACGGCGAGACTGCGCGACGGCTTGGGCCGGCATCGGACTGCGCTATATGACAGGACGCGTTCTACAGCGCGGTATCAGAATGCGAACGCGGCTTTGCTGATGTATGCGGAGGCGGCTGTACTCCTAGGTGCCGGTCTAGCTGTGTTGACTCGAGTGCTCACGATCGGCGGACTGTTGGCGTTTCTTAGCGCCTATTGGCGTGTTGTCGATGCAGTCACAGGATTGGCACGCGAGATTCCGAACATTGGTCAGCTTGAGTCGCTGATGGAACGTGCAAAAGACCTCGAAAAGATGCGGGGAGATGACATAGCTCGGGCTGTGGGGGGCCACGTCGAGCTGCATGGCGTGTGTGTGGGATACGGCGGGATACCTGTACTAGATCGATTCAGTTTAGGTATCCACGACGGGCAGCGGATTCTAGTTACGGGCTCCAATGGTAGCGGGAAATCGACCTTGGTGCGCACGCTTCTAGGGCTGCTTCCAGTCACCAGTGGCCAAGCCATTGTGCCAAGCATTCACGAGATGAGTGCGGTCTTACATCCAGCCGCGTTTATTCCAGGAACCCTCAAGGACAATGTACAGTTGACGACGATGTCGCCGGATAGGAGGCATCAGTTCACACTGCTAACGGAACAGTTTGGCCTCTCACACTTGACTGATCGAGACCCACGCTCCCTGTCGCAAGGCGAACAGCGTAAGGCTCAAGTTCTCATGGCGCTGATGAAGGACGCTCGGTACTACATACTCGATGAACCGCTGGCGAACGTCGACATAGGCAGCAGGGACGCGGTGCTTGAGGCGATCTTCCGCGTCACCGAAGGGCGAACGCTCATCGTGATTATGCACGAAGAGCGGGATTGGTCGGATCACTTCGATTATGAGTTGAGGCTAGGTACGCCGAGCTGTCCATTTGGAGACACGAAGGACGTGTCCGCCATTGCGGGCACCGGTTGGACGCGCTCGGCAAGTATTGGGGTTTAGCCCAGCGGAGAGTCAGGTGAGAACCTGCACTTTGCGAAAGTTCGCGATTCAAGCGATGCTGCACTGGTCGCCAAACTTCGCCGCGAGAGACGGCCGCACTTAGTTGAATTCGACCTAACGACGTTATACGCATTTACGCCGAACGCGGCCCACTTCCTATGCAACGCCTAACGGAAGGAAGGCCAGCCGGCAAGCGAGACTTTGTGTGCGGGACGGTAGTTGAGATGCTTCGCCTCCGCCGAGGTGACTGTCTATGAGTGAAGGACTTAGGCCGTGCAGTTCGGACAGGCTCACGGCAGCTATTGAAGGCATCGCGCGACACATTCTGAGTACAACAGATGCGACGCGGAGCGATCGGCTATGGCCGGCGCATTATCGAGTATTTGCGACAAATCCCCTAAGCATCGCGTACGGCGCTTGCGGCGTCGCAGAATTCGTGCAGAGCGCGCTCGGCGAAATCCCCAAGGAAGTCTATAAGTGGCTTGAAACGCGGTTGATTGGTATTGATGGGTACCCACCTGGACTCTTGTTAGGAACCGCAGGCGTGGCCTATCAATTTCATCGGCTTGGCATGGGTGAACGGGCTCGCGAGATTCTTGAGCTATCATATGCGTCGCGGTTGCGCTTTGCCGATCCGACGATGTTCTTTGGCGCCGCCGGCTGGGGACTGGTGAGCTTGTATTTTTACCAGGCCACAGGAGATCCCTACTATTTGGCAAAGGTAGGTGAAGCATGTGAATATCTGATCAGCACGGCTCGTTCAGAGGGCGGGATGCTGTGCTGGGCGCACTCGATGGATGGCGAGATCCACCTGGGCTATGGCTATGGAGCGAGCGGGATCGCCCTGTTCTTGCTTCGAGCTGGCCTGGCGCTCGGGAAACCGGACGTTGTCGAATGCGCATCACGCGCGTTGTCATTCGACCTGCAGAACCGGATGGAAACTCCACGTGGTTGGGCATGGCCTCACCAAGTGGGCGGAAAGGTTCGTCTACCTTACTGGGCTCACGGGGCGGCCGGTGTCGGTGTGTCAGCGATCAGGATTTCTTGCGCCACGGGGCAACAATATTTCCGCACCGCTGCGGAGTCCATCGCCGAGAGTGTGAATGTGAGATGGACGGTTCTGCCAAGTCAGCTTGACGGAATCGCCGGCATTGGGGAGTTCATGTTGGACATGTTTCTACTAACCGGTCGTCAAGACTATTGGCAACGGGCCGCTACGATGGCAGAGACAGCTCTTTGGTACGCCGTGGAACGGGATGGTGGTTTGGCATTCCCAGGCCGTTGGCACTCGAGACTAACTACAGACTACGCGACAGGGTCCGCGGGAATAGGACTGTTTTTTCTTCGGTTACGAGCACCAGGACCGCGATTCTTGGTGGATTTAGCTGACGCGGACGTTGGGCGCCAAGCTGATATCGATGTGTCCAGACCGCCTTGCTCAGAGCTCGCAATGAGTAACCAGAAAGATGATGCGCTTGGCTATCGACCTATATCTAACGCCAGCTTATCAGCGTAGCCGGTGACGATACGGTCAAGGCCATAGCTAATGTGCGCACTGCTTTCGTGCGGCATTTCGTACACAACTAGATCAGTCGATTGCTTCGCGTAGCTGCAGCGGTCCCGCGAAAATGCCCGTCGCCGTCGTCGCGTACGCCAGTGGCAACGAACAAGGACATTGAACGCGCCGCTTCCTACGGACCACGGAGCGCCGAGATAGGGTCGATGGCGGTCGCGCGGCGCGTAGGTACAAGGCTAGCGACCAGCGAGCTGATGGCGAGGATAAGTGCAGAACCGACGAGCACTGTCGCGTCAGTCGGGCTGATCTCGAACAGGACGGCTCGCATGACGCCCGTGACGGCGACCGAGGCGATTACGCCGATCGTAATGCCGGCAAGCGCTAGACGGATCGACTGTCCAACAACAAGCATAGCGACCCGCCGCGAGCCAGCACCCAATGCCATCCGCATCCCTATTTCCGCGCGGCGCTGCGCGACCGTGTAGGAGATGACGCCGTAGATCCCGACGGCACTGAGGAGGAGCGCCATCGCGCCCGCAATCGTTAGAAGCACTGCGACAAATGATGTGCGCGCCATCGAGCGCGCGACTACCGTTGTCATCAATTGCGGGTTGGCAATCGCTATGTTCGGACTCATGTCGACGATCGTGCGTCGCAGCGTCGGCATGAAGGCGAGCGGATCTCCGCTCTTTACCTTAATGACGAGATTCTCGTACCATTCGGGTTCCGGAATCATGACGGCTTCGCTCGGCGACTGATCGAGTCCATGGGCGCGAATCTCCGGAATCACACCAATCACACGATAGTACCCGCGTGATCGATTACCGACGAATATTCCCTTCCCAACGGCGTCTTCACCCGGCCACAAGCGACTCGCGAGTGCGGCGGTCACGACGGCGACCGTAGCGTGACGCCGGAACGGATCGACATCGTCCCACGTCGGAGTGCGGCCCCGGACCTGAATGCCTAACGCTTCAAAGAATCCGGGCGTCACCGAGGGAGTGGAAACGCACGGAGGTTCCTCACCCGTGTCCCTGACGTACTGGGGTTCAGGGCCCACGCCCGTGCAGCCACTTCCATAATCGCGAAACGGGAGCATCGTAGAAGCTCCGACGCGCTCGACGCCGGGGACGGCGGATAGCCGAGTCTGGAGTTCCTGGTTGAAGGCGGCGGCCTGCTCCGCGTTGGTTAACTCCCAGTTCGGGAGGACGATCTCAAAGGTGAGGACGCTACGAGGATCGAGCCCTGGACGCACGGCGCGAAGATTCACGACGCTCCGCAAGATGAGCCCCGACGCGGTTAGCAGCACGAACGCCAGCGCGATCTGTCCAACGAGTAGCGCCTTCTGCGCCATCCGTTCTTGTTTCGACGCCGAAACCGTTCGTTCGCCGCCGCGAATCGCGCCTTCATCACCGCGTCGACCACGGATTGAAATGGCACCAAACGCGAGTCCGAGCATTATCGAGAGGAGTGCGCTGAACGCGCCCGATGTCGCACTGAGTCGAACCGAGGAGAGCCGCGGGATGTCCGTCGGCGCGAGTCTAAGGACGATGGGCAACGCCAGTGCAGCTACAACAAGGCCGAGAATGCCACCGATCAGCGTGAGGACGAGGCTCTCCGACAAGGCGTGGATCACCATACGTCCCTGACTCGCACCCAGCGCGCGGCGGATTGCAGCTTCTCGGCGCTTGGCGACCCACCGCACAAGGAAGAGATTCGTGACATTGACGCCAGCGATAACAAGAACGACGAGCACAGCACCAAAGGTGAGCCACAGAATTCGCGTTAGCTTTGGGCCGACGACAGCATCGCGAAGGCGAACAGCTGCGATCCGCAGATCGTACTCCTGTAGAAAACGCGATGTGTACGCATCAGGTAATCGGGCCGGCATCTGCGTCACCAGTGCCGAGAGGTCGCTCTGCGCCGCAGCAACCGAGACGCCGGGCCTGAGCCGTGCCAGCCCCGCGTACGCGTGGGAATTGTCTTGCTTGTCGGTGGGATCGAGTTGCAGTGGCAACCAAATGTCCACGCCAAACGAGGCGAGATCCGTCGTCGATGCAAACGCGCCCGGTCGGGGGAGAGTGAAGCCGGGTGCCGTCACACCGATGATTGTGGCGATGACGTTGCCAATGCGCAGCGAATGCCCTAGCACCGCCGGATTCGCTCCAAAGTGGCGTCGCCAGTACTCGTAGCTAAGCACTACCTCGAGCGGCGCCCCAGGGCGATCATCGGCAGAGCCGATCAGGCGACCGAGCACCGAGTGCGCGCCCAAAATACTGAAAACCGGGGCGCTGATCTGGGCGGTCCGTACTTCCTCTGCGCCCGATGCACTCGTCACGACAGCGGAGTTTGTGAGGTACACGCCTAAATCGTCGAGCGTGTGATTGGCTGAGCGGAAGTAGAAGTACCCGGCCACCGACAGTCCCCACGTCGCCTCTCCGGTCCCTGGCGCACGAACACGATGCATTACCGACAATAGCCGATCGGCTCGTGGGTACGGCAACGGGTGGAGGGCGACGGCATCGAGAACAGTGTAGATCGCGGTGGCAGATCCAATACCCAGGATCAGCGTGAGGAGAGCAACCAGTGAGAAGGCCGGCGATCTGCCCAGTGATCGCGCCGCAACGCGTGTTTCGCGGCTGATATCTGCCAGGAAGTCTGTGACGCGCATTGTCCCCCTCCAGTTTGCGCCTAACACTCTAGCAGTTCATAAGTCAGTTGTCTGCCACTTAGACAATAGCGATGCGGGAAAGGTTGTGGCCAGGGCGTCCTCTAACGTGAGCCTCTGCGAGCGATTCGAGAGACTGACGCACGCCTGCTCAAGCAACAGCGCACGACGTCGAAAGGGCCAGGTACTCTGCTTCCCAGCCTTCCATTTCGCAACGTGTCGCGAGCGCGTCGGCTGCAGGCCCGCGGGCAATGCTCTGGCCAATGGCGTCGAGGATGACCGTTAGGCCCGCCGGGGGGCTTGTCACGCGCGACAGATATCCAACGCTGAGCTGTCACGAGCACTTCGCCGCCGTGCGGCGCACGTGCACAGTCACGCTGCATACCGGCAGGCTACTGTGCGCATATGGTCGGGCATCCTGTCGGCGAGGAGCCGCCGGGGCCGGCGACGCTAGTCGACAACCGGCTCCGACCACCGAGCGGTAGCCTGCTGGCATGAATGGACCCCGGCACGACGTTGAATGATCGACGTGCCGACGGCGCACCGGTTAGCGATCATTCCGACGAAGGCGTCTGCGGTCGCCAGATATCCAACCCCGGGTATTGGCGGCGACCACATGTAGACCGGGTGTCGTGGAACGGCGAAGAGATCGCCGGCCCACCTCCCTGCTCCGCCGATCGTGAACCCAAGGTCGTAACCTTCGCCTTGGGCGATGTCCTGTTCGCGTGGCGAATGTGCGCCGAATGGCCAGCTCAGCGCCCGCGAGTCGACATCGAGCGCCGCGCGCAGATTGACTCGTGATTGCGCGAGCTCCCGCCCCACCTCGTGCTCGGCCAGCCACGTGAGGCGCGGGTGGGTGGCCGTGTGCGACGCGAACTCGACGCCGCGCGATTGCCAGCGGCGCATGTCGCGCCACGCCAGATGCGCGAACCGGCGGCCTCCGTAGGCGACGTCCCACCGGTTGAGCTTCCCCGCGTAGTCGGTGACCACGAAGCAGATGGCAGTGAAGCCGTGCGCGGCGAGCACCGGGAACGCGTGGTCGCGCAGCGCCCGGTAGCCATCGTCGAACGTGATCGCGATTTCGTGCGGAGCGGATGGGCACGCGCCCGTTAGGCGGGCGCGCAGCTGGTCCAGGGAGAGGGTAACGCATCCGCGACGCGCGAGCCGCTCGATCTGCTTCGCGAACCGCCGGGGCGACAGGCGCGTAACGCCTAACTCAGCGCGCCTGTCGACCTTGTGGTAGCACAGGATGCACGGCGGCGTCACGCCAACGCGTGTTCCACCGGCGTGTAGTCCAGACCGAACGCCTCGGCGACGGCGGGATAGACCACCTTGCCGTCCACGACGTTCAGGCCCTTGGCCAGCGACGCGTTCTCGCACAGCGCGCGCTTCCATCCCTTGTTCGCCAGCTGCAGCGCGTACGGGAAGGTTGCGTTAGTCAGCGCCAGCGTCGACGTGCGCGGCACGCCGCCCGGCATGTTCGCCACGCCGTAGTGGATCACGCCGTCCACCTCGTACACCGGATTCTCGTGCGTCGTCGCGTGAATCGTCTCGACCGAGCCACCTTGGTCGATCGCGACATCCACGATCACCGAGCCGGGCTGCATGATCTTCAAATCTTCGCGACGGACGAGCCGCGGCGCCTTGGCGCCGGTGACGAGCACCGCGCCCACCACGAGATCGGCCGTCGCAATCTGCTCGAGAATCGTGTGCCGGTTGGAGTACACGAGCGTCACGTTGGCCGGCATCACGTCGGAGAGGTACCGCAGCCGCTCGAGCGAGATGTCGAGAATCGTGACCTTGGCGCCTAACCCGGCCGCCATCTTCGCCGCGTTCGTGCCAACGACGCCGCCGCCCAGGATCACCACCTTGCCGGGCGGCACGCCGGGCACGCCGCCCAACAACACGCCGCGTCCGCCGTGCAGCTTCTCGAGGTACCGCGCGCCCTCCTGCACCGCCATGCGGCCCGCGACCTCGGACATGGGCGTCAAGAGCGGCAGCTCTCCGTTAGGCAGCTGCACCGTCTCGTACGCGATGCACGTCGCGCCGCTCGCCATGTGCGCGCGCGTCAGCCGCTCGTCCGCCGCGAAATGGAAGTACGTGAAGATCGTCTGCCCCTTCCGCATCCGCTTCCACTCCACCTCGATCGGCTCCTTCACCTTCATGATCATGTCGGCCTGCTTCCAGACCGAGTCGGCGTCCGGCGCGATCGACGCGCCCGCCTTCGCGTACAGGTCGTCCGCAAAGCCGCTGCCTTCACCCGCCGATTTCTCGACGAGCACCTTGTGACCGTGGGCGACCAGGGACTCCGCGCCCGCCGGCACCAGCGCGACGCGGTTTTCATTCGTTTTGATCTCTTTCGGAACGCCGATGAGCATGGGTCGAGATTCGTGGTGGACGGTTTGTCGAAAAAGAGCTGGGAGCAGGCCTAATGGCTCGCTGTGCGCCTTACCGGACAACTGCCTGGTGAGTCAAAACGGCAACGGCGTAGAAGGATAACAAAAGGGAAACTGACGGATAACGAAAGTGATCGTTCTGCGGCGGCCGGAAAAAGCCTCGCCTAACGGCAGAGATAGTCGTTCTCTTTGCCAAAAGTAAAAAAGGCATTCTTGCCATCGCGCCACGCGCTCCCCGTCGCTGCAGAACGATCACTTTCGGTATCCTCAGTTTCACTTCTGTTATCCTTCTACGCCGTTGCCGTTTTTTTGACGTCGATGCCTGCACGGCCGAGGCAGATGCTACCAGTCGCCGCCGCCCAACGCCAGAACGGTCTGCCTGTCCGGATCGAAGTACATCGCGGATACCTCCGCGACCGATTCCGGTGTGATGTCGTCGATCAGCGCCAGCACCTGGTCGAGCGAGCGGAACGGCTCGTCGTAGAGCGCGACGCCGGCAGCACGATACATCCGCGACGACGGGCTTTCCAGCGACAGCGTGACCTGTCCTTTGAGCTGGCTCTTCCCTTCCGCGATTTCTTCCGGCGTCAGACCGGCGGCCGCGAGTCGCGCCAGCTCTTCGCGGATCGCGGCACGCGCCTGCACAGCGGTCTCGGGCGCGGTGCCCACGTAGACGCCGTGCGAACCGGTCTCCGGATGGAAGTTCTGGAAGGAATAGACCGAGTACGCGAGACCCAGCTCTTCCCGTACACGCTGGAAGAGACGCGAGCTCATGCCGCCACCCAGAACGGTGTCGACCAGGACGACCGCGTAGCGACGCGGATCGCTGTGCGCCACCGTTGGCGAGCCGAACACGATGTGCGTTTGCGCACCGTCGCGCTCCACATGACGCTCCGACGGCGGCGCGGGTGTGAGAGCGGGCGTCTCGAGCGGCGCGGCGGCGCCGTGGTCGACCGCCGCCCAACCCTTCTGCTCGAGAATCTCCAGCAACCGATCGTGATCCACGTTCCCGGCGGCAGCAACGACCACTTGCGGCGGGTGATACGCCCGCGAGTGCAGTTCGCGCAGCTCGCGGACGCCGAGTGCGCTCACCGTTTCTCGCGTGCCGAGAATCGAATAGCCGTAGGGATGCGCGCCCCACATCGCTTCGTTGTGGAGCTCGAACACGAGGTCGTCGGGGGTGTCCTCCACCATCCCGATCTCCTCGAGCACTACCTTCCGCTCGAGCTTCAGATCCTCGGCGCGCAACAAAGGTTGAAACACAAGATCGCCGATCACATCCGCGGCTTCCGGCAGATGTTCGTCGAGCACGCGCGCCTGATATGACGTGTGCTCGCGCGCGGTGTACGCGTCGAGGGACCCGCCTAACACCTCGAGCGACAGCGCGATCTCGCGCGCCGAGCGCGAGCGCGTGCCCTTGAACACCATGTGCTCGAGGAGATGCGAGACGCCCATGCGGTCGCGCGGCTCGTGCACCGATGCGGCGCGCACCCACGCCCCGAAACTGACCGACCGCACTCCCGGCATGTACTCCGAGAGCACGGTCAGTCCGTTGGGCAAGGTCGTGCGGCGCAGTCCCGTGTCGGGCTTTCGCCTAACCGGGCTCACCGCCGCGAGCGCCCTCCGCGCCGGGAGGGCGGGCGGCCGTGCGACTCGGAGCCATCGCCGCCGTTGTGCGGCTCTGCCTCGTCGGCGGCGCCGGCCGCCGCGGGCTCGCGGTCCCCACCGCCCTGCGGACGGTCGCCGCGGTGGCGTTCGCCGCGGCCTTCGTTAGGCTGCTCCGGCGTGCCTTCCGGCTTCGGGATGAGCGCCTTCATGGACAGACGCAGGCGGCGGCGCTCATCCTTGTCGATCAACTTGACGCGCACCGTATCGCCCTTCTTGACCACGTCTTCGGTCTTCTCGGTGCGGCCATGCTGGAGCTCGGAGATGTGCACGAGGCCTTCCGTACCCGGCAGAATCTCGACGAACGCGCCGAACGGCGTGGTGCTCTTGACCACGGCGTCGTACGTCGCGCCGATCTCGGGCTCCTTGGTGAGCGCCTGCACGAGAGCGCGCGCCTTCTCCATCGACTCGCCGCCAACCGCGGCGATCGTGACCAGGCCCGTGTCTTCGACGGTGATTTCGGCGCCGGTGTCGTCCTGGATGCCGCGGATCGTTTTGCCCTTGGGTCCGATGAGATCGCCGATCTTCTCGGGGTTGATCATCATCGTCACGATGCGCGGCGCGTACGGCGACAGATCGGGACGCGGTTGGGCGAGCGCCTTGTTCATCTCGCCGAGGATGTGCATCCGTCCCTCGCGCGCGCGGGCTAACGCTTCGCGCATGATCTTGAGGTCGAGCCCCTCGATCTTGATGTCCATCTGGATGGACGTGATGCCGGTTTCCGTCCCCGCCACCTTGAAGTCCATGTCGCCCAGATGGTCCTCGGTGCCCAGGATGTCCGTTAGGATGGCGTAGCGCTCGCCTTCCTTGATGAGACCCATCGCGACGCCCGCCACCGGTGCTTGATACGGCACGCCGGCGTCGAACAGTGCGAGGGATCCGCCGCACACACTCGCCATCGACGACGAGCCGTTCGACTCGAGAACGTCGGACACCACGCGAATGGTGTACGGGAACTTCTCGAAGTCGGGCAAGAGCGGCTGCAGCGCGCGCTCGGCCAGGTTGCCGTGGCCGATCTCGCGGCGGCTCGTGCCGCGCACCGGCCGGACCTCGCCCGTCGAGAACGGCGGGAAGTTGTAGTGCAGCATGAACGTCTTGGTCGTCTCGGCCGGCTCGTCGATCGTGTCGGGGCGCTGGACGTCGTTGGCCGTGCCTAACGTAGCCACCACGAGCGCCTGCGTCTGGCCGCGCGTGAACAGCGCCGAGCCGTGGGCGCGCGGGAGGATGCCCGTCTGGATCGTGATGGGACGGACTTCGTTCACCTTGCGTCCGTCCACGCGCTCGCCGCTGTCGAGCACCTGCGAGCGCAGCGCGTGATACTCGACGTCGCCCACGAGGTCGGCGATGTCGCGCGCGTTGTCGGGGAAGTCCGTGGTGACGGCGGCGATCACTTCGCGCTTCACGAGCTCGACGGCGTCGATGCGTTCGTGCTTGTCCTTGCGATTGATCGCTTCGCCGATGCGTCCTTCCGCCAGATCCTTGACGCGCGCCTGAAGCTCGGCCGGGTGATCGGCGCGGGTCCATTGCATTTTCTGGACTTTGACCTTGCCGAGGAGCTCCTTCTGGAAGCCGATGAGCTCCTGGATCGCGCGGTGCGCGATGCCTAACCCGTCGATCACGTCTTCCTCGGACACCTCGAGCGCGCCGCCCTCGACCATCACGATCGAGTCCTTGGAGCCCGCGACGATGACGTCCATGTCGCTGAACGCGAGCTGCTGGAACGTGGGGTTCACCACCCACTTGTCCTGCAGCCTGCCTAACCGAACACCGGCGATCGGCCCCAGAAACGGGATGCGCGAGGCGTTGAGCGCGAACGAGGTCGCGAGCAGCGCGAGGACGTCGGCGTCGTTCTCCTGGTCGGCGGAGATGACGTAGACGAACACCTGTACTTCGTTCTTGAAGCCCTCGGGGAAGAGCGGCCGGATGGACCGGTCGATGATGCGGGCCGAGAGGATCTCTTCGTCGTGCGGGCGGCCTTCGCGCTTGATGAATCCGCCGGGGATTTTGCCGGCGGCGTACGTGCGCTCTTTGTACTCGACGGTGAGCGGGAAGAACGGCAGCGGGCTCAAGGTGTCGCTGACGGTGACGGCGGCCAGCACCATGGTTTCGCCGTACTGGACGAGCGCGGATCCGGCGGCCTGCTTGGCCATCCGGCCGGTCTCGATCACCAGCTTGCGGCCGGCGAATTCTTTTTCTAGTCGTTGCATCATGGTTGTACTCGTGACGGGAACACAAAACGCGCGGGGACCAGTATTGTGGCGCCCGCGCGAAAGTTAGTTGGCCGGTGATTTAGTGACGCAGTCCAAGCTCGGTGATGAGCTGGCGATACCCCTCAAGGTCCGTCCGCTTCATGTAGTCGAGGATTCTGCGACGGCGCCCGACCATCTTGAGCAGCCCACGCCGACTGTGGTTGTCCTTTGGATGCAGGCGGAAGTGATCGGTGAGATAGTTGATCCGCTCGGTGAGGAGCGCAACCTGCAGCTTCGACGATCCACTGTCGGTTTCGTGCGCGCGGTACTTTTCGATGACCGGAGCTTTGACGAACGCCATTATGTATATTCCCCCGACGACTTACTCTCTCGTTGGCCGAATTCGTTGAAGCACAGTAATTTAGTTGCGGTCGACCCCTCTGTAAAGGCTTGAGCGCCGTGCCCGAGCGATACGTCGGCAAGCAACTCGGTCGGTTCCGCATCGACGAGATCGTCGGGTCGGGTGGATTCGCGTGGGTGTACCGCGGATACGACCCCGAGCTCGAAATTCCCGTCGCCATCAAGGTACTCAAGCCGCAGTACGCCGGCGACGAGAGCTTCGAGAGCCGCTTCCGGCGCGAGGCGTCCACGGCCGCCAAGCTGCGCCATCCGAACATCATCCGGATTCTGGCGGTGGGCCGCGAGGGCGACGCCGTCTACTTCGTGATGGATTTCCTGCCGACCAGTCTCGACCAGCGGCTCAAGATCATGGGGACGCTGCCCGAGACGCTGCTCATCCGGCTGGGTATGGATGTGTCCGCCGCGCTGGGCTTCGCGCACCGCGAGGGCGTGATCCACCGGGACATCAAGACCGACAACATCCTGTTCGACGAGCACGGCAACGCGATCGTGGCCGACTTCGGCATCGCGCGCGCCGTGACCGGCTACGTGGAGCAGACCGGGACGAACATGGTGGTGGGGACGCCGCACTATTTCTCGCCGGAGCAGGCGCGCGGGCTCGCGCTCGACGGCCGCGGCGACATCTATTCGTTAGGCGTGACGCTCTTCCGGTCCGGGACCGGCGTGCTCCCGTTCCAGGGCGACGACTGGTACGAGATCGCGCGGCAGCACGTCGAGGACCTGCCGCCGAGGCCGCGGTCGTTCAACCCGGCGCTGTCGCGCGGGATCGAGCGGGTGATCCTCAAGTGTCTCGAGAAGGAGCCCGCCGCGCGGTATCCGACGGGCGACGCGCTGCACGCGGAGCTCATTCAGTTGTTAGGCCGCGCGTCGACCCCCGACGTCGAGGCGACCGTGATGATTCCGACGCCGGTGGCCGGGGTGAGCGTGCAGACCGGCGTCGACACCGTGAGCGACTGGTG
>JACZDA010126603.1_pt1 | contig 25279 bp, 20 predicted proteins | sample 8641761 | NCBI WGS metagenome assembly JACZDA01 (sample SAMN15324611, study PRJNA640507) | soil metagenome | isolation source: intercropping peanut in the first line | place: China: Luxin town, Laibin City, Guangxi Province | collected 2019-07-25 | depth 10cm m | reverse complement strand
GCCACGATGCCCATGAGCAGGATCACGCCGATCAGGCTCATGATGTTGATCGTGCTTCCTGTGACGAGTAGCGCCAGCACCACGCCAATCAAGGACAGCGGCAGCGAGACCAGAATGGCAATCGGGTCGAGGAACGACCCGAACTGGACGACGAGGATCAAGTACATGAGAAGAACCGCGACGCCTAACGCCACGGCCATGCGGCTGTAGACGTCCGCCTGGTCCTGTGCCTGCGCGCCCTGCGTGATGTCCACACCCGCAGGCAGCTTGAGCGTGGCGATGCGCGCGTTCATCTCCTTCAGCACTTCGGTGAGCGGCCGCCCCTGCACGTTGGCCTCGACGCTCACCACCTTCTCGTGATTCAAGTGCTGGATCTCCGCGGGGCCCACGCCCTCGGTGACGGTCGCGATCTGGCCTAACGGTATCGTGACCGGCGCCGCGCCCTGGCCGCCGCCCACCACCAGCGGCAAGCGCGACAGGTCCGCCGGACGCTCGCGCGATTCCGGCGCCAGCCGCACCGTCACGTCGCGCGTCTCGCCCGTCGGATCCACCCAATCGCCCGCCTTGAGTCCCGCGAACGCCGGGCGCAGCGACTGCGCCACCCGGTCCACCGTGACGCCTAACGAACCGGCGAGCGGCCGGTTCACCTGCACCTCGAGCTCCGGCTTCTGCCCGCGCACCGACAATCCCACGTCCACCGCGCCGGGCACCTGCGCCGAGACGCGCGCGGCCTGCTCGGCGAACGCCCGCAGCACGTTCTGGTCGCTGCCGCGAATCTGAATCTGAATCGCCTTGATCGTGCCGCCGAAACCGCTCGTGAATACCGACGGCGTGGCCCCGCCGATGCGCTGCAGCTCGCGGCGGATGATGGAGCCTAACTGGTCTTCGCTCAATGACCGGTCCGCCTTCGGGATCAGCTTCGCATACACGTGCGCCTGGTCGACACCCGGCGCCCTGCCTAACAGCGCGGTCCCGACGGTGGTGTAGGTGTACGCCACTTCGCGATGCGACCGCACGATCCGCGCGGCCTCCTCCGCCTTGAGCTTGGTGTACTCGAGGTTCGAGCTCGGCGGCGTCTGGATGACGAAGTCGATCTCACTCCGGTCGCTCACCGGCACGAACTCCGCGCCGACGGTCTGGCTTCCCACCAGGAACAGCGCCCCGACGAAGCTGACGAATGCCAACGCGACCATGGCCGCGCGATGGTCCAGCGCCCACCCGATCACGCCCTTGTACCCGTCGGCCATCCGCTCGAACCAGTTGTTGAACCGCTCCAGGTGACGCGAGATGAACCCGCGGTGCTCGTGCGCCTCCACCTGCGGATCCGCCCAGTACGCCGAGAGCATCGGATCGAGCGAGAACGAAACGAAGAGCGATACCAGCACGGCGCACGCGATGGTCAGCGCGAACGGTTTGAACCACTGCCCCGCCAGCCCGTACATGAACGCCACAGGCACGAACACCGCGACGATCGAGAACGTCGTCGCCGTGACCGCCAAGCCGATCTCGTTCGTGCCCTCGTGCGACGCCTCGTAATGGTTCTTCCCCATCTCGATGTGCCGCACGATGTTCTCGCGCACCACGATCGCGTCGTCGATCAAGATGCCGATCGCGAGCGACAGGCCTAACAAAGACATCGTGTTCAGCGTGAACCCGAACACCCACACGGCGATGAACGAGGCCAGCACGCTCACCGGCAGCGCAAGGCCCGTGATCACCGTCGATCGCCACGAATTCAGGAACAGGAACACCACGAGCACCGTGAGCAGCGCGCCCTCGACCAGGGCCTCCTCGACGTTCGTCACCGCGTGGTGCACGCGCTCGCCCGAATTCTGCACCACCTCGAGCTTGGCACCGGCGGGCAACGTCTGCTGCAGTCGCGCGACGTGCTCCAGCACCGCCTTACTGACGGCCGTCGTGCTGTAGCCCTTCGACTTCTTTATGTCGATGCCCACAGCCTCGCGGCCGTTGAACATCGCGCTCGTCCGCGGTTCTTCCGTCCCATCGAACACCGTCGCCACCTGGCCTAACCGGATGACCGCGCCCTGCCGCTGCACCACGACGAGATTCGCGAAGTCCTGTGCGTCCTCCAGACGCCCCTTGAGACGGATCGACTGCTCCTCGAGCGAGCCGTTCAACCGCCCAACCGGTGCCGCCAGATTCTGTTGTCCGATCGCCTGCACCACGTCCGCGATGCTGACGCCGTTCGCCTGCAGATCGCTCGGGTGCACCTGCACGGTCATCTCGCGCTTGATACCGCCCGCTACAGTTACCTCGCCCACGCCAGGCACCGCGCGCAGATCGCGCACGATGCCCGGATCGGCAATGCGCGTGAGCGTCGCCGGTGGAATGGTCAACGACGTCAGCGTCAGCGACACGACGGGCATCTCGCTCGGATCGAGCCGGCTCAGCACGGGCTCCTTCATTTCTGTCGGCAGATCCTCGCGCTTGGACGAGATCGCATCGCGGATGTCCTGCGACGCCTGCTGGATGTCCTTGTCGTAATCGAACACGACCAGGAACTGCGCCAACCCGTCGGTCGACGTCGATGTCGTACGCTGCCAGTCGATGCCGGTGATCGACGAGAACGCATCCTCGATCGGATCCACGACTTCGCGCTCGACCACGTCGGGCGACGCGCCGGGATACGAGATGCTCACCGCGATCATCGGCTGCTGGATGTCGGGGAACTCGTCCGTCTGCAGCCGCGCGAGCGACGCAACGCCGAATGTGACCAGCGCCAGGATCACCGTGATCGTGACGATGGGTCGCTTGATGGCAAAATCGGAAATGAACATGCGTCCCCCGCCTGCCTAACGCTGGGCCGTCGTCGAATCGGACGACATCATGACCTTGACCGGCGTGCCAGGCGTGATTCCCTGCGCCGCGCCCACCAGCAGCGTGTCGCCGGCCTCGAGCCCCGCCGTCACTTCGTACAATCCGCGCACGTCGTCGCGAATTCCTAACTGCACGCTCACGCGCTCCGTGCGTCCGCCCTTGACCCGCAGCACTGCCGGGGTCACACCCCGCTGATCCACCGCGGTCACCGGCGCCACCAGCGCCGTGCGCGTCTCCGATGCCACGCGCCCCTGCGCGAACAGCCCCGCGACGAGATCGCTCCGCTCGTTCGGAATCGAGACGTCGATCTTGATCTGCCGCGTCACCGGATCCGCCGCCGGACTCACGAACTCGATGTGCCCGACGAACGTCCGCCCCGGGTACCCCGACACCGAGAACCGCACCGGCGCGTCGCGCCTGATGGCCGCGATCTGTTCCGATGGCACCGATGCCTCGAGCCGCATGCTCGCCGGATCGATCACCGTGAGCAGCGCGGCCCCGGGCTGCACGACGTCGCCCGCACTCACCTGCCGATCACTTACCTGCCCGCCGAACGGCGCCCGAATGAAGGTCTTGTCCAACGTCTGCTGCGCCTGCGTGAGACGCGCCTGCGCGTCGTCGTTCGCCGCCGACGCGGACGCGAGCTCGCTCTGCGCCGCCTCCAGATCGCGCTGCGCGATCGCCCCTGCTTTCTCCAACGCGGTCGATCGATCGAAGTTTCGCTGGGCGTTGTCGAGCGCCAGCTTGGCCGAGCGCGCGCCGGACTGCGCCGACAACGCCGCCTGGCGAAGCGCCGTGTCGTCGATCCGCGCCAGCAGCTGCCCGCGCCTAACGGATTGTCCGCGATCCACGTACGTCTGCAGCACCGGCCCCGCCACCTCGGCGCGCAGCGTCGCCGTTTGCCGCGCCTCGAGGGTCCCCGAAATCGGCGGCCCGCTCTGCAGCTCATCCATGGTTGCGACCGCGATGTTCTCGCGACCAACGTCGACTGCTGCCGGCGCGGCCGCCGCCTGCGAGGCGTTCTTGCCGCGACACGCGCCCGCAGTTGCGACGGCCGCCGCGAGCGCTGCCCAACGCACTGCCCAACGGAACCCGCCCCCCATGCGCCGTCTCATGGCGTCACCCCCGATGGATTGGGCGACGTGTTCGTCAGCACACCGGGAGTCGGTTGCGTCGGCGTCACCGTCCGGACCGGCGGGACCGTGAGCGACGGCGCCGGCTGCTGCATCGTGTTCGTCATCGTCGGCGCCCCCGGCGCCGCGGTCGTCGAAATCGGCAGATCATGCAAGAGCGCGAACCGCACGCGCGCCACCTGGAGATCGCGCGCCGCCTGCGCGCGATTGGCTTGCGCCTGTTGCAGCGAGATGCGCGAATCGGAGAGTTCCGTCTGCGGCGAGATGCCCTCGCGATACCGTACTTCGGCGATCTGATACGCCTTCACGGCTTGCTCGACCGTACCCTCGCTCGCTGCGAACTGCGCTTGCGCCGCCTCGAGCTGCGACACCGCGTCGCGGGTATCGAGCGCCGCCAATTGGCGCGTCTGCCGCTGCCGCGCTTGCGATTCGCGCAGGTTGGCCTCCGCCACCATCTCGTCCCCATGAATCGATCCGCCGGTGAACAGCGGCACCTGGATCCCGCCCGTCACCGTCCAGTTGGAGCGGAACTGGCTCCAGTCCGGAAAGCCGCTGCTGGGAAACGCCTCGCGTCCGAATTGCGACGACAACGTGAGCGTCGGAATGCGCTGCGCTTTTGCCACCGTGAGCGCGGCCTGGTCCGCTTCCACTGTCTCATCGGCCTCGCGCACGGGGGCACGCTGGGTCGACACCGTATCCGGCGCCGACGCGAGCAGCGCCGCCAGCCGCGAGGACACCGCCGAGCCCGTGTCGCCTAACGTCGTGGTGAGGACGACCTGCTCGCCTAACGGGAGATCGAGCGCCTGCTTGAGCCGCAGGTAGGCAAGGTCGCGGCTCGACCGGCGCTGGATCACCACCGGCACTTGATTGTCCCGCGTCACCTGCGCGCGCAGCAAATCGAATTCCGGCTGGTTGCCCACGTTCTTCGCCACGCGAGTCTGCGCGAGCGTGGTGTCCGCCTGCGACAGCGTCGCCACCGCGATCTCGAGCAACCGGTCGCTCAGCGCCGCGTCGTAGTAGGCCTGCGTCACCTGCAAAATGAGCTGCGCCCGGGCCGCCGTGAGGCCGATCTCCGCCGTTTCGCGTTGGGCACCCGCCTGCCGAACCTGCGCGCCCACCCGGCCACCCGAGAACAGGCTCTGCGTGAGCTGCAAGCCCAGCGTGTACTGGTTGGCCGAGCCGAAGCCGACGCTCGAGAAGGAGCTGAACAGATTCCCCGACGACGGCGCGCAGCCTAACGCCTCCTCGAGGAGCGCCACGCGCTGATCCAGTGGCGCCGTTGGATTCGGATGGAACGAATCGCACGACGGCGGACCGCCGGTGGTATCCGTGCCGAGTCCCTGAAAGATCGACTTCAGGGTGCGCGTGTACGACAGCGACCCCGTGATCTGCGGCCAGTAGCCGCTGTGCGCCTTCACCTCCTGCCCCCGCGCGCGCTCCACACCCGCCTGCGCGATCGCGATGTCCTCGCTGCGCGACTCGGCCAGGTTCAACGCGTCGTCCAACGACATGCGGCGGGTCGAATCCGCCGCCTGCGCGCCTAACGGAAGTGCCGACGCGACAGCCAGCACGGCGCCGCACAGCGTCGCGACCGCCTGCCGCGGCGCGATCATGGGTGCCTCGTGGCGACCGAGCCCGCCTCGCAGCCGACTGCGCGCAAGAACATCCGCACGTAGCCGCCCAGCGCGTCCTCGATCCCGTACGAGTACACCTCCGGTATCATGTCCCGCACCATTGCCTCCGTGAAAATCGCACCGACCAACATCGCCGCCGCGACCTTCGGGTTGATGTCGTCGGCCGCCCAACCGCGCGCCTGCAACCGCCGCACGTACTGCTCGAGAAAACTCACCGGGTGCCGCGGATAGCTCTTCGCGCAATTGATGATCTCGGGATGCTCCTCCACTTCGGACATCACCTTCCGGAGCAGCGAGCGGATCTGGAACAGTGTCTCGAATCGCCCTCGGCTCCACTCGGTGAGCTCCCGCACGGGGTCCGCCGGTTCTTCCGGCAGCGCCAGCACCGCGGTCCGACTGGCTGCGGTCAGCGCCTCGAGCATCAGCGCTTCCTTCGACCCGAACTGACGGAAGAGCGTGATCTCGCTCACCCCAGCCCGCTGCGCGATGCGTCGAGTGGTCGCACCCCGATAACCGGCTTCGGCGTATACCTGGGCGGCCGCGCCCAGCAACCGTTCGCGTATGTCCATAAGGCGCGAAGCCTATCCAGCCTTATTTGTCAAAGCAAGTAACCACTTACATACTCCGTCGGCAGTTCGCTGAAACCGCGTTCTCTATTCGACGGTCGGCACGCCGACGTGCGGACAAAAAAAAGAGCCCGGCTTTCGCCGGGCTCGCGTCTCATCCAACCACACTGTCAATGGTCGCCTTTCTTCCGCAGCGGCGCCTGACCCTTCCTCGCCTCGGGCTCGATCGAGTCCTTGAGATCGTTGAAGTATCCCCACGTCCAGCCGATCAATGGGATCGTGAAGAAAAACCACCACGTCATCGCGCCGTAAAGCGGCATTCCGGGGAAATACATCGAATACGAGAGCTTCGTGTTGTCGTACGTGATGAACAGGAACACGAAGAGCGCCGCTGAGAGCAGCCAGAATATCACGAGCAGCACACCGTGACGGCGACGGTCGACCATGGTTGTCCTCGATCGAAATTGACGCGACCCATCGGCTCGCGACGGCGAGCCGGCAGTGAAGATAACGGGACGTCCCCGGCGATAGCCAGTACCATCCGCGCTCGCGCCGAGTCCGCCGGTCGCGTAGCCGACTTCGTTGGGACGCGTATATTGTGTCCTCGACGGCGGCACGCTTCGAGCCTGACACCCGTAATTAGTCGCACATGGCCACCAATACGATTCGCCGGCCCGCACCGGCCCGCACGCGCAAGGACTCGGTCGACCTCACCGCTGCCCTCGATGCCATCCGCCGCATCGTCCAGTCGCTGCGCGTCTCCGCGCGCGCGGCCGAACGACGCCTGGGCGTGAGCGGCGCGCAACTGTTCGTCTTGCACGCGCTCGCCGAAGCACCCGCCCACTCGTTGAACGAGCTCGCCGCACGAACGTTCACGCACCAGAGCTCGGTCTCCGTCGTCGTCGATCGTCTCGTGCGCCGCCGGCTTGTCTCGCGCACGCGGTCCGCCGAAGACGGGCGCCGCGTCGTGCTCTCGCTCACGCCGTCCGGACGTTCGCTGCTGCGCTCATCGCCCGAGGTCGCGCAGATCCGTCTCATCGCGGCCCTGCGCAATCTCTCCGGCGGCGAATGTCGTGTGCTCGCGCGACACCTGGGCCGCATCGTGCGCGAGATGGGCGCGACCGACGAGCCCACGCTGTTCTTCGAGGACGGCATGCAGGGCCCCGGTCGCTCTCCGGCAACGCGGCGGCGAGCCCGCTCCGCGTCGCACTGACATCGTCGGGAGCGAACGTGCGCGCGACGTGGTCGGTGGTCGCCCGGCGCGCGACAGCACTCCTGCTGCTCGCCATTGCGCCGCACGCCGGCGCGCAAGCCGCCGACACGCCCGACACCAGCGACATTCCTCGGCCAGTGCCCGGCGACATCGGACTCGCCGGCTCGCAAACACCGGACATTGCGCGCTTCCTCGCGGTGCGCTCGGCGAACGACCCGTCGCCATCGCCGGACGGCGAGCAGGTCTCGTTCATCACGAACACCACGGGCCTTCCACAGATCTGGTCGGTGAGCGTCGCCAGCGGATTTCCCGGTGTGCCGGCGCCGCATCAGTTGACGTTCACCGAGAATGGGGTCACCACGCAGGCGTGGTCGCCGGCCGGCGGATGGATTTTCTACGCCGCCGATCGTGGCGGCGACGAGCGACAAGGCTACTACCTGATCTCGCCCGACGGTCTCGAGGAACGCGAGCTCCTCGCGCCCGACAGCTCGTTCCGCGAGTTCGGCGCCTGGTCGCCCGATGGCCACCGCATTGCGTTTTCGTCGACCGCGCGCGACGGCACCGACTTCGACGTCTACCTGCAGGACATTGCGCCTAACGGACAACCCTCCGCGCCGCGCCGCGTGTACGAGGCGAGCGGCGGCGTCACGGTCGCCGCCTGGCGTCCCGACGGCAACGCGCTCGTCCTCTCCCGCGCCCGCGGCGAAACGAGCAACGATCTGTACCTGCTCGACCTCACGACCGGCGCGCTCGACACCCTCTTCGCACCGGACAGCGCCGCGTCGTTCCGCGGCATCTCGTGGTCGCCGGATGGCCGCGGTTTTTATCTCGCCACGGACGACGGCCGCGACGTCGCCGGTCTCGCGTACTACGACACCGCCCAGCGCGCGCTCACGTGGATCGGCGCGAGCCGCTATCCCGTGGACGAGGTATCGCTGTCGGGTGACGGCCGGTGGCTCGCCTGGACCGAGGACGTGCGCGGCGCGACCGATCTCCACCTCCTCGATCTCCGCGGCACGGGCGCCGAGCCGCAGCCGTCGTTGCCTAACGGGCGCTACGACATCTCGTGGGCGCCGCACGCGAGCGTGCTCGTCATCCGCGCCGCCGGCGCGCAACTGCCCGGCGATGTCTATCTCTACGACGTGGCGACTCACCGCCTAACGCGCGCCACGCAGTCGGCCACGGCCGGGCTCGATGCGGATGCGTTCGTCGTGCCCCGCGCGGTGTCGTTCCCGAGCTGGGACGGCGACACGATTCACGGGCTGCTCTACCTGCCGCCCGAGCCCGGTACGCGCAAACCGCCCGTTCTGCTCGCTCTGCACGGCGGCCCCTCGAGCCACGCCAGCGCCGCGTTCCAGCCGCTGTTCCAGTTTCTTCTAACGCGAGGCATCGCGGTTTTCGACCTCGACTATCGCGGGTCCACCGGATACGGCCGGCACTTCACGCAGCTCGACGACGGCCGCCACCGGATGGATGCCGTTCGCGACATGGCCGGCGCCATGGATTGGCTGGGCCGCAATCGATTGGCGGACACATCGCGCGCCGCCGTCTACGGCGGCTCGTACGGCGGGTTCATGGCGTTTGCCGCGCTGACGTTGCTCCCCGGCCGCTTCAAGGCCGGCATCGGCATCGCCGGCGTGTCCAACTGGATTACGGCGCTCGCGACAGCGTCGCCAATGCTCAAGGCCACTGATCGCGCCGAGTACGGCAACGTCGATGACAGCACCGAACATCAATTCCTCGCCGACATTTCGCCGATCTCGCACGTCGACAGCATTCGTGCGCCGCTCATGGTCATTCACGGCGCGAACGATCCCCGCGACCCGGTCGCCGAGGCCGACCAGCTCGTCAGAGCGATTCGCGCGCACGGCGGACGCGTGGAGTACCTCCGCTTCCCCGATGAAGGGCACGGGCTTCGCAAGACGTCGAACCGCGTGCTCGCCTATCGGCGCATTGCCGCGTTTCTCTTGCGCGAGCTCGCTCCCGCAACGTCGGAGCGCACTCGATGAGACTCCAGCTCCCGCTCGTCGCGCCCCGTGCGCTCCGTTGGGCATTCGTCGCCCTGTGCGTCGCCGCGGGCGGCGGTCACGCGCAAGTCGTTCGCTTCGGCGTGATGGAAGACAGCGCACGCGCCCTGCTGCGCGCCGCGTGGCGCGAGGATTCCGCGCAGCCGGAGCGCGCGTACTGTGTGCGACGCGCGCGCATCGTCGCGCGCGTCATCTCGCCCACCAAGATCGACAGCATCTTCCACGTGCTCGAGGTGCGGCCGGCGCACGTCGACGCCGCTTCGCCTAACCACGTCTCGTTCGCCTGTCACGCCGGTACGCCGGAGCTGCACACGCACACACCGGCCACGTGTCTCACCGACGATCCACAGTACTGCGCTGCCGGCGGACCCGAAGCGTACAGCTGCCAACCCAGCCGCGAAGATTACGAAAAACTGATCGAGCGAGGCGATCCATTCGCGGTCATTCAGTGCGACCGCGTCGCCTTCCGCTTCTACTATCCGAGTGAGTACGTGGCTCCGTCCAAGGACACCAGCGTCTCGCGCCGAACACACCGCGCGATGCACGCGTCAATCGCGCCCAACACCGCGCGATTCATTACACGATTCTCACTCTGAACGCCCGCTGCATCGCGTCGCGGAATTAAAGCCGCACAATCATCGACGCGTACGTGATCGTACCGGCGTCGCGCCGATCCATCGGTCCGTAGCTTGCTCATGTGCTACGTGCGCCCCGGACTCGCGCATTCAGCGACGAGCACCACGGAAGGCGATCGTCAATGCAGATGCTTCAGGAGGTTTACCTATGATCCGGAAGATCACCGCGCTCGTTTGCTCGCTCGCGCTGGTCCCCGCGCTGGCGTTCGCGCAGCAGACGACACCACCGACGCACGACACGACAACGCGGATGGACACGACCACCAAGATGGACACGACCGGCAAGGTCACTCAGGACACGTCGTATGGCAAACTCGGTACGCCGCTGCAGGCCGCGAAAAATCCGGGCCTCTCGAGCGACCAAGTGAAGCAGCTGCAGAAGGCCATCAATTCCAACGGCTGTGATGCTGGATCGGCCGATGGCGTGTGGAGTGCCAAGACGGAACAGGGTGTCCAGTGCATCCGTCAGCAGAAGAACATCACGAGCACCGACATCAACGACGTGTTGAAAGCGCTCAATCTGAGTTTCACGGTGAAGAGTGGTGACTCGTCGAGCATGCCGCACGACACGACTAGCCACTGACGCTTCTCGATCGCCTTCCCGGTCCAGTCCAGCGGATCCGGGGGGCGCTCCGGGGGCGCCCCGCGCGTCCGCTGATGTCGGAACCCCCATGCCCGATCGTTGGGCATGGGGGTTTTGACATCAGACGGCCGGCTGCGCTCCCAAGGCGACGGTGCGCATGAACGCGTTGTACACGTCGGGGCGCCACCATCCGCGCGACTCGCGCATGCGGCGTAGCGCTTCCTCGAGGGCCAGCGCACCGCGATAGCTGCGCGTGGTCGTGAGCGCGTCGAACACATCGACGATGCAGATGATCTGCGCCGAGAGCGGAATCTCCTCGCCGCGCAACCGGTCCGGATAGCCCGAGCCATCGTACTTCTCGTGATGCCACCGGATGATCGGCTTGAGGTCCCACGGAAATTCCACCGTCGCCAGCAGCTCGAGCCCCCACACGGGGTGCATCTGCATGATGGCGAATTCGTCGGCCGTGAGCGGGCCCGCCTTGTTCAGGATCTCGTGCGGCACGCGCACCTTGCCGAGGTCGTGCAGGTACGCGCCTAACCGGACGGTCGTTTGCTGGGTCTCGTCCAGGCCGAGCGCCTGCGCCACTTCGATCGCGTACTGCGCGACGCGCTCGCAGTGGCCGAACGTGTAGCTGTCCGCCGATTCGATCGATTGACCCCAGTCGCGCACGATCGCGAGGAAGGTGTCCTGGAGGTTGGCGCGTTTGGCGTCCACGTCGACCAGATCGCGGCGCGCATCGAGACGCCCGAACAACCGGTGCGCCGAGTTGAGCAGCGTCAGCGCTTCCTGGTTGCGGCCCATCGCCTGAAACAAGCGCGCGAGCTCGCGCGAGCTTTCGGCTTCGCTCAAGACAGAGCCCGTGGACACGGCGTGGTCGATCGCCGCGCGCAGGCGCGACTCGGCGAGCGCGTGGCGACCCGTCTCGCGGAACACGACGCCGATCACCTTGTACGCATCGGCTTTGTCGAGGCGCGCCCCGAGCTGGTCGAAGATGCCTAACGCAGTCTCGGCGCTGTGGCGCGCGGTGTCGTAGCGCTGGCGCGCGAGGTGCACTTCCGCGTGGTTGAGCAGGCACAGCCCGCGCAGGTGCACGTCGCCGATCGCTTCGGCGATCGCGATGCTCTGTGCATAGTAGCGGTCCGCATCGTCCCACAGCTCGCGGTCCGCGCTCAGCATACCGAGGTTGTGGTACGCGATCGCGCAGCCCTTCTCGTCGCCTAACGTTCGGCAGGCATCGAGGGAGCGCTGATAGTGCGACAGCGCCGCGGCCACGTCGCCTTGCGTGTTGGCGAGCACGCCGAGGTTTTGCTCCACGCGCGCGCGGAGCTCGAGCACGTCTCCGCCTAACTCCAGGGCCCGGCGGAACGTGTCCCGGGCCGATGGAATCTCACCCGCCTCGAACTCGAAGCCGGCGAGGACGTTGAGCGCCTCCGCGGCGAGCAACGGATGCTGCGCCTCGACCGCGACGTCGCGGCTGCGCTCGCACAGGACGCGGGCTCGCGTCGCGTCGTTGCGGTGATGATGCATGACCGCCAGCCGGCGCAGCGCCTCGGCGAGCACCGTCCGCTCTCCGTTCGCTTCGGCCGCTACAACCGCGCTGTCGTACGCATCCATCGCTTCGGGGATGCAGCCGCCCCGCTCGAACTCGCGTGCCCTCGCAAGCAGATCGCCGGCGCGGTAGGGGGTCTGAACCTGTCCCCACTGCGTCGGCGATTGCGTGAGACCGACGCCGGAGCGCGTCGGTAATGAACGGGACACCTACGACCTCACCATGCGATGGCGTACCTCGAGAAGTGGTGCACCTGCCCAGTCACCTGACGACTCAGCAGGTTGTCGAGGGACAACAGGTACGACAGGATGTTCAGATTGTTGTCCGTATACGCGATTTGCTTGGGCAGCAAGTTCGAGACGAGCGGACACGCACTATAGTCAAGCGTGAGCTTAGGCAGGTGCTTCGGATTGAACTGCAGGCCTTCCGGCTGGAACTGCACCGACACCACGTTGCCGACGGGAGCCTGGCCGATGATGCGGACGGGGCTCGCGAGTGCCCCTGCCGGAATCACCAGCTTGTGCTTGCCCATGGTGATCACGCCGCCGCCCGACCCAATCACCTCCGTGTCCGCGGCGAACGGCTGCGGCGTGCACTGGAAGAGAGTGCCCACCAAGGAGTTCGTGAGGCCGAGGATCGGCGACAGGAGCGATTCGTTGGTCTTCGGGACGTCCGGCGTGGAGATCCCCGTCGGTCCCATGTCGGAAAAGCAACTGGCGCTCGTCGCAATGAGCACCGCCGACAGGACGAGCGTGCGCATTCTGGTTCGCAGCATAGGGTCTCCGGATCACATCGCTATAGGTGACTTTGTCAGGCCGGCGCCTAGTGTCCCGCCGGGCGACCACCATTGGGATCGCGGCCGCAACTAAGGCAACCGCCGTACCGAAGAGTCAGAATGACCGATTTGACCGATGCGGCACATTCGGTTTCAGCCGACGAAACTGTGTTCCACCAAGGAGTTGCGTTCCTCCACCCCGAAATCGGTGTCAAGATGCTGGACACCACGGCTACGGAACGCTCCGAGGAGGGTGTGCCCCGTTAGACGCTGCTAACTGCGATGGTGGGGTTCTTTTGCGACAGCAAATGCCGCGAGGAGGAAACGGAAAGCGGCGAGCTACGAGGTCGCCATCGGCGCTGGTCGGGTCGAGTCAGCGTCGTCCATCGCCGGAAGGGACAGGGTGAACACGCTGCCTCCTCCAATGCGTGGCTCGTAACGCAGGTCGCCTTCCTGCGCCTGTGCCAAGCCTCGCGCGATTGCGAGGCCCAGACCAGCGCCACCCGTTCGCGCGCCGGCGCGGGCCGCGGGCTGATAGAACGGATGAAAGATTCGCTGTGCTTCAGAGGGCGGAACGCCAGGACCGCGATCCGATACGGAGAAGCAGATCGCCTCACCATGCCGACACGCGTCCAGGTCGATCTTGGTCCCAGGCGGCGCGTATCGATCGGCATTCTCGATCAGGTTGACCAGGATGCGCATGGACTGAACGAAGTCGAACCGTCCGAGCAGTGCGGGTTGGTCGAGGTTCAACCGCGGTGTTTGCAGCCGGCCATCGAGCGGCTGTCCAAGCTGGCGCAGCACCGCGCCAATCAGATCTTCGGCGGTATTCAGCTCGACGCGCACCGGGAACGGGCCCGCCTTCATGCGCGACAAATCGAGCAGGTCGCCGACCATGCGGCCGAGTCGATCCGCTTGCTCTTCGATCACGGCGCCGCTCGGCTCACCGCGGCCGGCGGCATCGTGGGCCAGCGCTTTGATCGCGGTGAGTGGTGTGCGCAGATCGTGCGATACCGACGCGAGCACGAAGTCTTTCATGCGATCCGCCTCGCGCAGCGCGCTCGCGTGATCGGCCTCCGTTTCCAGGCGCAGGCGCTCCACGCCTAACGCAGCGTAGTACGCGAGGGCCGCCAGGAATCGCCGCCGCGCGACGCCGCGCGTGATCGGCTGGGCGGCCGACACGTGCAGCACACCGACGGTGCGCGCGTTCACGCGCAGCGGAAGCACGACGGCGAGGGCGTCGTCGGCATCGAGTCCTAACGCATCGTCGGCGACCGCCGCGGCGCCGCGCACGATTTGCCCGCCGCCCCGGACGCCCGCGGCGAAGCCATGTTCACCGACCCAGGTCGCGAGCTCCCGCTCACTCGCGAGGAGTTTCGCGTCGCTCCGGCCTGAGCTTGCGATGGGCTCCGCACCCAGGCGTCCACGGTCCCATACGAAGATGGCACACGCAGTGGCGGCCAGCGTGCGATGCACGATTTCCGCTATCGAGTGCAACGCTTCGGTGGCGCGACCTGCATTGAGCGCTTCGGCGCCGAGTCGTGATAGCCACGCGACCTCGTTGGCGCGCTGACGCGCGCGGCTCGCCGCCTCTTGCGCCCGACCCAGCAATTGCGTGGCAACCGCGGCGACGACGAGGAACGAAATCAGTGCGACCCAGTCGAGCGGCTTGCTGACGTTCCACAGGTTGTACGGCGGTTGAAAGTAGTAGTCGATGAGCAGAAAGCCGGAGCACGCGAGCGTCATTCCGAGCGCGCGACCGCCGCTCACGCTGCCGCCCAACACGATGAGCAAATACGCAAGCGCGACGTGCCCTTCGTGGATGTCGTCGCGCACGAAGTACATCGCTACCGTCGCGACCGTTAGGATCGCGCCCCAGACAATCCACGGTCGCACGACCTGCCAGGCGCGCGCGCGACGCGGGCGCGGGTCGACGGCAATGGGTTGGAGTTCGATCGTCATCGAAGAGCCGGCATCGAATGGATCCGGTGCATGCGCCAACCTCTCCTTTGTCTGAATGTACATCGTGCGGCCGCGTTCGCCGACAAGCCGCGCGTTGCCCGTGTTACACCGGAGCGAGCGCCGAGAACAGGTTGTTCAGCGACTCCGCGAGCGTTGGATGTGCGAAGGCGGCATCGCGAAGCACGGTGTACGAGAGGCCCCCCATCATGGCGAGCTGAAGCATGCTCATGACCTCGCCGCCCTCGATCCCGAGCACCGCACAGCCGAGGATCTTGTGGGTGTCGCGATCGACGATGGCCTTCATGAGCCCGCGCGGCTCGGCGGTCTCGAGTGCTCGCGCGACGTGCGACATCGGCATCGTGGCGACCGCGATGTTGCGTCCCGCGGCGCGCGCTTCTCGTTCGGTGAGGCCGACGCCGCCTAACTGTGGGTCGATGAACACGGTGTACGGCACGAGTCGACCCGTGATCGTGGCCGACCCGCCCTCGAGCAAGTTCGCGCGCAAGATGCGGAAGTCATCGTAGGAGATGTGCGTGAACGCGGGACCGCCCTTCACGTCCCCGACGGCGAACACGCCCGTGGCGCTGGTCGCCAGCCGGTCATCGACCGTGATGTAGCCGCGCCCGTCGAGCGCGATGCCCGCGGCCGCGGGGGCAAGGGTGTCGGTATTGGGTACGCGACCGGTGGCCACCAGCAGATGCGTCGCCGCGATGCGCCGCTCGCCGTCGCGGCCATCGACGGCGAGCGCGATTCCGTTAGGCGCACGCGCCACCGCGGTCGCGCGCGCGCCGAGCACGATGTCGATCCCGTCCTGACGGAGAATCGACGCCACCGCGGCCGCGACATCCTCATCCTCGTGACCGAGCAGCTGCGCACCGTCGCTGACGATGGTCACGCGGCTTCCGAAACGGCGAAACATCTGCGCGAACTCGACGCCCACGTAACCGCCGCCCAACACGAGCAGATGCTGCGGCACATCATCCAGATCCATGATGGAGGTTGAGTCGAGGGCCGAGATCTGATCGAGACCGGTGAGCGACGGACGCCCCGGGCGTGCACCGGAATTGATGATGATGGTGGGCGCGATCAACGTTCGCGACGTCCCGTCGGATGCACGAACTTCGACGCGACGCTCGCCGACGAATCGCGCGTCGCCGAACAGGACCTCGACGCCGGCGTCCGCGAGCCGGCGCTCATCGCCATTCCTGAAATCCGATACGATGGCGCGCTTCCGTGCGATGACTGACGACATGTCGACCGTGACATCGCCGCAGTGCACGCCGAAATCGGCGGCGCGTTTCGCCAAGTAGGCGACGCGAGCACTGGCCACCATCGTTTTAGATGGCGTGCATCCCTCGTTGACGCATGTGCCGCCAATGTGACAGCGCTCGATCAAGACCGTGCGCCGGCCTGCGCGCGCGAGTGCGCCGGCAAGCGGAGTCCCGCCTTGACCCGATCCAATTACGAGTGCGTCGACGTGGAGATCGGTCATTGGCGGTGCTCCGTTGAGGGAGGCGTGTGTTGTTGTGTAACGCTGCGCCGGGACGGCCGAGGGAATCAAGGCGCGGGCTGTCGGACCCGAAGGCCGCGATCGAGAACGCGAATTGCTTCTCCGGGCCGTCCGCCCTCGGGTCGGCCAACTGCGGCTTGCCATCGGGCTGGTGAGTGGTATCTACTTCGATTCGGGCACCGAAGCGCGGCGCCCGATTTGCCGCGCGCGTCGCGGCCGTCCCTCCAGCCGCTCGACCGATGACCCATACTCACCTTGATGCAGCCGCACCCGCGGCCGATCGAATTGCTGCCATGCTCGAGGAAGCGCGCGAGCGCACGTTGGTGCTCATCGCGCCGCTGAGCGAGCAGGATCTGCACCTGCAGCACGATCCGTTGATGAGTCCCGTGATCTGGGACCTGGGGCACATCGCGCATTTCGAGGATCTCTGGTTGACGCGCAACCTCGATGGACCCGTAGAGTTCGTCGAGATGCCCGGCTTGTACAATCCGTTCGAGAATCCGCGGCGCGTGCGCGGTACGCTCGCGCTCCCGAGCTCGAGTGAAAGTCGTGCCGAGATGGAGGAGATTCGCGCACGCGTGCTCGACCGGCTGCGCGGCGCCGATCTCGAGGATGGCAGCGCGCTGCTCCGCGACGGATACGTGTACGCGATGGTCGCGCAGCACGAGTACCAGCACAACGAGACGATCCTGCAAACGCTGCAGCTCAAGACGGGCGCGCCATACCGTGCGCCGCGGCGGGTGCGGGTGCCGTCGGCGCCGGCGGTCGTGCCTAACGACGGCGAGATGGTGCGATTCCCGGGCGGCCGCGTGACCATCGGCACGGACGACCGGACCGCGGCCTACGACAACGAGCGTCCGCGGCACGTGGTCGCGCTCGCGCCGTTCTGGATCGACGTGCATCCGGTGACTAACGGAGCTTACCTGGCGTTCATGGAGGCCGGCGGCTACGACACGCGACAGTGGTGGTCGGACGCGGGCTGGCAGTGGCTGAAGGACGCGCGGGTGCAGGCGCCCAAGCACTGGCAGCGCGACGGCGACGGTTGGTCGACGCGCAGCATGGATCTCGTCGAACGAGTGGATCCGGCGAAGCCGGTGTGCCACGTCTGCTATCACGAAGCCGACGCATTCGCGCGATGGGCCGGCAAGCGGCTCCCCACAGAAGCCGAGTGGGAAGCGGCCGCATCGTGGGATCCGGTCGCCGGTCGTGCTCGCGCGTATCCGTGGGGAGACGACCCCGCGACGACGGATCTCGCGAACGTGGACCAACTCTCGTTCGGCACCGCACGCGTCGGCGCGTATCCGCGGAACGTGTCGCCCATTGGCTGTCGGGGAATGATCGGCGACGTGTGGGAATGGACGTCGAGCGACTTCTCGGGCTATCCGGGATTCGCGAGCTATCCGTATCGCGAATACTCGGAGGTGTTTTTCGGCGACGAGTACAAGGTGCTGCGCGGTGGCTCGTGGGCCACGCGGCCGGGCGCGATTCGGAACACGTTCCGCAACTGGGACTATCCCATTCGCCGTCAGATCTTCAGCGGGTTCCGCTGCGCGAGGAGCGAGCCATGACAGCCGCCGCGGCCCGTTCGCAATCGCCGCTGCTCGACGAAGTGCGCGAGGGATTGTCGCGCCCGCAGAAGGAGTTGTCGCCGACGCTGTTCTACGACCGGCGCGGGTCGGAGTTGTTCGAGGAAATCACGCGGCTGCCGGAGTACTACCTCACGCGCACCGAACGCGGGATGCTCGCGTCGCGGATGCCATCGGTGATCGCGCGCCTCGGGCCGCGCACGCTGATCGAGTTAGGCGCGGGCAGCGCCGCGAAAACACGCCTGCTGCTCGACGCCATGCGCGCGACCGGGGAGCCCGCGACGTACGTGCCCGTCGACGTGAGCGCCGAATTTCTGCGCGAGACGGCTTCTGCGTTAGGCACTGAGCTGCCGGGCCTGCGCGTGGTCCCGGTGGTGGCCGACATCAGCGTCGGGCTCGGTCTGCCGCGCGCGATGCCGCGGCCGCTGTTGTACGCGTTTCTCGGGAGCACGATCGGCAACTTCGAGGCGGATGCGGCAATCGCGCTGCTCACTCGTGTACGCGAGGCCATGTGCCCCGGCGATCACTTTCTGCTCGGCGTCGACTTGGAGAAGGATGTGTGCGTGATCGAGGCGGCGTACAACGACGCGGCCGGCGTGACGGCGCAGTTCAATCGCAACGTGCTGCGCGTGCTGAACCGCGAGCTCGGCGCCGACTTCGACGAGCGGGATTTTGCGCACCGCGCGTGGTACAACCGGATCGCGCACCGCATCGAGATGCACCTCGTCGCGCGCCGCGCGCTCGACGCGCATATCCCTCACGTGGGCACGGTGCCATTCCGGGCGGGCGAGTCCATCAGAACCGAGATCAGCTGCAAGTACGACCGCGCGAGCGTAGAGCGACTCTTCCAGGAAGCAGGCTTGCGGCTCGATGAGTGGATCGCGAATGACGACCCGGCGTACGCGCTCGCGATCGGATCCGCGGAGCGCTGGCGGCGATGACCATTCCTGCCGGCAAACCCGGGCGCGCGCTGCTCGCGGCCGACCTCGCGCGCCGCAGTTTTGCGCCGAGCCGTGCGCCGAGCCGTCGCATCGGCGCGGAGGTCGAGCTGTTGCCGATCGACACGGACACGCGCTGCATCGCCGCGCTCGGGAGCGGTGTGCACAGCGTGCTGCCCGTGTTGCGCAGGTTCGGTGCATCGCGCTGTTGGTCCGAGGCGCGGACCGAAAAGGGCACCCCGTGCTTCCATCTGCCTAACGGAGGCCGCTTGACGTTCGAGCCCGGCGGACAGATCGAGTACGCGGCGCCGCCGGGAGCGGGAGCGAGCGCGCTGGCCGCGAATCTGCGATCGGTGCTGGAACCGCTGCGGCGTCACGCATCGCGGTCAGGGCTGGAGCTCGTCGCCGCGGGCATCGAAGCCGAGCGCGATGTGTGGTCGGCTCCGCGGCAACTCGACGCCGAACGCTACGAGCGCATGGAATCGTATTTCGCGACGCTCGGCCCGCACGGCGCGCGCATGATGCGGCAGACCGCGTCGTTTCAGGTCTGTCTGGACATCGCCGAGGGAGACACAGGACGCAGGCAGTGGCGCCTCTTGAATGCGGCGGCGCCGTACGTCGTTGCGATGTTCGCGAATTCGCCGCGGTACGACGGTATCCTGACGGGACATCAAAGCGTGCGGGCAGCGTGCTGGCGGCGGTTGGATCCCTCGCGCACCGGTGTGGTGCCGGGCGATGATCCGGTGTCCACCTACCTGGCGTTCGCGCTCGGCGCGCCGGACATGATGCGGCGCACGGCCGACGGCGCGTACCGATCGTTCGGCGACTGGGTCGAAACGGGCACGATGACGCTGGACGATTGGCATCATCATCTGAGCACGCTGTTCCCGGAGGTGCGCCCGCGCGGCTACTTCGAGGTGCGCGGAGCAGACTCGATCGATCCGGCGTGGTGCATCGCGCCGCTGGCTTTGTTAGGCGGGCTCGCGTACGATGCCACTGCCCTGGCCGACGCGCTCGATGTCCTGCACGTGCCCGGCGACGTGCTCGAGTGCGCGGGATTCGCGGGCCTTCGCGACCCCTCGGTTGCGGCGGTGTCGGCGCAGCTGGCAGAGATCGCGATGCAGGGATGCGTGCGCCTCGGACCAGATTTTCTGACGGAGCCCGATGTAGAGCTGGCTCGCGGGTTCTTCGACCAATACACCCACCGGCGCCGGTCTCCGGCGGATGACGCGCGCGACGCCGCGGCGGCCGCTACCGCCTAACGGCAGTCAGCGCGCGAGCCGGGCGTTGTCGTAGGTCGGATCGCCGGTTACCTCGCGGTCGACGTGCCGGGCGAGCCACGGCGGCGGTTGTGGCGCGTCGTCAGGGTGCGCCAACTCGACCTCGGCGAGTGCGAGCGGACGGTCGAGGAACTCATCGATGGTCCACTCGATGTTACCCTCGCGCACGAGGTAGCGGCGCTTGTGCACGCGCCGTCCCGAGGTGAGCGGCCAGAGGGCATCGAACAGATCCCGATCGATCTGATCCTCGAGCTCGACGCGGACGAGACCGTTGCCGCCCTTCACCGTGCGGTACCAGCGCGTCACACCGTCGGCGGCGATCGCGCGCACGCGCTCGGTCACGTGGCCGCCCGGCAAGTATCCCTGGTCGATGTGCTGGATGGTGGTCGCCGGATCGCCTAACGGGCCCTCGGGCATCTCCGTGAGCAGGAACTTGCGCTCGATTTCCGTACCCGCGGCATGGCGCCGCGCGAGCCCGTCGGCAAGGGCGCGCACGCGCTCGAGGAACGGCTGCGACGCGTCGCCCAACCATTCGCCGGTGAACGTCGCGAACAGCGATTCCGTGCGCTCGTGCAGACGGCGCGCGAGCTCGAGCAGTCCGTTCCTCGGGTCGCGGCTGCCCGATGCCGCGGAACGGATGCCGGCGAGCGAGCTTCCCTCGCGCACCATGTCCGCCAGTCGTTGCGCCGCTTCGCGCGCCGCAGCTTCCATCGCGTCGGCAACGAGAGCGGCGAGCAGGTGCGCGTCGTGCAACTCGCCGAGCGTGTCCTGGATCGCGCGCAACCGATCGACTAACGGAACCGCATCCGGTACGATGTCCATGACGGGCTCGAGCGCATAGCGGAGGTGCTTGGCCGCGATCCGCGCCTCGTGCGCACACTTCCGGTCGACGGCGTCGTGCACCCGCGCGAGGCGGGTGGCCAGATCGTCGGTGAGATCCGCGAGCCGGGCACCGAGCACGCGCGCCGCGTGCGGCGGAGCGATGGGCTCATCGAGTCGAACCGTGAGGTGCCAACTCGAGAGTGCGTCCGTGAGCCACTCCGCGAGCGTCTCGAACCGATTCGCGAGACGCGCGTGCATGCGTGCATCGCTCTCCTGCTTGGACGCGCGCAGGCGCTCGAGCATCCAGGTCGCGCCAACACGCTGGCGGCGCGAGAGCGTCGGCAGCTCCCCCTCGATCCACTCGATGTGCACTTGGGCGTCGCGCCCGGCGCCTGTGGCTTGCGTCAGGCGGCGCAGGCGGCGCCGTCGTTTCTTCGAGATGCTGTCGCTGAGCTCGTCGCGATAAGTGCGATCGCAACTGCGAAGGCGGCGCAGCGCAACCCGCAAGTCGTGGAGCGCCTGGGGTTCGTCCTCGTTGCCCAGCTTGTCGTACGCGGAACGCGCAGCGCCGAGGTGCGCTAACGCAATGCGTCTCGCCGTTTCGGCAGCGGGCCGGTCGAGTGCATCAAGAGGGAGCGGAATGTCCACAGCGGCCCGACCGATTGTCGCCGGCGATCACACAACGGCCCACTCGTCAATGATGCTGACGAAACCAGAAAAAGGCGACCTCACCCAAGAGGAACGCCGTGACCGAAGCGAGCAAAAGCGCTTCGATCTTCGAGGGCGCTGGAATCGATCGCAGCCAGCGCGGACGGCGCTTGTATTCGTACATGAACGCTCTCGGTCGTAAGGGCGCGGGGATGCAACAGTGTGAGCCACCATTTGGCGCGTCAAGTAAGGAAATATTAACAAAATGACCGCCCGCATGATACGTCTCATGGCGCGCGATGCATGTGTTTCCTGTCAGAAGCTATAGTGCACGGTGCCGTAGAACGAGCGTGGCTGGCCGGGAGACACCACACCACCGGCAACAAGTTCCGGGTACGCCTTGTCGAGCGCGTTGCGCACGCCGATCTCCAATTGGGCGACGCCGATCTGCACGAGCGCGCCGACGTGCACCAGTCCATACGCAGGTAGCACGACGCCCGGCTCATCGAACGGAGAGTACGGTCCGACGACGTTCGTGCTCACGCGCAGGCGCCACGGCGTCGTCTTCGGCGCGAGCTGCAGCGACGCGATGCCGACGTACTGTGCCGTGTTGTACACGCGGAGACCGGACAACGTGTCGACGGCCGACGGGTCGTCCTCTTGCTGCGCGATGAACCGGCGATAGCGCGCGTCGTTGAACGTCCAGTCGGTGGAAAACGAGAGCATAGGCGCTATGGGCGCTTGCATCTCGATCTCGACACCCTGCCGGCGGCTGGCGCCGCCGTTGCTCGACGCTCCTGTCAGCGGGTTGAACGTCTGCTCGTTGCTCACGTCCATGCGGAAGAGCGCGACCGAACCGTGGATGTCGTCGTGATCGAATTTGAGTCCGCTCTCGTAGGCCCACGCGGTGATGAACGGCAGCGACGGATCATCGATGATGCCGTCGGTCGAGCGAAAACCGCGCGACACGTTGGCGTAGGCGCCGAAGTCGTCCGTTAGGCGGAAGAGCGCACCGAGCTTCGGCGACACGACGCCGTGCGAATCGGCCGTGGTGAGCTCGGCGTTCGGCGTGGAGTGCGTGTCGACGATGTCGTAGCGCGCGCCGAGGCTCAGCCTGAGCCGCGATGTCGCGTCGACGTCCGATTGGACGAACAGCGCGCCGGATGTCTGTTTTGCGTGGACGAGCGTGGCGGAAGAATCGGGCTCGCGGTCCGTCGTGAACCAGTTTTGAAAGTGCGACTGATCCCAACGCGAGTCGAGGCCGACGGTGAGCTCCGTGCGCGGCAAGCTCCACGTGAGCGCGCTCGTGGCGCCGAGTCCCGTGCGATGATCGACTTCTTCGGTTTGGCTGCCCGAGCCCTCGAAGCGGCCGCCCGCCGGCGGAATGGTGAGCCAGAATTTCCAGTTGCCTTGCGTCGAGTACAGCGTGGTGCGCCAGAGCAGCGGTCCCGACAGCCAGCGCAGGCTGATCCGCTCCTGCGCGCGATACTTCCGGCCGCCATCGGTCGGGTTGGACACGATGTCGTAGTCGCGAGCCGCGAATTCGTCTTCGCTCAGGAAGCCGGGCGATTTCCAGTCGGCTCCGTACAGCTCGATGCCGCCGTCGATGCGCCACGCGGACGACAGGTCGTGCACGACGCGCAAATGCCCCTGCTCGACATCGGAGCGACTGTTAGGCCGCCAGCCGTCCTCGTGATCCCATCGCGCGCCGAACACGCCGCCGCCTTCCGCGCCGTGGTCGAATCCCGTTAGGACGCTGGCGTCGATGTGTCCCGCGGTTCCCGCGTCGATGCTGGCCTCGGTGCCCTGCATGCGCTCGAGCGTGTGCACGTTCACGATGCCCGCGAGCGCGAAATTGCCGAAGAGAGCGCTGGTCGGCCCCTTGATGACGTCGATGTCCTGGACGGCGCCGGGGAAGATGAGGCCCCAGTCGTTGTAGCCTTCGGCGTGTCCGTTCACCGGCTCGTTGATGGGAACGCCATCGATCCACAGCGCGAGGTCCGTGGAGTGATCCGAGCTGAAGCCGCGAATCGATGCATCGGAGGCGAAGCCCGGACCTTGTCCCTGCAGGTGGACTTCGATGCCTGCGCTCTGGCGCAGCAAATCCCACGGCGAGGTGGATGGCGTGAGTGCGATGACCGATGGCGAGACCGTGATGGCGGACTGCGGCTCGTTGCGCCTGACCGGCGTCGCGGTGATGGTCACGGTGGCGAGGCGTGTCGCGCGTCGCGCGAGCGAATCGCGCCGCGCGGTGGTGTCGCGTCGTGTGGTCGTATCGCGCCCCGTCGTGTCGCGCGCCGTCGTGTCGGCGGGCGTGGTTTGCGCGGCGAGTCGCGCAGCGCAGGTGAACACAAAAGCGGCGGCTACGAGGGCAGTGCCCGAACGGCGGCGCGCGCGCCGGTGCACAGTTAGGCAACAGATCATGGGTCGTCCCGTATCTCGCGTGGCGGCGACCGGCGGCTCGAGGAGCCACGGTGTCGGCGCGGTCGATCATGTCGGAGTGCGCGCGACACGCGCCGCCGGAGAGCCGTTAGGCCGCGACAGCAATGACGTGAGCGAGCGCGTGAGCTCGAGGCAACGAGACGCCGCAGCGCCTCGTGCGTGCATCACGCGATGGCGGGAGGACCGTTGGCGAAGGGTCGTGCGTGCGGCGCGGGAACCGGATGGACGACCGGCGCCGCGGGCGTCTGCGCCCGTACCGTCTCCACGACCGCGCTCCGAAACGCAACGGAAGCAGTGGGCAGGCCGGCGAACGCAGCGCCGGCGCAGTCCCCAACGCAGGTACAGTCGTGGTGCGCGGGGGCCGATGGCTGATCGGGATTGTGCGGCACCTGCGCCGCACCGCCCATCGTGTGGCCGTTGGGCATGGCCATCACGCCCGCGACGCCATCGTGCATCGGGCAGCGATGCATGGCGGCCACTGGTTCGGTCACGCACAGGACGAACCAGAGTGCCAGGAATGCAGAGCCGATGCGGGTGTACCAGCGGCGTCGCATGGGCGTAATCTCACCAGAGCGCGTGGCCTGCGCCAGTCCGCGAGGCGAACTGAAGATGAGGCTAACGCCGGCCCGCGCGACGCGTCACACCGTGCGCACGGAATCGTGAAGCGGAGGCGCTCGGCGGCTGCGCATCAGTGTTTCGTGGTGTCCGGCGGCGCACTCGTGGTCGTGGTAACGATCGATGAATCGTCGAGGGCCACGATGCGGCCGTCGCGCTCGACGCTGAAGCGCGTGCTCGCACCGCCAGTGATGAGCACACGATAGCATCCCGCGTCGAGCGGCAGCGGGCCGATGCTGGTCTCGTAGCCGCGCGGCGGCACGCCATAGGTGACGGTGTCGGGCGGTGAGCCCTTGGCGCCGCGGTCGCCGAACGTCCAGTACGGCGTTTTGTCGCCGCAGCGCATCACGGTAAGGCCGTAGAAAAAGTCGGACGTGCGGCGCAAGAGCGCGAGATGAAAGAGCGGAAGCGGCTTCGCCTCTGGCGTGGTGGTCAGTGTGCCGGCGTGATCGGCGCACGATACGGCGCCTACTACTAATAGAGTGAGTGATACGAGCGCGACGATACTGCGTGCGCGTTG
>JACZDA010030432.1_pt1 | contig 26610 bp, 20 predicted proteins | sample 8641761 | NCBI WGS metagenome assembly JACZDA01 (sample SAMN15324611, study PRJNA640507) | soil metagenome | isolation source: intercropping peanut in the first line | place: China: Luxin town, Laibin City, Guangxi Province | collected 2019-07-25 | depth 10cm m | reverse complement strand
CGAAAACGCAGAGCTTTTGTGACACTGTACAAAAAGACGACAGCGCGACACTCCGCGAATCGCGCGCGCCGCTCGTCCGCCATCCTATTCACTGTGCGCTGCTCAATGCTTCAAACCGCTCGATCCGCCGGACGCTCCTCCCCCTCCCACCGTCGCCGGACTGTCTCCAATTGGCTGGCCAGACGCCACATACCGGCTACCGCTACGATCGAGTTGGTCTAACAAACGTTCTAACGCATCACCGAACACCTCGACGCGCGGGAGCCGAAGAGGGTCGAACTTCGGGTCGAACGGACTCCGCGCTGGACCACCGGTCACCTCGAGTATCGCGTCGAACCGATAAGTGACGACTCGCCCAGTCTTCGGGTCGCGCCATGATCCGGCGCGCGCCAGTTCGTGGTTCTTCGGCCAGATGCCAAGTGGAAGCGCGAACGTCCGGACGCGGTAGCCGGGAACCGCGGAGTCGATGGCCAGCGCGCCGCGCGCGATTTGCTCCTGCACGACCTCGTCCGAGTATTTCGACAGGTTGGCGTGCCAGAGCGTGTGGTCGCACAACTCGAAGCCTTGATCTGCCAAGAACTTCACCTTGATTCTTCGCCACGCGCTCTTTTGGCCCTCGATACCGCGCTCACCAAAAAAGGCGTGGCCGGCAGCCGCACCGGGCAACATGCAGAACGTGGCCTTGTTCGCCCAATCCGGATGCGTGCGGTGAAACTCGAGCCAGATACCGATCGCGCTGTTCGGATCGATCTCGAGAGTGCCGTCATGATCGATGTAGCGGAACTGTGATGGCGACGCGTCGTCGAACGTGAACACCACCGGCGACATACCCGCCGGCAGGGCGATTTTCCGGTCGATCAACTCGGCAACCGTTATGGGGCGATAGCCTCTCTCATAGAGAAGCTCGAGTTGCCGCTTGAAGTGTCCGCGCTCGACAGTCCAGCGAGCATCGGAATCACCAATGACGTGATACTCGAGGATGGGAATGCGGCCAAGCTCGTTGGCGGGGCGAGGCGGTTTGGCGTGATGATGACTGCCAGGAGCTGTTCCGCCGGCGAATGCCGAAGCGACAACGAGCGCAAGGCGAAGTGCCGAATACATGGTAAGGCTGGTCCGTAGGGGCGCGAAGGATATTCGCTGCCGTCAAAGAAGTCTACGATGAGACGTGTTGCCTGGAAACCGCAGACTTTGGCTGTCGTAGTGAAAAATGAACGCGGGCCGGGCCCGCCTGTCGGTGCTGCATGGTATGAAGATCGAATCCCGTATGAAGCAACGGTGGCGTGCGTTCTTCTCGCGCACGCCTGGCGAGGGCGGGTCGGGCGATCCTCAATGGATGCGACGCCACTGGCGCGCGTTCGGCCTGGCGAGCCTCGCAGCGCTCGCGATCGTGGTCGGCGACACGTGGCTCTACACGTGTGGGTTCGACGGCTGTCCGTCGGGCGTGGAGATCCGTGCGTACCAACCTCCGGAAGGCAGTCGGGTGTTGGATCGCTCGGGACGACTGATTGGCCGCCTCGAGGACGTCCGGCGGATCGACGTGCCGCTCACACGCATTCCGCGCTTCGTGCGTGAGGCGTTCGTCGCGACCGAAGACCGCAGATTCTACCATCACAACGGTCTCGACTGGCATGCGTTCGCCCGTGCGGCGGTGCGCGACGCGGCAGCGTTAGGCGTACGCGAGGGATTCAGCACGATCACGATGCAGGTGGCGCGGAACAGCTTCGCGTCCGTCGGCGCGGGGCGTACGCTGCGGCGGAAGCTGCTCGAGCTGCGCATGGCGCGCCTGCTCGAGCGGAATCTCACGAAGGATCAGATTCTCGCGCTGTATCTGAACGTCATCTATCTGGGCAACGGGACGTACGGCGTCGAGGCGACGAGCCGCGACCTGTTCGGCAAGAGCGTGTCGCGTCTCACGCTGGCCGAGGGTGCGCTGCTGGCGGCGCTGCCCAAAGGGCCATCGGTGTATACGCCGCGCCATGATCTCGAGCGCGCCCGTGCGCGGCGCGATCTGGTGCTGTCGCTCATGGTGCGCGAGGGCTATGTGAGCGCGGCGCACGCCGCGGCGGCTGCGCGGGAGCCGATCGAGGTCGCCGACAACGAGTGGCGTCCCGAGGATACGGGCTCGTGGGTCGTCGGCGCGGCGCGGGCGGTGCTGGACTCGGCGTTAGGCCGCGGCGCCGAGGCGCACGGGGACGTGACCATCTATACCACGATCGATGCCCGGGCCCAACGGGCAGCCGAGCGCGCCATTCGCAATCAGGCCGCGTCGATCGCCGGCGAGGTGGGTGACGACGGTAGCGATCGCGTGGAGGGCGCACTGGTCGCGCTCGACCCGCGGACCGGCGACATCCGGGCATTGGTGGGCGGGCGGCGCTACCAGAACGGGGCGTTCGATCGCGCGCTGGCGGCACGCCGCCAGCCTGGTTCGGCCTTCAAGCCGTTCGTCTACGCCGCTGCGTTAGGCGCTGGCTACACGCCGGCGACGCTGGTGGACGATGCCCCCGTGGACGTCGAGCAGGACGGCCACGACTGGACGCCGGCGAATTTCGGGGACGAGTACGAGGGCCGCATCACGATGCGCCGCGCCATCGAGCACTCGTCCAACGCCGCTGCGGTGCGGTTCGGGCACGCCGTCGGCGAGGCGCGCATCGTGTCGCTCGCGCGGGCCAACGGCATCACCAGCCGATTGGCGCCCGTGCCGTCGATTGCGTTAGGCGCGTTGGAAGTGACGCCGCTCGAGCTGGTGACGGCGTACGCGCCGTTCGCCAACGGCGGCAACCGGGTCACGCCGCGCCTCGTCAGGCGCATCGAGGGACCCGGCGGGAAGGTGTTGTGGTCGAATGATGCGGCGCCGCCGGTGCCGGCGCTCGATCCGCGCGATGCGTTTCAGCTGACGTCGATGCTGGAGTCGGTGGTGAACGACGGCACCGGACGCGAGGTCCGGTCGCTGGGCGCGCGCGGACCGATCGCAGGGAAGACCGGCACCACGAACAACGGCGCGGATGTCTGGTTCATCGGGTACACGCCGTCGCTGGTGGCGGGCGTCTGGTTCGGCTACGACACGCCGCGTTCGTTAGGCGACGGGGCCACCGGCGGCCGGCTGGCGGCGCCCGCGTGGGCGGCGTTCTACGAGCACGGCTGGCCGCAGGGCGCTCGCGACGCCCCGTGGCGGCCGCCGGCGGGGCTCGTGTCGCGGCTCATCGACGCGGACAACGGCGACCTCGCCACGGCCTGGTGTCCCCACACGCAGCTCGAATGGTTCCGGTTAGGCACCGAGCCGACGATGTACTGCCCGGACCACGGCGGTCCGTCGTTAGGCGCACGCATCATCGGCGCCATCAAGGAGATCTTCCACTACTGACGGCGGTCCGATCCCGGAGCGCCGCGCGAGATCGCGGGCCTCCGCGCGAGACGTGGCCGGGGCCAGCAGACTCGGAACCGCGTGGCCATGCGCTGACGTTTGTCCCGCAGTGGGTATCACGACTTCCAAGCCGGTTACCTTTCAGCGCATGGCAGGATCAGCTCGTCGCCTCCCTCCGGAGCGGAGCACCAACCCGACGTGGGGTCAGCGTGTAGCGGCGCTGCGGTACGTACCGCCGCTGCTGCGCATGGTGTGGACGACGCATCGCGGGTTCACGGCGACCATGGCGGTGCTTCGCGTCGCGCGCGCGTTTATTCCCGTCGCGACCCTCTGGATCGGCAAGCTCATCATTGACGCCGTCATCGCGTTGCGGCGCGACCCGTCCCATCTGTCGTCGCTGTGGAAGCTGGTAGCGTTGGAGATCGCCATCGTCGTCGCAGGCGAGGTGTTGGCCCGCGCGTCGGCGTTGATCGAGAGTTTGTTGGGCGACCTCTTCTCGAACTACACGAGCGTGCGGTTGATGGAGCACGCGGCGACGCTCGATCTGCAACAGTTCGAGGATCCGGCGTTCTACGACCAGCTCGAGCGGGCGCGCCGCCAGACCGTGGGCCGCATCGGCCTCCTGGCGGAGCTGCTCTCGATGTCGCAGGACACGCTCACGCTGGCGTCGTTAGGCACAGCGCTCCTGGTGTTCAGCCCGTGGCTCGTGCTGCTGCTCGCGGCGGCGGTCTTGCCGTCGTTCATCGGCGAGACGCACTACGCGTCGCTCGAGTACTCGCTGCTCTACCGCTGGACGCCCGAGCGGCGACAGCTCGACTATCTGCGCTACCTGGCGGCCAGCGACACGAACGCCAAAGAAGTCCAGATGTTCGGACTCGCGCAATGGCTCACCGACCGCTATCGCGTGCTCGCCGACCGGTTCTACGAAGAGAACAAACAGCTGTCGATCCGCAAGGGCATCGTGAGTACGGGACTCTCCGTGCTCGGCATGCTCGGCTACTATGGCGCGTACGTGATCATCCTCCTGCGAGCCGTTGGCGGGGTCATCTCGATCGGCACGCTGACGTTCCTCGCCGGATCGTTCGGCCGCAGCCGCGACATCATCCAGCGGCTCCTCATCTCGGCGAGCGACATCTACGAGCAGAGTCTCTATCTCAAGGACATGTTCGACTTCTTCGACATGCGGCCCAACATGGTGTCGCGGCCGGGGGCGCCGCTCGTGCCGGAGCCGATCCGTCAGGGTTTCGTGTTCGAGGACGTGGGATTCCAGTATCCGGGCAGCGACCGGTGGGCCGTTAGGCACGTGAGCTTCACGCTCCGCCCGGGCGAGCGACTCGCGTTCGTGGGCGAGAACGGCGCCGGCAAGACGACGGTGACCAAGCTCATGGCGCGCTTGTACGATCCCACCGAGGGGCGAATCCTGCTCGACGGGCTCGATCTCAAGGAGTACGACCTGCAGTCGGTGCGGCGTGCAATCGGCGTGATTTTCCAGGACTTCGTGCGCTTCGACATGCGCTTCGACGAGAACATCGGCGTTGGGCACATCGATCGGGTCCGCGACTATCTCGATCGTGTCGGCTCGACCGACGTGGCAATCGAGTCGGTGCCGCCCGAGTGGGCGTTCGATTCGAGTCCCGCGACGCTGCGGCAACCGCGCGAGAACGGGCACGCGACGGAGCCGGTCCCCGAAGTGCTGTCGACGGCCGCCGAGCAGTCGCTGGCGTCGGTGTTGCTGCCGCGATTCAACGAGGGATATCGGCAGATGCTCGGACGCCGCTTCGACGGCGGCGTTGACCTGTCGGGCGGCGAGTGGCAGAAGGTCGCGTTGGCGCGCGCGTACATGCGCGACGCGAAAGTGCTCATTCTCGACGAGCCCACTGCGTCGCTCGATGCGCGTGCCGAATACGAGGTCTTCGTGCGATTCTCCGAGCTCGTTGCCGGTCGTATGGCCGTGCTCATCTCGCACCGATTCTCGACGGTACGGATGGCGGATCGCATCATCGTCTTTCAGCATGGACAAATCGCGGAAGAAGGCTCGCATGCCGAGCTCGTGGCGCGCGGCGGCCTCTATGCCGAACTGTTCCGGCTGCAAGCGGCCGGATACCAATAGGGGCCGGCGTGTGAACTGAACGGTTTCCGCGAAGCTGTCGGGCAGCGTTTTTGCGCACCGTATCTGCCATGCATCGCCATGAGCACGATGAGAACAGCGCGCCCAATCAGGCGCGGACCGTCAAACCGACGGATCCCAATGCGCACCTCGCACGCGGCGTCGAGGGTGCCGAGCCTCCGTTAGAAGCGCAGGGCGCGCATGACGGTCGTCGCGACACGACGGCGGCCGGGTTTCGATCGATCTACGAGACGGCGCACTTCGGCCTCAAGGAGATGGGAGCCCGGCGCGCGACGCGCACGCTGCTCAAGCTGAATCAGAAGGATGGGTTCGACTGTCCGAGCTGTGCGTGGCCCGATCCAGACGGCCACCGGAAGCGCGCCGAGTTTTGCGAGAACGGTGCGAAGGCGGTAGCCGCCGAAGCGACGACGAGGCGGCTGACGCCCGAGGTGTTCGCCCAACACAGCATCTCGTCGCTGCTCGACTGCCGCGACGTCGAGCTGGATGGGATGGGGCGCCTCACGCATCCCATGGTTCGGCGGCGCGGGTCGGACCGGTACGAGGCGATCGAGTGGGCGGACGCGTTCGCCATGATCGGCGAGCACCTGCGCGTGCTCGATTCGCCTAACGAAGCGGTCTTCTACACGTCGGGGCGCGCGAGCAACGAAGCGGCCTTCCTCTATGGGTTATTCGCCCGCCAGTTCGGCACGAACAACCTCCCCGATTGCTCGAACATGTGTCACGAGTCGAGCGGCACGGGCTTGAGCGAAGTCATCGGGTTCGGGAAGGCGACAGTTCGCATCGACGACTTCTCGGCGGCGGACGCGATTTTCATCATCGGGCAGAATCCCGGCACGTGTCACCCGCGCATGCTCACGGAACTGCAAAAGGCCGTCGAGAACGGGTGCCGCATCGTGAGCATCAATCCGCTCATGGAGTCGGGGCTCATGCGGTTCGAGAATCCGCAGAAGCCGCTCAATCTGCTCGGCGTCGCGACGCACCTGGCGTGCCTGTTCGTTCCGGTGCGGATCAACGGCGACGTGGCGGTGCTCAAAGGCATCATGAAGGAGATGCTCGAAGCGGACGAGCGCAGCGGCGGACGCGTGCTCGCGCACGACTTCATCGCGCACCACACCGAGGGCTTCGAGGCGTTCGCGGCCGACATTCGCAACGAGTCGTGGGACCGTATCGTGGAAGAGAGCGGCGTATCGCGCGAGATGATCCGCGAGGCCGCGGACGTCGCGATCACGTCGGAGCGAATGATCTGTTGTTGGGCGATGGGCATCACGCAGCACAAGAACGGCGTGGCCAACGTTCAGACGATCGTGGATTTCGCCTTGCTGCGCGGGCATATGGGGCGTCGCGGCGCCGGCGTCGCGCCGATTCGCGGGCACAGCAACGTGCAGGGCGATCGCACCGTGGGCATCTGGGAGCAGATGAGCCCGGAATACCTCGCGTGTCTGGCGAGCGAGTTTCACTTCCAGCCGCCCGAGAAACACGGGTACGACACCGTGTGTGCGATCGAGGCGATGCACCGCGGCCAGGTGAAGGTGTTCGTCGGGTTAGGCGGCAACTTCCTCTCGGCGACGCCCGACACGAACTACACGTCGGAAGCGATCCAACGCTGCGCGCTCACGGTCCAGATCTCGACGAAGCTCAATCGGGGGCACCTGGTGACGGGCGAGCAGGCGCTGATCCTCCCGTGCCTTGGCCGCACCGAGATCGACGTCCGCCCGGGCGGAGAACAGTTCGTGACGGTCGAGGACACCGCCGGCGTGGTGCACATGTCGAAGGGGGTGCTCGAACCGGCGTCCGAGCTGCTGTTGAGCGAGCCGGCGATCATCGGCCGTCTGGCGACGGCCACGTTAGGCGATCGCACGACGGTCGACTGGGAGGCGCTCACCGACAACTACGACCGGATCCGCGATCACATCGAGCACGTCGTGCCGGGATTCACCCAGTACAACGCGCGCGTGCGCCAGCCCGGCGGCTTCTACCTGCCTAACGCGCCGTACCAGGGGCGGTTCAACACGCCATCGCGCCGAGCCCGATTCACGGTCCATCCGATTCCGCACCACGAGCTCGCGCCGGATCAACTGTTGCTCATGACCATCCGCAGCCACGACCAGTTCAACACGACGGTCTACGCGGAGAACGACCGGTACCGCGGCATCTCGAATGGGCGTCGCGTGGTATTTCTCAATCCGGCCGACATGGATCGACTGGGCTTTGCGCGCGACCAGTGGGTCGACATCGTGAGCCACTTCGAGTCGGAGACGCGCCGGGCGGCGCGGTTCAAGGTGGTGCCCTATCAGATCCCGCTGCGGTGCGCGGCGGCCTACTTCCCCGAGACCAACGTCCTGGTTCCGATTCGCAGCGTGGCCGACAAGAGCAACCAGCCCGCGTCCAAATCGATCGTCGTTAGCCTCGAGGCGGCATCCTCACGACCCGACTGACGTCGGCGTGCACTGCTCGATGAGCGACACGACCTCATCGAGCGTCGTGCGGGCGTGGTCGCGCGCGTACCAAGCGCGAATGTGGCGGTAGCGCTCCGGGGACGGCATTCCGAGACCCACGTCGATCACCCAACGCTGGAGCTCCCGCGGGCGTGGTCCCCACCAGCCGCATTCCGCGAACTGGTCGTCGAGGACCATCACCATCGGAATCGAGCGAGATCCGTTGGTGAGGTGCGCGTCCATGATGTCCGGATTGGCGTCGCGTCCCAACAACCTAACGTCTAACCGGTCGGCCTGCTCGGCGAGGCGCACGATGGGCGGGACGATGTTGACCGCGTCGCCGCACCAGTCTTCGACCAGCACGAGGACATGGCGGGGACAGCGGATCGCGTTGACGCGCTCGACCGCGGATGGCGGAATGGCGGCCAATCGGTAGACGTCCCGCCACAGATCCTGATTTTTCCGCGCGGTCGCGACGTACTGCTCGAAGGTGAAAGCGGCCTCGAACCGCGACTTCCAATCCATCATCCGGAAGATCGCTACTCCTGCCGCGCCACAGAGGCAGTGTCATCCCGCAAAACGTAGCCCGATCCACGCACGGTGTGGATGAGGGGATGCTCGCGATCTTCCTCGAGCTTCTTGCGCAGATAGTTGATGTAGACGTCGACCACGTTGGTCAGCGGATCGACCTGTTGGCGCCACACGTGCTCGCTGATCATTTGCCGAGACACCGTGCGGCCCATGTTGCGCATGAGGTACTCGAGGAGCGCGTACTCTTTCTGGGTGAGCTCGATTTCCTTGCCGCCGCGCTCGACGCGCCGGGAAATCGGGTCGAGCGACAAGTCGCGCACGCGCATCACCGCGCTTTCCGCCGTAAGGCTGGACCGTCGCAGCAGTGCCTTCACCCGGGCCAGGAGCTCGGCGAACTCGAACGGCTTGGGCAGGTAATCGTCGGCGCCGGCATCCAGACCGCTCACCTTGTCGGACACGGACGTGCGGGCCGTGAGCATGAGCATCGGTGCGCGGAATCCGCGCGCGCGCAGCTCACGAGCGACCTCGACGCCATTTTTCCGAGGGAGACCAATGTCGAGAATGACGAGGTCCGGCGAATGATCGAGCGCTTCCAGCAGCCCGGCTTCACCGTCCTGCGCGCTTCGAACGTTGAATCCCTCGCCGCTGAGGATCCGTTGTAGTACCGACAGTAGATCGCGATCGTCTTCGACGACGAGAACTGACGGAATTCCGTCCGAATGCTCGGTCATAGTGCTTACATATAGCTTCGTGGCCACCCAAAGCCAAGCAGTCGGCTTGAACGATGATGCGCACCGACTATTCTTCCGCCCGCAAGAACGTGACGCGCGACACATAATCCGGCGCGGTCGTGTGCTGCGTGGGGCGTGGCGTTCCGCAGCATCCGTCGCGATCCGCAACACCCATGTCGCTCGATCGAAACAGGGATCATGTGGTGCGCGTTACGAGAAGGTGCGTGCGTTACTCGGAACTTTCGTACGCGCACTGTGTTGGATCGTAAGACGAGGGTCGTTAGAGGAACGGCCCCGCTCTTGCTTTACTGCTGTCACCGAGTGGTCGAGATGCGAGTGCATCGGTGCGTTGGCGCATCCACTCCGAGTCTCGCGCTCACTGGAGGGATGATGGACTTCCTCGTGATGCTCGAGGAATGCTCCGACTCGACGCCCGTGTTGGCGCGAGTGGATTCTGTGCCGGCGCAGATGACGCCAGAGAACCGGCAGCGGGATGTAGTGACGCTGTACGGCACGCCGCGCACCGAATCGCTTGCGCTCGCAATCGCGGCGGCGATGGAGAGTCGTCGAACGACGGACGATGGCTCGGGAGCGTTCCGCCACCTCGGGGTGTGGCCCGAGCGTGGGGCTGTGGGAGACACAGCCTGGCGCGACGAGACGACCGGCGAACTCGTCACGCGAGACCTGAACATTCCGCTCGATGTGCTGCGGGGCGTTGCCCACCAGGTGTTGGGCCAATGTGGATCCGCGCTGCAGCGTCTCGTCGCGGGATTGTCGATGCCGGATTGGCCGGAAGGAGCGTGGCGCGCCATCAGCATCACGTTGGAACCGGTGACGGAACCGGCACGAGGCGCGCTGAACAAGATCGACGAGTTGCTCGACGTCTTTCGCGAGTCGGATGGACTAACCTACGAGTACGAGGGTGACTAACGCACCGTTCTCCGTCAGACCGTAGTGGCCGCTGCATGCGGCGCGGGGTCGTCCCTCAGGACGACCCCGTCGTGTTTGTGTCGGACGCGCGGCGCCCCTCAGGATCGTGCGGCACTCCATTCCCTTGACGACGCTCGTTGCAACAGGCAGGGTTGGGCTGGAGGTGGACCATGACGAGTTCATCGGGGCGCCGACCTGCCCGCCGTTCCTCCGGGGTCGAGCGTCTCTTCGAGGATGACGTGGGCCGGCTCTGGAGCGCCGGTCGCACCTTCACGCCTCAAGGCGGCGAGGCGGTGCTCTTCACGTGTATCGGAAACTCTCGCGAAGCGCCGCGCGCCATCGCGTGCCCGGCGGAATTTCATCTGGTTGACGCGACGGTCGACGACCTTCGCGGTCTCCTCGGACGCGCGCCGCGCATTGGCGTCCTCTAGGAAAAATCGGGCTCCCTTGCTACGCCCCGGGACCGTGGGCTAGCATAGCGAAGGGGGGAGATCGTGACCGGGTCGAGCCCGGCGCGCCATCACCATGACCGCTTCCGGCACTGCCGGCGCGGTGAGGGGACCGACAGCGGAGGACCTACCATGCGGGAGTACAGCAGCTCGGAGATCCGCAACGTGGCGGTCGTTGGACACGGAGCGAGCGGGAAGACCACCCTGGTCGACGCGCTCGCTTTTGTTTCCGGATCCAGCAAGCGTCACGGATCGGTACGTGATGGTACGGCACTCACGGATTTTGCGCCCGAGGAAATCGAGCGAAAGTACTCGATCAACCTCGGCTGCGCGTATGCGGAGTGGATGGATGCCAAGATCAACCTGATCGACGCGCCGGGATATCTCGACTTCCATGGTGACGCGATCTCCGCGCTAGCGGCGGCGGATGGCGCGCTCGTGGTGGTGAGCGCCACGGCCGGCGTCGAGGTCGGCACCGAGAAGATGTTCCGTGAGGCGGTCGAGCGAAAAGATCCGGTGCTGTTCGTGGTGTCGCTGCTCGACAAGGAAAACGCGAGCTTCGACCGCGTCTACGAATCGATCAAGACCCGCCTAACGAGCAAGGTGATCCCGGTCGAGATCCCGGTGGGCGAAGGCGCGGCGTTCAACGGGATCATCAATCTCTTCTCCCGCAAACTGCACAATTACAAGAAGGGCACGAAGACCGGCGAATACGATGAGGTGGACGTGCCCGACGACCATCGGGCGCAGTTCGACAAGTACTACCAGGACTTGATCGAGACGATCGCGTCGACCGATGACTCGATGCTCGAGCGGTACCTGGAGGGCACGGAGATCACCCGAGACGAAGCGATCGCGGCGATGAAAGAAGGGATGAAGCGAGGCGAGTTGTTCCCGCTCTTTTGCGTGTCGGCGGAGCTGACGTATGGAACGCGCGCCCTGCTCACGAAGGTCGTCGAGCTCATGCCTTCCGCATACGAGATGGAGGAATTGCACGCGTTCACGGGCGCCGTCGGCGATCGGACGATCGAGATTCACGCCCGGGACGAACAGCCGTTCACCGCGTCGGTGTTCAAGACCCTCACCGAACCGCACGTCGGCGACGTTTCGTTCTTCCGCATCTTTTCCGGGGCTGTGGCTAACGGACAGGAGGTGTACAACGCCAGCCGCAACATCTCCGAGAAGCTCGGCCACCTGAGCGTGTCGCAGGGCAAGGATCGCACAGAAGTGCCGCGCCTGCACGCCGGCGACATCGGCTGCGTGGCCAAGCTCAAGAACACGCACACGAACGACACGCTGTCCACGCGCGAGCAGCCGATCCGGCTGCCGGACATCCGCCTGCCCGAGCCGTTAGTCACCTTCGCCGTGCACGCGTCCGCGCGCGGTGACGAAGAAAAAGTGCAACAGGGACTACATCGGTTGCACGATGAGGACCCGACCTTCACCACGCATTACGATCCCGAGACGCACGAGACGATCGTCGCGGGCGTTGGCGAACGCCATCTCGAGGTATCGATGGCGAAGCTCAAGCGGAAATTCGGTGTCACCGCGGAGCTCACCAAGCCGCGCATTGCATACCGTGAAACGCTCAGAGGAAAAGGAGAAGGGCAGGGACGGCACAAGAAGCAAACGGGCGGCCGCGGTCAGTTCGGCGACTGCTGGGTGCGGCTCATGCCGCTCCCGCGCGGCGAGGGCTACATGTTCGACGACCAGATCGTCGGCGGTGCGATTCCGTCCAAGTTCATTCCCGCTGTCGACAAGGGAATTCAGGAAGCGGCCGCCCGCGGCGTGCTCGCCGGTTATCCGATGGTCGACTTCAAGGTCGAGTGCTTCGACGGCTCGTACCACTCGGTCGACTCGAATGAAATGTCGTTCAAGATGGCGGGAATCCTCGCGTTCCGTGTCGTCGCGCCCAAGTGCAAGCCGGTGCTGCTCGAACCGTTAGACGAGCTGGAAGTGCGCACGCCGGATTTGTTCCTGGGCGACGTGATGGGCGACGTCTCGTCGCGCCGCGGCCAGATCCTCGGTTCGCAACCCGCCGCGGACGGGTTAGGCACCGTGGTCAAGGCGGTGGTGCCGCAAGCGGAGATGCACCTGTACGCGACACACCTCAACTCGATGACGCACGGCTACGCGACGTTCACGCGCCGCTTCCGCGGCTACGAGGAGGTTCCCGCCGAAGCGGCGCAGCGGATCATCGCCGACGCGGCCAAGCCCGAAGAGTTGGTGGAAGCGTAAGGCGCGGAGGGCCGCGCCTTACGCAACCGGTCAGCCGTTGACCGACTTTCTGTGCCGCGCCGTTTGCTTCCGGCGCGGCGCTTTGCCAATCTCGATCGGCACGATATCCGGCGAGTCCGCGTCGGACGCGCAGGCTCCCGCCGGAACGGGAATGCGCGGCTGCTTGTACACGAACCGCTTTCCCTCGTAGTTCCGGAACACGACTTCGTCGTCGGTGATCTCCTCGACGTATTCGGGGAGGAGCGGCACCTTGCCGCCGCCGCCGGGGGAGTCGATCACGAAGTGCGGGACGGCCAGGCCCGACGTCCAACCACGGAGCGCGCGCACGATCTCCAGGCCCTTCTGCACCGTCGTGCGGAAATGTTCGCCGCCCGCCACCTGGTCGGCCATGTAGATATAGTAGGGCCGCACGCGGGCCTTGAGCAGGCGCTGCATCAGCTCCTTCATGACACCCACGTCGTCGTTCACCCCGCGCAGCAGCACGGTCTGGCAACCTAACGGGACGCCGGCGTCGGCCAACCGTCCCAGCGCATCGACCACCTTGGGTGTCAGCTCGCGCGGGTGGTTGAAGTGGGTGTTCATGTACACCGGGTGATACTTTCGCACCATCTCGCAGAACTCGGGCGTGATGCGCTCGGGCAAGTGCGACGTGACGCGGCTGCCGATGCGGATGATCTCCACGTGCGGAATGGCGCGGAGATTCTGCATCAGGTACTCGAGCCGCCGGTCGGACAGCATCATCGGATCGCCGCCGCTCATCACGATGTCGCGAATCTCGGGATGCGCGCGAATGTACGCGAAGGCGGACTCGTACTGGTTGAGCGGAATCTTTTCCGGGTCGCCCACCTTGCGGCGCCGCGTGCAGAACCGGCAGTACGACGCGCACACCGGGCTCACGAGAAACAGCACGCGATCCGGATACCGGTGCGTAATGTTAGGCACCGGCGAGTCGGCGTCCTCATCGAGCGAGTCGATGATCCCGTCGTGGATGTCGAGCTCCTGCACGGTGGGGACGTACTGGTTCCACATCGGGTCGCCGACGGCGGTGATCTGCTCGAGCGCGGCCGGCGTGATGCGCATTTGGAAGTTGTCGAAGGCGGGCTTGAGCGCCTCTACGTCAATCACGTCACGACCGAAGCGGTCGGCCAATTGCTCCAAGGTGGCGATGCTGTCTTCCTTCAGGATGCGTTGCCACTCACTCATGGTGATTCTGCTCCCCGCCGTGTTGGCGAGCGTGTGAAGATCGTGGTGGTGCGTCGGGGTCGATGGAATGCAGGAAGTGTGGGCACACGTTGCGTGACGCCTTCGATCGACCTCGGGGAGTGAGGACGCGTCGCGACCGGACGATGGCTAGGGACGTCGCATGAGCGACGGACAGCCGGTACGGCGACGGCGCAGAGGGAAGGGAATCAACTCGCGTTCCGGGGTGAAGGCGCCGAGGAGCGAGTCGGGAGGCGAGAGGACTCGATGCCGCACTCGCGACCGGCGAACGACGCCGGGCCGCGCGCATCGAGTCCCGTCTACCTCGGGGAACGTCCATGGGTCAGCGCTGACCAACCGCGACGAGCTGCAGCGCAGCAGCGTCGCTGACCTCGGGGATGACACCAGACAACCGTTGGGCCAACGCCCAGCGTGCATCGACATTCACGCCGCTGCGCGTCATCGCGTCATCGCACACGGTGCGGATGAGCGCGCCGTAGTCGAGACCGGAGGCGGCCGCCATGCGCGCGAGTCCGGCATCGGACGCAATGTCGGGGTTCGCGTTGACTTCGAGAATCCACGGCTGTCCGTCTTGATCGATGCGCATGTCGACGCGGCCATAGCCGGTTCCGCCGACGAGTCGCCACGCATCGAGCGCGACTTCCTTGATTCTGTCGGTGAGCGACTCGGGAAGATCCGCGGGGCACATCGGCACGGCGCCGACATCTTCGTCGCTGCCGGCGACCCACTTCGATCGATACGACACGATGCGCCACATGCGCTTGGGCAGTCCGTCGAACCGGATTTCCGAGATCGGCAGCACGGTGTTGCCGACGATGCCGACGTTCACTTCGCGTCCGTCGATGTAGCGTTGGACGAGCACTTCGTCCCAGCCTTCATGCATCGCTTCGACGCGAGCGGCGAGCGCGCGATTGGTGCGAACCACCGATCGTTGTTCGACGCCGACGGACGCATCCTCCGCCGTGGGTTTGCAGATCGCGGGGAAGCCGACGGCCGGCACGGGCGCGCCGCGATGCACGACCGCGAACGTCGGAACGGGCAAGCCCGCGCGTTCGAGGAACGCGTTCACGACGTGCTTGCGCAAGCAGAGACTCGCGGTCCACGACGAGCAGCCGGTGAACGGCACTGCGAGTACCTCGAGCGCGGAAATCACCGCTGGCTCGAGTGCGGCGACGCCGTCGAGTCCTTCGCACATGTTGAACACGAGGTCGAACTTGCCGCGGCGCATGCGCTCGACCCAGCGTCCGTCCGGTTGGGCAGGGAATCGCGTCACCTGATGGCCGTCGGCAACGAGCACGGCCTCGATCGCTTCGAGCGTCTCGAGGATCGCGAGGTCTGCCGACTTGCCGAGCGCCGATGCTCCATCGAATAACAGGGCGATCTTCATGCGCTCCTCCAACTCGTGATGAGCGTCAGCCGCCGAGATGCGCCGAATGCGGCGCGTCGGGATGACGCGCAACTGCCGCAATCGGCGCGGTCTCGCATGCGACCTCAGCTCGAGGCCGCCGCACGTGCGACGCTCGTCCGGCGTCGACGTGCAGCGTTGCTCGGCAGGGAAACGCCCTGCCGGTCCGCGGCATGTCGCACGCACGTCTGAATGAGCTCGTCGTAGCTCATCCCGGCGGCGCGCGCAGCCTTGGGAAAACACGAGTTGTCTGCGGGATCGGGAAGAATCCCGGGAAGCGGGTTCACCTCGACCACGTTGGGCACGCCTGCCGCGTCGAGCCGCACATCGATCCGCGACCAATCGCGACAGCCGAGCACGCGGTAGGCGGCGAGCACGACCTGTTCGATCGTGCATCGCAGCGCTTCATCGATCCGCGCAGGACATTCAAAAATCTCGAGCGGTTGCTCCGGCCGGTCCCAGAGCCACTTCGCTTCAAATCCGTAGACCGGGAGCGACCCGCTCGGTAATACGTCAAAGTTCATTCCGACAATTGGCAAGACGTGCGCATCGCCGCCATTGCCCAACACAGCGCAGGTGAATTCCGCGCCGGTTAAAAATTCCTCGACCAAGACCGGCTGCCGATACCGCTCGAGCAAAAATGCGACCTGTTCGCGCATCTCACTCGGCGTACGGCAATAGTTCCGTTCGGTAATTCCCTTCGACGAGCCCTCGTGCACCGGTTTGACGAAGACCGGAAACCGGAGTGCTGCCGAATGAGTGTTCGCGTCGTGTACCACTTGGAAGGGCGCAGTCGGAATGTCGTGATACGCGAGACATTCTTTCGTGCGCGCCTTGTCTAAGCACAACGACAGAGTGAACGGATCGGATCCCGAGTACGGAATCCCGAAAAACTCACACATGGCCGGGACGTGCGATTCGCGGTTCACGCCGCGAAGACCTTCCGCCATGTTGAACACGATGTCCGGCCGTTCAGCCCGAAGCCGCTCGGGGAAGTTTGCGTCCGCTTCGAGTCGTATGACTTCGCCTAAGCCAGAGAGCGCGTGCTCGACGGCGCCGATCGTCTCGCTGCTGTCCCACTCGGCGAACTCGTCGCCGGTACTGGGAGGCTCTTCGTCGGCGCGGGGCTCATCATCGCCTGTCCGCGCTTCCTCGTCGTCCGGTTTCTGATTGTAGGCGAATCCGATCCGCGCCATTCGATCCACTCACGTCGACGGAAAATCGCATCACGTGTGCGCGCAAAATAAGAAACGCGAAATCCTTGCGCAATGCGTTTCTTTCATCCGCGCGTCATCGTGACTCGCGCGACTCACACCTTGTGGTAGGCGACGCGCGCGGCCTCACGACGATCGGCGGCTTCGTAGATCTCGAAATCGGAAAAGAGTGCCGGCGCTTCGGCGGAGAGCGTGCGCAGCACCGCGACCGCCGCGCGGCGGATTTCTAACTCGGCGCCTTCACTCGAGCGCAGCTCCAACATCGTGCGCCAGGCGCGCGCGTTGGCCGTCACCACGATTTTCGTCTCGGTCGAGTTTGGAAGCACACCGCGTGCGCCCTCGCGCGCCATTTTCCGACGATGGACTTTGTCGGCGACCCACGCGTAACGCTTCATGAGCTCCTCGACCAGCATCACGTAGGTGCGCTGCGCCGATTCGATCTGCTCGCGCCACGAGGTCTCGAGGCGCTCGTCGCCGATGATCGCCGGCGGCACGACGAAGTTTGCCTCTGACTCGTCCACGTAGCGCTGCGAGAGCTGGGAGTAGGCGAAGCCTGCACGGTGGCGCACCAGCTCGTGCGTGAGCGAGCGGCTCACGCCCTCGAGGAGTAGCGAGTACGTCGCGTGCTCGAGAACGCTGCCGTGTCCCTGTCGCTTGATGTTCTCGATGTATTCGCGCGTCGACCGGCTCGCCGGATTGCGCTGACTCATGTAGCAGAGGCGTCCAGCGAACTCCGAGAGTCGCTCGCCATCCGTCGACTCGCCGATCCAATTCACGGGCAAGTGAGACGGCTCGGCGAACGAGGGACGCGCGAGCAGCGTGATGGTCGGCTCGTGGATGTAGACGGGCATCGTGTTGCGACTGGAGAGTTGCCGGCGGACCGAGGCGAGCGGAGGAAACTTAGTCAGGCAGGTGAGTCGCCGAAACCATGTCGAGACGCGAGGTCGCGTACGCTCGCTCTCGCTCGACCGCATCGAGCGCCGCGCGCGCCGGCGCCGGCAGCGGTGTGAGCGCCGGATCGTACTTGATCTCGCCGAGCGCGCGTTGTCCCGCGACCGGCACTTTCACGCCGGGATTCAAAATGCCGTCCGGGTCGAACGCGTTTTTCACTTGGGCGAACAGCTCGAGAACGGAGGCAGGCCACACGCGCGAGAGCAGTGGCGTGCGGAGTCGGCCATCGCCGTGCTCGCCGCTCAGCGTGCCGCCGAGCGATGCGGTGAGCGTGACGACGTCGTCGAGGAGACGTTCGACGCGCGCGCGCCAGTCGCTTCGTCTTACGTCCACGAGCGGATTCACGTGCACGTGCGCGTCGCCCGCGTGACCGAAGATGACGCCGCGAATGCCGGCGGCATCGAGCGCACGACGGACGCCGCGTACGTATTCGGGCAAACGCTCAGGCGGCACCGCACTGTCTTCGATGAACTGCATCGACTTGAGCGCGGGATCGAGACGGTTGAGAATCGGGCTCGCTGCGTGGCGCAGCGACCACAGGTCGTGCTCCGTCGCGGTGTCGAGCGCCAGTCTCACGGACGACGCGCCGGATTGATCGAACGTCTGCCGGAGAGATCGCGCGCTCGCGTTCGCCGCTGACTCGCTGTCGCCTTCGACTTCGGCGAGCAGCACGGCTTCGACATCGGCGTCGAATCGAATCGTGCCACCCTCGGCGACGACGTCGAGAAATGTTCGATCGAGCAGCTCGCACGCCGATGCACCGGCGTCTCGCGCGCGGACAGCTGCGCCCACAGCGCGCTCGAGACTCGTGAACGTGGCGAGCAGACTCGACGTGGCGCCCGGCACGGGAGTAAGGGCCAGTTCGATGCCGACGAACAGCGCGAGCGTGCCTTCGCTGCCAACGAGCAGGTCGATGAGCTCACCGCTCTGCGCGAACTCGTGGAGCGCGTAGCCCGAGGAATCCTTGAGCACACCGGCATGGGCGGACGCGATGTCGCGCGAGCGCGACGCGATCGACGGCTGCACGTGCTCGAGAAAGCGGTTCACCGCCGGGACATCGCTGGGCGCCGGCGCGCCGCGGCGGACGACGGCGCGGCGCCCGTCGGCAAAAACACAATCCAGCGCCCGAACCCAACGGCGCATCGGCCCGTAGCGCAGCGTGTGCGCGCCGGCTGCGTTAGTCGCGACCATTCCGCCGATCGTACAGAACGCGCTGCTCGACGGGTCCACCGGAAGACGCAGGCCCGTCCGTTGGGCAGCGGCGTCCACCGTGTCGCGGATCGCCCCCGGCCCAACGGCGACCGATCGCGTCGCCCTGTTCACGCTGTGGATGTCGCGCTGGCGGCTCAGGTCGACGATGATCTCATCGCCCACCGCGCCGCCGGCCATGCCGCTGCCCGAGCCGCGCGGGACCAACGCGGCGCGCGTGCCGGCTGCCCAACGGACGAGCGCGGCCACTTCGTGAGGCGTGCGCGGTACGGCGACTGCCTCCGGCACTGCGCGTGCGACGCCCGCGCCCTCGCTGTACGCGGCGCGGGATATCAAATCGTGTATGAGCTGCGGCATTGCGTAGTCTCGATCGATACAACCGGCCAAACTAGAGGCCGAGTTCGTTGACTCGCGGCGGATCGACCGTGTAGTCATAGAAGCCCTTGCCGGACTTTCGGCCGTACATGCCGGCGAGCACCATGCGCTTGAGCAACGGCGGCGGCGCGTACCGCTTCTCGCGATACTCGTCGAACATGATCTCCGCGATCTTGTACGTGGTGTCGAGCCCCACGAAGTCGAGCAGCGTGAAGGGACCCATCGGATAGCCGGTGCCGAGCATCATGCCCTTGTCGATGTCTTCGACCGATGCGACGCCGTGCTCGAGCTGGTTGATCGCGTCCACCAGATACGGCACGAGCAGCAGATTGACGACGAAACCGGAATTGTCCTTGGCGGCGATGGGTTCCTTGCCTAACTGGCGGGCGAACGCGTACGCGGTGTCGAACGTGGCGTCGCTCGTCGTGACGGTCCGCACCACTTCGACGAGCTTCATCACGGGCACCGGATTGAAGAAGTGCAGGCCGACCATCTGACCTGGCCGTGTGGTGGCGGCGGCCATGGCCGCGATCGTGAGGCTCGACGTATTCGAGGCGAAGATCGTGTGCGCAGGGCACAGACCATCCAGCTCTTTCCACATCGCGTTCTTCACTTCGATGTCTTCGACCACGGCCTCGATCACGATGTCGCAGTCGGCGAGGTCGCGCAGATTCGTCGTGAAGGACAGCCGCGACATTGCCGCGTCGCGATCGGTCGCGGTGACCTTGCCCTTACTCTTTTCTATGGCGCGCGCAAAGCTCTTTTCGATGCTCGCTTTGCCGCGTTGGCACAGCGCGTCCGACACCTCGCGCGCTTTGGTGGTGAACCCGCTCTGTGCGCACACCTGCGCAATGCCGGAGCCCATGAGTCCGGCGCCGAGCACGCCGACGGTCTTGATGTTGGTCATGAGGACGATCGATTGAGGTGAAGATCGGGCCCGTTAGTCCGGGCTGAGTGCGCGCGTGCGCAAGGTCAGCGCCATACGTCGAGCGCCGAGAGAACATTCGGACGCGGCGGCGGACTGTCGCCGCGCTCCAACCGGTCGAGCAGCTGCTCCAATGCCAGCTGCGCGCGGGTGACGAGGGGCGCGTGGCTCCGCGCCACGAAGTACCCGCCGACGGCCGTTGCCGCCGCGGGAATAATGGCCACCGGGACGAAAAATCCAAGGACGATGAGCGCGCCGGTTCCCAGCACGCCGCAACCGGCGACAATCGCGCCGGACGTCGCGCGCTCCAACCGAACGTTGGAGAGATCGGCCTCGAGGCGAACCAACACGCGTTCGGCATCCACCGGCACTACGGTCGCGCCGACCTCTCGCGTTGGGCGCAGGTAATAGCCGCGACCACTCACGTTGAGCAAACGTCGCATCTCGCTGAATAACCCGGGACGCGGCTCCCATAGCATGCGGTCGGATAGGCGGCGCTTTACCTGCATCGACTCTTCGCGCTGCAGCCACATGTCCAGGCGGTCGAGCGTCTGGGCAGCGGTTCCCTTGATCGTTCGCGAGGCGTGGACGTGTGCTGGGCCGAATAGGCGCGCGGCCAAGCCACTCTCTTCCGGCACCTGCGCGCGACTTCGTTCTTCGGCCAACGCCTGCTTGAGATGCTCCGGCGACAGACCGACTTCGCGCGCGACCTCGATCAGCTGGTCTTCGTTGATCGAGGCGTCGGAGGGATCGGCATCGGCCGACTGCAACTCGGCTGCGCGCGCCAACACCCGCTCCATCGCCGCGCGATCGAGCGGCTGTTGTCGTGCGGGCAGCCCGCTCTCATCCGCCATGCATCACTCAGCTGCCGCTCAGATCCGAATTGAGCTGGCTCGTGAGTTGTTCGGCGATCGTTTGTCGAAGCGGAAACGCTTTTTCGATCGCCGCCACCTCGGCGCCGGGCGTGTACGAGATGTGCGCCAGGTCGAGATAGTAGCGCGCATATCCGATCGCCAACTCGGGCGCGATCTTCTGCAGGAGCTGCAACCCTCCTCTGACGGCCGCCGGGCTGGTGTACCGGTCCGCGACTCCTTCCTTCTTTTCCGCCGGCGTCGTGTTGTCGTTTACGGCTGCGTTAGACACTGGCGAGACGGCCTCGTGTGCGAGGACGTACATCGCCTCGACGGCTCGGCTCACGCTGTCCGGGAACGTGATCGTGATCGTCGGTCCACGTCCGGGCTCGCCTAACGTACGGCCCTCGCCGCCGAGCGGTAGCGACAGCAGAATCTCGCCGCGCGACTGTCCCGACTTCGTCAGGAACTGCCGGAACTTCGCGAAGTACGTTTGGGTCCACAACGAATCGACCGCGGCGAACACGGCGGCGCGCTGCGACTGCTGCGCCTTCCACCAGTTCGCGTAGTACTTGGCGTTCTCGTCCTGCATGGCCGCCGTGAATTTGCGCAGCCACTGGCGCTCGGCCGGCGTCGAGTACGACGCCTGAATGATGCCGAAGACGGCCCGCGAATCGGGGTCCATCATCTGCCGCGGCGAGTTGACGCGGCGCGCCGATTCCTCAGGACCAGCGGTCGTCTTCAGATACTGGTCGATTGCCTTCTGCGTCGTCTCCCACGAGCGGAAGTACAGTCCGAGGAATTGTCCACCGATCAGGCGCGAGTCGGAGTTGAGCTGCGTGCTGAGCGAGTCCCGATCCGTGTCGAGCAGCGTCGTGATGTTGCCGCGCTTCTTGAACGCAACGAGCGAGTCGGTGTAGCCCGGCTTGAAGTACGGAACGAGCGTGGTGTCTTTCTGCAGCAGCGCGTAGCCGTGCAACCAGAGGTCAACTTGATAGCGCGTGCTGATGCGCCACGTCAGATCGGGGCGCACCGCGAGTGGCTCGGCGGTCGCCTCGGGATTGTTCTGGGATGAAGCACAAGCGACGGCGACGGACGTCAACAACCACAGCGCAACGACACGGGCGGGAGACGCTGAGATTCGGCTCACGGGAATGGATCCGGTGCTAGAGTGGCATGACGCGCCATTGGAGCGCGCATCATACAAAGGCCTCGATGACCACAGCGATTCCCTGTCCGCCGCCGATGCACGCGGAGCCGAGCCCGTAGCGCTTGCCGCCGGCCCGCAACGCGTGAATCAAGTGCGCTGTGATCCGCGCGCCCGATGCGGCCAACGGGTGGCTCATCGCGATCGCGCCGCCATGCACGTTGAACTTCTCGCGCGGAATATCCAGCTCGCGCTCGACGGCGCACACCTGTGGCGCGAACGCTTCGTTCACCTCGATCAAGTCCATGTCGTCGAGCGACATGCCCGCCTTACGGAGCGCGATGCGCGTGGCGGGAACGGGTCCGATGCCCATGATGGTCGGATCGACACCCGCCACACCCCACGACACGAGTCGGGCGAGCGGCTTCTTGCCATTCTTCGCGGCCCAATCCGCGCTGCTCACCACGAGCGCTCCTGCACCGTCACCGATGCCAGACGCGTTGCCGGCCGTCACCACACCGTCTGCCTTGAACACCGGCTTCAGCTTGGCGAGTCCCTCGAGTGTCGTGTCCGGCCGCATGTGCTCGTCGCGGCGGAACTGCTCGATCTGACGCGTCTTCGGATTCTTCATAGGAATCGCAATCACTTCTTCGTCGAACACTCCGGACTCCCACGCAGCGCGCGCCGTTTGCTGCGACCGCAGCGCGTATTCATCAACACAACCGCGGTCGAGCTTGTACTGCACCGCCAACTTTTCCGCGGTCTCGGCCATGGCCAATCCAGCGACGGGATCCTTGAGGCCTTCCCACAGCGAATCCTCGAGCGGCGGCATTTTGCCGAGGGGGAGTCCCCAACGCAGGCCGCGCGCGATGTGCGGCGCTTGCGACATCGACTCGCCGCCTCCGACAAGGCACAGCTCGGCCTCGCCTAACAGAATTTCCTCCGCGCCGTTCACGACCGCTTGAAATCCCGATCCGCACAGGCGGTTTACCGTAAGGCCCGGCGTCTCGTTGGGGCAGCCGGACCGCAGTGCGACGTGTCGGGCGAAGTAGATCGTGTCCGAGGTCGTCTGCATCACGTTGCCGAAGATCGAATGCTGAATCGCGGCAGGCTCGACGCCGGCCCGTTGCATGGCCGCAGTCGCGGCGTGAACGGTGAGGTCGATGGCGCTGAAATCTTTGAGGGTACCGCCGAAGGTGCCGAACGGTGTCCGGACCGCGGACAGGAATACCACATCACGGGCTTGGCCCTGGGTTTTCACGGGGTCTCCAATGGCGAATATCTGTGGCTGAAAGATGGCCCGTCACCGAGACGGTGGGAACTGCCGTGGCAAGCGTCCGGGCCGACCCCTATTTGCTCCCGGCCTCGCGCACGTGACGGGCGATCCAATCGCCAACTTCGCGCGTTCCCATTTTCCCGCCGACGTCAGCCGTACCGACACCCTGTGCGATTGCTGCATACACGGCCTGCTCGACCGATCGCGCGGCGTCACTGGCGCCGAGATCGGCGAGCATCATCGCGAGTGTGAGAATGGCGGCCATCGGATTCGCCGCGTTCTTGCCGGCGAGCGGCGGCGCGCTGCCGTGCACGGGCTCGTACATGGTGACGCCGCCGGGGTGCCGATTGGCGCTCGGCGCCAGCCCTAAGCCGCCCACCAGGATCGATGCGAGATCGGAGAGTATGTCGCCGAACAAGTTGCCCGTGACGATCACTTGAAATGACTCGGGCGTGCGCACGAGATCCATGGCCATCGCATCGATGTAGCGCGTGTCCCGCTGAATTCCCGGGTACTCGCGACCGACCTCTTCGAAGACGCGCCGCCAGAGATGATGCGCCTGGATCGCGTTCGCTTTGTCGGCCATCGTGACGTGCGTCTTGCCATGATCGGCCGCCCACGTGAAGGCGTGTCGCACGATGCGCTCGACGCCTTTGCGCGTGTTCAGTTCCTCCGCGATGGCGATCTCGTCCGGCGTTCCCTGCTTGAACGTTCCGCCGACAGAGACGTAGAGGCCTTCCGTGTTCTCACGGAATACCACGAGGTCGAGATCGCGGGGCGTCTTGCCTTTGAGCGGCGTGAGACGTTCATCGATCAAGCGCGCGGGACGTTCGTTCACGTACAGGTCCAACTGGAACCGCATGCCGAGCAGGATGTCGCGTGCGTGCTCGTTGCCGGGGACGCGCGGATCGCCGAGCGCGCCTAACAGAATGGCATCGAAGTCCGTGCCGAGGCGTTTCATGTCCGCCGGCGCGATGGTCACGCCGGTCTTGATGTAGTGATCGGCGCCGTGCGGCAGCTGTTCGATCTCGATGCCGGGTGCGAACACCGCTTCGACCGCGGCGAGGGTCTTGAGCGCCTCGCCGACGACTTCCGGTCCGATGCCGTCGCCCGCGATGACCGCGAGGCGGCGGCTCACGGGACCACCGGGTGTGCGGTGTCGCCGGACGCCTTGCCTAACCGGCCGGTGTCGGAGCGCGGCTTCGCGCTGTCGGGCGGCGTCGGGGTATGGCTCACGGCGGCCGGGTGCGACAAGGTGTAGACGTACGCGGCGAGCCGCGTCAGGTCGGAGTCGTCGAGCGTTCCGGCGTAGGCGGGCATGGCGACCGAGAATTGTCTGGGAGTGGCGACGCCGCTCGCAATCACACCGCGAATACCAGTGAAGGAGCTGTCACCGTTGAGCCACGTGGTATCGGTGAGATCGGGGCCTAACTTTGCGGTGCCGCGGCCCAGCCCGCCGTGGCACGTGAAGCATCGGCCGCGGCCGTGATACAGGGCGAAGCCGGCAGCCGAGTCGGCGGGTTGGATCACGACCGGCGCGGAAGGCGCGACGCTCGCGCTCTCGAGCGGCACCGGCGGTGCAGACGTGGCGGTGCTTTCAGCGCTTGCCGTGCCGGCGAGTGGCATTGCCGCCGCGGTGTCGACGGGCACGTTGACGCCCTTCTTCTCTCCATGACACGCCGCGAGCACCACGGACAACGACACCATGTACACCGCGACGTGCCGCATTACGAGGTGGCGATACCGCGACCGCACGTGATGCAGAATTTCCAACTGATTTCGAGCTCCGTTCCACACGCAGGACACCGCTGGATGGTGAGATTCTGACCGCAGTGTGGACAGAAGGCGACGCGCCGGTCGTCCGGCAAATTGCCGCCGCAGTACCGGCAGCTGCTGTCGCCCCGAGACGATGTAGACGTCGACGAGGCTGCACTGGCAGTTGGCTGAATGGTCGTGGCAACGCTCGTGCTCGACCCTCGCGTGGCCCATGAGGGACGCGGTCCAGCCGGAGACGGCGATGCTGCTGCGCGCGGCGCCGGGTTGCTCGACACGCCATTCGGCACGGCGCTCGAGTCGACCATCATCTCATCCGCGCGCTGTTGGGCACCGGCGAGCAGTGCAATCCGTGATGCGGCGAATTCACGGAAGATCGCCGTATTCGGATTGGGTGTCGCGAGCTCAGCCCGTATCGCTCCGGCCATCGCATCGTCAACTGCGAGGTAGCCGCGCTCACCCGCGAGCAATCGGCAAAGCGCTACCTCATAGTCCTGGTTGGTCTCGATGCCTGTCTCGCGCCGGTTGTGGCGATACGGAATCAGGTTTTGGTAGAGCTCCGAAACCTCGAAGTGGTGCGACAGGTAGGCCGGATAGCCGTTACGTATGTTCTCTACGAGACGTCGAAAGAGCCGGTCGAGATCATCCATGTCCGATTCCACGAAGAGGTGGGACGCGCCGTCCTGCCAATTATAGGCGGCACGGCCCGCGCTCGCGCAAGGGCGCGCGTTCGACGCCGGAGTCATTGCACTGCCTCTCACATCATCTGTCCCGCGGCTGGTCACGCGCCTCACGGCGCTGATTCTCGCGTTGTTCGGCCTGGTGCCGGTGGCGAACGTGCTCGCTCCCGGCTCGCTGCCGTGGTGGTCGGACGTCGTGTCGTTGTGGCTGTTCGGCGGTGTATGCGTGCTCCTGGTCGCGTATCTCGCGGCGCGCGCGTTGGGGGACCGCGCGGCGCGTCTTGGATCGCGCGCGTGCGAGCTCGTCATGGCGCCGTCGTCGCGCACGTTCCTGTGGATCGTATCGATCGCGGGATTTCTCTTGGCGGCCGGCGCGGCGTGGTACTGCTTCAACCGGCAGCCGCAGTCGATCGACGAGATGGCGCAGCTGTGGCATGCGCGGATGCTGCTGGGCGGTCACTTCTCGATTCCCACCGAGCCCGACCCGGCGTTCTTCTCCGCGATGAACGTGGTGGATGCAGGCGGCCGGTGGTACTCGCAGTTCCCGATCGGCGGGCCAGCCGTGTTGGCCGCCGGTCTTGCGTTAGGCGCGGTGTGGCTCGTGAATCCGGTGCTCATCGCGCTCACCGTCCGCAACGTCTACCGGTTCGCGCAGCGCGCGTACGGGGAGTCGTTCGCGCGAGGGGCCACGCTGCTGCTCCTGGTCGCGCCGTTTTTCATTTTCATGGGCGCGAGCGAGCAGAACCACGTGCCGGCGCTCGCGTTCGCCACGCTGGCGCT
>JACZDA010019456.1_pt1 | contig 27061 bp, 27 predicted proteins | sample 8641761 | NCBI WGS metagenome assembly JACZDA01 (sample SAMN15324611, study PRJNA640507) | soil metagenome | isolation source: intercropping peanut in the first line | place: China: Luxin town, Laibin City, Guangxi Province | collected 2019-07-25 | depth 10cm m | reverse complement strand
TGAAGAGTTCACGCCCGCTTTGGCCAAGCTCCGGCGGCTCGCAATCGCCAGGACCATAACCAGCCTCGTGCTGATTGCGTTGTTTGGATTAGCGCTGGCCGCCTTCATCGCAAGCGGTAGCGAACCGGACGAGTCCGCCTTTCTGCAAACGCTGGCGATTTTCCTATGGACGGGATCGGCCGCCGCAAGTCTCTCGTTTTTATGGGTCATGCACAAGGAAATCCGCGGCAAGAAATTGTCGCCGCCACACAATACTTTCGTCTGGCTGCTCTTTTACGAGCTGATGCTTCTAGGCGAGATCGCCAATTGTTTCCTGGTTCAGATTTCCAGCGCGTTTAGCCAAATCACCAGAGAAATTCTGACGCTGGTTCTTATGAGCTATGGCATGGGCGTCACGCTGTGGTGCATTATCAAACTGCGTGCGCTCCACACGGAATCGCCGTCGGAGCCGGCGAAAGCCGATAGTTAAGAGCTAGGTATTGAAGCGTTGGATGGGGCCTCAAAGCAATACGGCTGACGAGCATCGTTGAGGTTGAGTCGAACCATGGGAAGCTGATAGATTCAATGCATGGAGTTTCCAGAACATATAGAGGTTCGTCCTGATGTCATGCTGGGCAAACCTTGTTTCACCGGCACACGGATTCCGGTGTATTTGATACTCCAAAAGCTGGCAGCAGGCGAACCCGCCGATGGCATCCTGATGGCCTATCCGCAGCTACAAGCAGAACACATTAGGGCCGCTCTTGAATACGCCGCCCAATTGGCTGCCGACGAAATTGTTCTGACGACCTAGCTCTTCTTAGACGAGAACATCTCGTCACTTCACGCCCAGGAGCTACGAGCCGACGGATACGATGCTCTCGCGGTAATTGAAGCTGGGCTCTCGGGAGCAACTGACGAACGTATACTCGAGTTCGCAGTCAAGGAGGACCGGATTCTGTTGACTTTAGATGCGGACTTCGCAAATATACTCCGCTTCCCGGCCGAACACACTCCTGGATTGGTACGTCTTCGCCTTCATCCGCCAACAGAACAGGCGATTAGGGACACTCTTCGAAAGCGCTTCTCCTGCTGAAGAACATTGATTTGCGAGGTCGGCTTGCTATCGTGGAACCGGACAAAATTCGAATCCGGCCGCGGTTTGAAACGTAATCGTTACCTTTCAGGCGCGATAATCAGTTACAGCTAAACTAAATCGCCTGGCAGAATCGGCAGTCTTCTAATTCGCTTTCCCGTCGCCGCAAAAATCGCGTTCGTTAGCGCCGGCGCGGTCGGTGGCAGCCCAGGCTCACCGATTCCGGTGGGCGGCAGCGTGCTCGGAACGATATGCACTTCAATTACGGGCATCTCCTTCATGGAGAGTGTCGTGAACTTGTTGAAGTTGCTTTCTACCGCCCGGCCTTGGTCGATGGTGATCTGGCTCTTCAGCGCCGCTGTCAAACCGTAGACAATAGCGCTCTCCACCTGCGCGCGAATACCGTCCGGGTTCACCGGAGTTCCGATATCCACCGCGGACACTACCCGATCCACACGCACCGCGTCTTTGTTCACCGTCACTTCGATTAAATTTGCGACATAGCTGTGGAACGAATAATGGCATGCGATTCCACGCCCCTGGCCTGCTGGCAGCGGTTTGCCCCAATCGCCTTTTTGCGCCGCCAATTCCAGCGCTCCTTTGAAGCGCGCCGTATCGAGCGGCCGGCCGCGCCCGCTCACCGCGTCTTTCACGAGGCGCGCCTCGCCTAACTGCTGCAGCCGGAATTGAAGCGGGTCCGCGCCCGCCGCATGGGCGAGCTCGTCGACGAAACTTTCCATCACGAAGCCCACCACGGAAGCTTCCACCGACCTCCACCAGGCGCGCGGTACCGCCGAAGCCGCGGGCGTGTACTCGAGCTTATAACTCTTGGCGAGATACGGCGGCTGGGTCGTGCAGCCCAGCTCCGAAGACTCGGGCGCCGCCTTGGGATTGAACCATTCCGATATGGGCGTAGATGAGTATTTGTGGCGCCATGCGGCGATCCCGCCGTCCGCATCCACCGCGCCGCTCATGCGATGGTACGACGCGGGCCGGTAGAAATCGTGCGTCATATCGTCTTCGCGCGACCACACTAATTGCACCGGTTTGCCCATGCGCTTGGCAATCTGCGCTGCTTCCGTCGGGAAATCGGCTTGATAGCGCCGCCCGAATGCGCCGCCCATATAGGTCGTGTGCACTTGAACCTTCTCGCGCGACAATCCAGTGACCTGCGCGATCACGCTCTGTACCTGCTCGGGTCCTTGTGTCGGCGCCCAGGCCTCAGCCCCATCCGCAGTCACATGCACGGTGCAATTCATCGGCTCCATGGTGGCGTGCGCCTGGAAAGGCAATTCGTAGTCGCACTCGATCTTCTTGTTTTCCGGCGCCTTCGAGATTGCGTCCTCCGCATTACCTTGATCAAGGACGACTTTCATTGGCGAATCCACAATGCGCCGGAACTGCTTGCGCAACGTTTCGCTGCTCTCGGTTATCGCTGGGCCAAAATCCCATTCAATCTGTAATGCCTTGCGCGCTTGCATCGCAATATAGGTAGTCTCGGCTACCACCGCGACTCCGCCGCAGGAATGCGCCGGCTTGACCGGCTCCACTTCGAAAACATCGACGACGCCCTTCATGGCCTTCGCTTTCGCGGCATCGAAGCTTTTTACTGTGCCGCCGAACACCGGACAACGCGCGATCATTGCGTAGAGCATGCCCGGCACTCGCACATCCAATCCGAAAATGGCGCGGCCGTCTGTTTTCGACGGGACATCTGTTCGCGCCAGGGACTTGCCAATAATCTTGAAATTCGCCGGGTCCTTCAGCGCAATCGTCGCCATATCGGGCACAGGCAACTGCGAAGCGCGTTCGAGCACTTCCGCATAGGACAATTTGTCGCCGCCGTGCCACACCGCGCCTTCTTTTGTCGTGCACCTCTCCGGCGGCACGTTCCATCGCTCGGCGGCTGCGGCTATCAGCATTTGGCGCGCCGCCGCTCCCGCTTGCCGCAGTGGCGTGAACATGCCGGCAACGCTGCCGCTGCCGCCCGTCCCTTGTCCGGGATGCGACGCGTCGAGAGGCGCGTGCTCGACGCGTACATCTTTCCAGTCAATATCCAATTCCTCAGCCAGAATCATGGGCAGCGATGTGGAAACGCCTTGCCCCATTTCCGACTTCGAGTAGGCGAGCGTTGCCTTGCCGTTCGAATCGATCTTGATCCAAGCCTGAATCGGATTCACGCGCGGCTTCTCCGGGACAGCTTGTGCCGCCGCGGGAATTTCGAAGCCAATCACCAGCGCCGCCGACTTCAGCAGCGTCCTTCGCGTCATGTCAACTGCAATCGCGCTCATTTTCCACCTCCTGCGGCGCGCAGTATCGCCGCGCGCATGCGCTGCTGTGTTCCACAGCGGCAGATGTTGTTGGACATGGCTTCATCCACCTCCGCCGCGGTGGGCGATGGGTTCTTTTTCAAGAAGGCCACCGCGGTCATGATCTGCCCCGATTGGCAGTAGCCGCATTGCGGCGCCTGTTCGGCGATCCAGGCCTGCTGCACCGGATGGCTTTGATCTGTCGAAAGCCCTTCGATGGTGGTCACCTTTTTTCCTGCCACTGACGCTACCGGATACACGCAGGAGCGCGCCGGCTCTCCATCGATATGCACGGTGCATGCTCCGCACGCCGCAATACCGCACCCGTACTTCGTGCCAGTCATATTCAGCGTGTCGCGTAGCACCCAGAGCAGCGGCGTCTTCGGGTCCACATCCACCGAATGACTCCGCCCATTCACTTGAAAGGAAATTGCCATGGTTAATACCGCCTCCTTAGACAATACTCGAATTTCAGCCAGCCGGTATTACCATGAGGCTTGCGGCTCCCCGTTGCTCCTCCCGTCCTGCCGATGCTCGCCAAGCGAGTTAGCGAATTACCGGTGGAAGGACCCTGGATTTACGAGCCGAAATGGGATGGCTTTCGCGCGTTGGTCTTTCGCGATGGTGATGAGATCCTACTGCAGAGCCGCGACACAAAATCGCTGAATCGCTATTTCCCCGAGTTGCTCGATCCGCTGCGCGCAGCTTTGCCCGCGCGGTGCGTGCTCGATGGCGAGATCGTCGTCGCCACCAAAGACGGGCTCGACTTCGACGCTCTGCAACTGCGCATTCATCCCGCCGCCTCGCGTGTAAAACTGCTTTCTCAACAGACCCCGGCGTCGATTGTGTTCTTCGACCTGCTCTGCGAAGGCGATCGCGATCTCTGTCCGGAACCTTTTGAAAGCCGCCGTAAATTGCTCCAGTCTGTTCTTTCTTCGGCCAAGCCGCCCATCCATCTCACGCCGGCAACTTCCGAATCAAGCGTCGCATCCGATTGGTTTCGCCGCTTCGAAGGCGCCGGCCTGGACGGCGTCATAGCCAAACCGCCTTCCGGCACTTACGAGCCAGACAAGCGAGTGATGTTCAAGGTCAAGCATGAGCGCGATTGCGATTGCGTGGTGGCCGGCTTTCGCTGGCACAAAAAAGGCGAGCGTACGATGATCGGCTCGTTGCTGTTAGGACTCTTCGACGATTCCGCCGTTCTTCACCACGTAGGCGTGTGCGCCAGCTTCACAACCGAGAAGCGCCACGAGCTGGTCGAATTCCTGGAGCCGTATCGCAAGAATGCTCTCGCGAATCATCCCTGGAAGGGCTGGGCGGAGCATGGCCTGGAAGCCAATGGAGGCGCACATCGGATGCCGGGCGGCCAGAGCCGCTGGAGCCAAGGTAAGGATCTCTCCTGGGAGCCGCTGCGGCCTGAATTGGTGGTCGAAGTCGCCTACGAACACATGCAGAGCGGCCGGTTCCGTCACATGTCGCGATTTCGGCGCTGGCGCATGGACAAGAAGCCCAGCGATTGTACGTACGCACAACTCGAGGTCGTAGCGCCGCAAGAGCTGATGGAAATTTTCGCAACCGGGCGCTAACGCTTTTTCGCTGTCTTCTTCGATGCCTGCTGCTCACGCCACTCGCGCGTCGGATCGTCATCCGGGTCGGGAGTTTCCTGACTCGGCCGCAAAGCCTCGGGCACGTGACGGAGATTCACTCGAATGCGCGTCCAGGTGGAGGACCGGCCTCGCATGGAGTCGACCAGAACATCATCCACCGCGAGGAATCCGGCCGCTTTCACGTGTTTGCTTTTCCATCTTTCCAAACCTACCAGCGCGGCTTCTTTATCGGGAGAATTCGCGACCACGATCAGCGGCATCTTGGCTCGTGAGGGAGCCACGCGCGGTGCTTCCCCCGCAGTCTTGCGAAAGTGCGGCGGCCAGGGCGCATCGCCGAGACCGGCTTTTTCATCCTTTGCCGCAAGTTCCAGCAGGGCATCGAGCGAGCCGGCTGCGTCGTCCATAGCTGCGTGCGGATCGCCCATCTCCGCAAAACGCTTTGGAACAGTGAGCACCGTGAAATCGGCGGGATCGCAATCCGGGACCTCATGCCAGTGGAGCGGTGTCGATACACGAGCATCGGGAAGCGGCCGCACCGAATACGCAGAACAAGTCGTGCGGTCTTTCGCGTTCTGGTTGTAATCGAGAAACACACCGTGGCGCTCCTCTTTCCACCATTTGGAACTGGCGATGGCCGGCGCGCGCCGCTCCACCGCGCGCGATAGCGCCAGCGCCGCGCGCCGCACTTCGGTAAATGTCCAGCGCGGTTCGATGCGAACGTTCACATGCATGCCGCGTGAGCCGCTGGTTTTTGGCCAGCCGCGCAGCCCGATCTCTTCGAGCAGCGCTTTTACTTCGAGAGCAACCCGCCGCACATCCGCCCAGGCGACGCCGGGGCCCGGATCGAGATCGATCCGCAACTCGTCCGGACGCTCGAGATGGCCGGACCGCACCGCATGCGGATGCAGCTCGATGCATCCGAGATTTACGATCCAAGCCAGCCCAGCTGCATCATCGACGACAATTTCTTCCGCCGTGCGGCCTGAAGGAAATGATAAGGTAACCGTGCGCAGCCATTCGGGCCGCTCGGTGGGCGCGCGCTTCTGGTAGAACGCCTCGCCTTCCGCGCCATTCACGAATCGCTTTAAAACGATTGGCCGGTCGCGAATGCCAGTGAGCGCACCCGGTGCAATCGACAAGTAATAGCGCACCAGGTCAAGCTTCGAAAGTTTGATTTGTTGGGAAAAATACAGCTTATCGGGGTGCGTCACGCGCACTTCGCGCCCGTCGATCGAAAGCACCTCGGCCGCTTCTTTCTTCACGACATCAGGCTACACGACGAGGGTTCTTACTCCTCGCGCAAAGACTGCATCGGATCGATGCGCGAAGCCCGCCGCGCCGGCAAATATGTCGCGCCCATGGTCGTCAGAATCAGCAACAGAGAAACGGCTGCAAACGGCTTGATTCCCGGATTTCCCAAGCTCATGAAAGAACTCGAGGCAATTGCCCGGCACGCCAGAATGCCCACTACCAGACCTACTGCTACTCCCGCGATTCCAAGAACAAATCCCTGCTTCAAAATCATTCTGGAAACACTCGTCCGATCCGCTCCGATGGCCATCCGAATACCGATTTCGCGGGTGCGCCGGCTGACCGAATATGCCACCAGACCATACAAGCCGACAATCGTAAGAATCAACCCCATAAAGCCAAGAATGGCGACGATAGAAGCCATCATATTCGGCGTTTTCACGGCCCGATTCTGGTAAAGATCTTCCATGCTGCGCACATCGAACACCGGCATATTTCTGTCGATTTGTTGCACAGTGTGCCGCAGGACGGGAGCAAGGGTCGTCGCATCCGGCGACTTCGATTCGGCGATAAGAGTCATTTGCGGTTGCGGATTCTGCGCAAGCGGCAAATAGACGAAATCGAGCGGAGCCTCGGTAATGGAAAGGACTTTTGTTGCTCTGGATACTCCGGCGATCTGCACCCAGGGACCATTCGCATCCCTCAGATGAAATCTTTTTCCGATCGGGTTTTGATTCGGCCAGTAGTGATGTGCAAGCTGCTCATTCACAACGGCCACCGGCGTTGTGTTTTGCCGGTCCGATTCCAAAAAGCCGCGGCCTTTGACGATTGTCACTCCCATCGTCTCGAAATATCCATCGCTCACCACATTGTGGAATACACTGATGGACTCCTGGCCGCGCGGCAACTGATGCCCTTCCGGAACGATCCCGATCGGACTGTTGCCAATTGCCAGGGGAACAGCCGAGGCGAGCGCGGCCGATTTTACGCTCGGTGCAAGCCGCGTCTTTTCCAAAAGTTGTTTAAAGAAGAGTTTCTTTTGCGCATCGGTATACCGCACCAGGGTAGTATTCAGGCTCATCAGAAAGAGATGATCCGTGCGAAATCCGGGCCCTGCGCAAGTTGAACGCCAAATCCCTGCACCATGACTCCCGAGATTGTCAGCAGTGCGAGCGAAAGCGCGACTTGCGTGCTCACTAGCAAATTGCGGCCCCAGAGCGGCCGTTTCTTGAATGTCACCGCATCGATTGCTTTTAGCGCCGGAACCAAATCCGGCTGCGTGGTGCGGAGCGCCGGCGCCAGACCGAATAAAAACGTGCTGGCAATAGAAACTATCGCGGTGAACAGCAGTACACGGCTATCGAGTTGCACCGCGAACTTGATCGGGATATCGGTCGGCAAGGGAAGACTGTTGAAGAATTTCACCATTCCGAAAGCGAATGACAATCCCGCTGCGCCTCCCAGGATTGCGACCAGCAGATTTTCAATGAGCAATTGCCGCACCAGCGAAATGCGTGCCGCCCCGACGGCCAGCCGGACAGCAATTTCACGAGCCCGCGCACTGGCGCTGCTCAATAGCAATCCGGCGACGTTTGCGCATGCGACTAGAAGCACGCAAAGAGCCAGTATCCCCAGCATCACCGCAAAAGCCATCGTAGGAGGTGAATAGTGCAACTGGTATTCAAATTGACTCTCCACCCTTACGCGCAAATTCCCATCGATGTTGGGGTACGTCTTTCGTAATACGCCGGCAATGGCGCTGAGATCGGCTTGCGCCTGTGGAATACCCACGCCCGGCTCCAAACGCCCTTTTAACGACAGCCAGCGCACCTGGCGCTGCTCGAGATTATTCGTATTCGTCAACGCCGGAGACATGGCGAACGGAACATACAGAGCCGGCCGCAAAAATTGATCTGTACCGGTGAAGGATTCGGGAGCGACTCCGATAATTGTGAATTCAATTCCGTTGAGCCACACCTTCTCACCGATGACGGAATGCCTGGCGTTGTATTCGCTTACCCACAGATCATGGCTGAGCACCGCCACTGCGTCGCGTCCCACCGCCTGATCTTCATCGGGACGAAAACCGCGTCCGATTCTCGGCTCCACGCCGAGCACCTGGAAGAAGTTGCCGGAAACGGCCATGCCGAATTTCATGCGGGGCAGAGTATCCCGGTCCGGCGCGAAGCCGAAGAAGGAATAGGAGCTTGCCGTCAAGCCTTCGAAGGTACGGTTGCGGTCGCGAAAATCCTTATAGTCCGGATATGATACAAGGTTCAGCCCCGAGAACATTTGATCGGAGACGGGCGTTACTGCGATGACTTCGCTTGCATGCGGGACGGGAAGCGGACGCAGCAGCATGGCGTCGGCAATGCTGTAAATCGCCGAAGTCGCGCCGATGCCGATTGCGAGCGAGCAGACCGCCACTGCTAGAAATCCTGGATTCTTGCGCAGCATTCGCAGAGCATAGCGGACGTCTTTCAGTGTGGTGTCAATCATCGTTCCCACCCGGACCTCTCTGACCTTTTCCTTCACTTGCTCGGGGCCTTCGAATTGCACGCGCGCCGCACGCCGCGCTTCTTCCGGCGACATGCCGCGTTCCATGTGGCGTTCCGCCAGAGTGTCAAAGTAACTGTTTACTTCGGCATCCAATTCCGCTTTGACTCCTTCGCGCCGGAAAAGAAGCCGGTATAGACTGTGTGCGCGTTTCATCCACGCCACGGCGCTAGAACTCCTCTGCGAGCGCGCGGTTCATCGCGGTAAAGACCTTCTGCCAATTCCGCTTCTCCGCCGCCAGTTGCGCCTGCCCGCTTGCTTTCAGAACATACCTCTTCACCCGCCGTTTGCCCTCGATCTCCGACCATTCGCCTTCAATCCAGCCTTTTTCAGCCAGGCGGTGGAGGGCGGGGAAGAGCGAGCCCGGGCCGACAACAAAAACTCCGCGCGTGACTTGCTCAATCCGCTCGGAGATCCCTACGCCGTGAAGCGGCCGTAGTTCGAGCGTCCGCAGGATGAGCAGATCGAGAGTACCTTGCAGAAGTTCCGCTTGCTTCGCCATTGCAGCAAGCATATCGGCAATCGATATCGAATGTCAATAGAATGCTGTAGCGCCTGGAGAACCAGCAAGGTTTTACCAGAGAATCCGGACATTGTATTCGCTCAGTTGCGTATCCTTGCTGACTAGAGGCAAATTTTCAACCAGAGCCTGTGCGAGGAGAATGCGGTCAAACGGATCCCGGTGAATCTCCGGTAAATGCCCCAGCGCGATCACGTGAGAGATCCGAATGGAGAGCACAGGGATGCTAGACCTGCTTATGTGCCTCTCCCACCACGTCACTGGGTCTGTCAGCAAGGCGTCCTTTTTAGATGCTTTTACAACCAGCTCCCATAAGTTCGCGACGCTCACTACAACGTCTGAATTGGTAAGAATCCGCCGAGCTTTGGAACTGAGAAACTGAGGAGCTGACAACGCCCAGACAAGTGAATGCGTGTCGACCAGGACTCTCACTTATTGTGCAGCCAATCCTCAATTTCTGAATCGCTCATTGGCCGCCACCACTCGTCGCCGGGAGGCACGAGAGGATCTTCACGGGCAGTCCCAATAGGCAGTCCCTTTTTGTTGGCCGCCGGCACCAGTTCAGCTACCGGTTTACCGTGGCGAGCGATTACTATTTTCTCGCCTTGCTCCACTAGCTCGAGAAGGCGTGACAGTTGGGTCTTCGCGTCATGCACATTGACCTGCATTTGTCCATGTTAGTCCGTTTAATTAGCTAAGTCAACGGATCGTCAAAAGGCCGCCAACAGTCCGGCCAGTAGCGCGACTCGGTCCGCGATCCGGCTTACCAGCACACTCTCGTTGGCCGCGTGCGCGCCTTCGCCGACGGCGCCTAGCCCATCCAACGTCGGCACTCCCAAAGCTGCGGTAAAGTTGCCATCGGATCCACCGCCAGTCGCGGATTCTTCGAGCGCAATGCCCATCTCCGCTGCGATCTCATGGGCCTTGTCAAACAACTGGCCGATTTCGGGAGTTCGTTCCATTGGCGGGCGATTCAGTCCGCCTTCGACGTGAATCCGGCAACGGGAATCTATAGGGCGCAGCGCCCGGAATTTTCGATCCAGCTCCTCCGCGTCAGCTAATCGTGTCACGCGAACGTCGATCTCCACGCGCGTTTCGGCAGCTACTACATTGCTTCGCGTTCCTCCCTGAATTACTCCCGGATTCACAGTAGTGCCGCGCGCCCGGTCCGTGAAACCGGCGATTGCAACCACCTGCCGCGCCGCTTCTACGATCGCGCTTGCGCCGTTCTCAAAATCCACACCGGCATGCGCCGCGCGTCCCTCTACAGTCAGCGTGTAGTGCCCTACGCCTTTGCGTGCGGTTTTCAATTTTCCATTGAGCCCGGTACCCGGCTCTAAGACCAGCACGTAATCACTGCGCCGCGCCTCCGCTTCCGTTAAAGTGCGTGAGCTGGGGCTGCCCACTTCCTCATCCGAAACCACCAGCAGGACGACGCTTCGGCGGACGGAGACTCCCAAATCGCGCAACGCGCGCGCTGCGAACAAGCAATACGCCAGGCCGGCCTTCATGTCCAGAACGCCAGGCCCCCACAACCGCCCGTCTGCCTGTCGGAGCGGCATGGTCTCCAGCGTCCCCAGCGGCCAGACGGTATCGGCGTGTCCCAAAATCAGAATTTGTCCTTGGCACGATTCGTGCGGCAGGGCAAATTCGAGCCGTAAATGATGGCCGAATGCGCCGCCTGAAAAAAATTCCGCGGCTGCCAGGTCCCGAGCCTCATGCGCCAGCAGTGCCGTGAACCGGTCTACCGCTTCTGGCGCATCGCTGGGCGATTCGCAGGTCACCAATCGCTCTACCAGCGCAATGATTTCTGCTTGTTTTTGAGTGGCATAGCGAAGAAAATCCGTCACCGGTTGTTATAATACCCATTCCCATGACAGCGCTCGATGTACAAGAAATTTCGCAGCTGTTGCCGCATCGGTATCCCATGCTCATGGTCGACCGCATCGTCGAAATTTCGAGCGATTCGATCGTCGGCCTGAAGAACGTTACGGTTAATGAACCGCACTTTACCGGACATTTTCCCGGATTTCCGGTCATGCCAGGCGTGCTGATCATCGAAGCCATGGCACAAGTAGCCGGCATACTGGTCGGCAAACTCGCGCCGCACACGCGCGGCAAAATCATGTTTTTAGCCTCTGTCGAAGAAGCCAAGTTCCGCAGACCCGTTGTTCCGGGCGACCAGCTACGCATCGAGATGAAGATGCTTCGGCTCAAACATACAGTCGCGAAAATGCAAGGTCTCGCCACCGTCGATGGCCAAGTTGCCGCCGAAGCCACGCTTATGTGCAAGTTGACAGACCGCGCGGCGGAGTAGATTTGGCGACGATCCATCCCACAGCTATCGTTCATCCGCAAGCCGTAATCGCCGCCGATGTCGAAATAGGCCCTTACTGCATCGTGGGCGACGGTGTCTCGATCGGCGCGCGCACGCGACTGATCGCGCATGTCTTTCTGGAAGGGCGGCTTTCGATAGGCAGCGACAACACGTTCTATCCGTACTGTTCGTGCGGCGTGGCGCCGCAAGATAAGAAATACCGGGGGGAAGCGTCGGAAACCCGCATCGGCAACGGCAATACCATCCGCGAGTTTGTCACGATTCATCGTGGCACCGAAGGAGGAGGCTTAGTCACTTCCATCGGTGACGGCAATCTGCTCATGGCTTATGTGCATATTGCGCACGATGTCATCATTCATAATCGCACCATACTCGCTAACGGTGTCACGTTCGCCGGCCACGTTGTCGTCGAGGATTACGCCAATATTGGCGGCTTGAGCGCCATCCACCAGTTCTGCCGCATCGGCCGTCACGCGTTGGTCGGAAGCCGCAGTGTGATCAAGCAGAACGTATTGCCTTACTCCGTCACCGCAACCGATCACAAATCGGAAGTCTATGGCGCGAACCGCATCGGCCTCGAGCGCAGCGGCTATTCGGCGGAAGCGATCGAGCCGCTGCAAAACACGTTTCGGCTGCTGTCGAATTCGGGCCTGAACACCACGCAGGCTCTGGCACGCATCGAAAAGGAAATTCCCCAAACCGCCGAGGTGAAGGAATTGCTGGCGTTTCTCCGCGCCTCCGATCGGGGCTTCGTGAAATAGGGTTTCAGGTGCGTTACGGACTCATCGCCGGCAACGGCCGCTTCCCTTTGCTCGCTCTTGAAACCGCGCGCCGCGAAGGTCACGAAATCGTCGTGGTGGCCATTGAAAACGAAGCTGCTCCGGAGCTGGAGCAATACGCTTCCGCCTTTCATTGGATCAATATCGGCCAACTCGCTAAATTAATCGCTGTTTTTCAGCGCGAGAAAGTGTCGGAAGTGATGATGACCGGCCAGGTCCGCCACACCAGTCTTTTTTCCGGCATCACACCCGATTGGCGTTTGGTCAAGCTGCTGGCATCGCTCAAGGAAAAAAACACTGCGGCGCTGATCGGCGGCATTCAGCAAGCGATGCGCGAAGAAGGTATCGAACTGGTCGATTCTACGCGGCTGCTGAAGCCGCTGCTTGCGCCGGAAGGCGTTCTTACACGCCGCAAGCCTGATAAAGAGGAAGAAACCGATATCCGTTATGGCCGCCGCCTCGCCACCACACTCGCTTCCGCCGACATCGGCCAAAGCGTCGTGATCAGCGAAAAGGCGTGCGTCGCCGCCGAAGCCATGGAAGGAACCGACGCGATGCTGCGCCGCGCCGCATCGCTCGTTTCCGGCAAGCCGCTGCGCCTCGTCAAAGCCTCGCATGGCCGCGCGCACCTTCTGTTCGACGTCCCGGTCGTTGGTTTAACCACCATCGATACTATGCTCGAAACCCACACGACCGCTCTCGCGGTGGACGCCGGCCGCACACTCCTGCTCGACAAAGAAGAAATGATCGAACGTGCCAATCGCGCGGACATATCGATTGTCGGCTATGCGCCCTTGGAGCTTAAAAACTCATGAACAACCTGCGGGTTGCAGTGATCGGCGCCGGTTCCTTTGGCCGGCATCACGTTCGCGTCATCAAAGAAATGCCTGATGTTGAGCTAGCGGCAATTGTCGATCCCAATATAGAGGGCGCGTATAAAAAACTGGAAGACGTGATCGGCCGGATCGATGCCGCCATTGTTGCGACTCCCACCGTTACCCACGAATCGATCGCCACGCGGCTGCTCGAATCCGGCATTGACGTCCTGGTCGAAAAACCTGTTGCCGAGACTTCCGAAGGCGCTGAACGCCTCGCTCACCTCGCTCAGAAGAACGGACGCATTCTGCAAGCCGGTCATCTTGAGCGTTTCAATCCGGCTGTTACCGCTCTCGAAAAAGCGCTCACCATACCGCTGTTCTTCGAAGTTCACCGCCTCAGCGTTTTCACCCCGCGCAGTCTGGATATCGATGTGGTTCTCGATTTGATGATCCATGACCTCGATATCGTCCTCAGCTTCGTCGGGACAATGCCTGAAGAGATCCGCGCCGCCGGCATCTCGGTCCTGTCTTCCAAATTCGATATCGCCAATGTACGCCTTGCCTTCGCCAGCGGATGCATCGCCAATCTCACCGCCAGCCGCATTTCGTCAGACCAAGTCCGTAAGCTTCGCCTCTTTCAGCCCGGCGAATACATCTCGCTCGACTACCACCGCCAGGACGCCCTGCGCCTCGCCATTCGCAAAAACGAACCCAAAATTGGCTTCGAACCGTTAGCGGTCTCTCCTGCCGAGCCGCTGGCGCTCGAGCTGGCCGCCTTTTTCGGCTGTGTCCGCGACCGAAGCGCGCCACGCGTGGATGCTTTCCAGGCCGCCAAAGCGCTTCGCGTGGCCGAGTCGATCCTTGCTAAAATCAAGGTACACGCTGACTTAGTCTCGAAAACGATCCGCTCGCAGAGCAACTTTCCAACGGGCTGAAGCGTCGTTACATCGTCTCCGCGGTATGGCTCTCGTTCCTTCTGATACGTCCGGTCCGCGCGTATTGCCGCCTTCCGACTATCCGCTCAATCTGCTGCTGGACTGGCAATTCACTCGCCGTTCGGGCGCCGGTTGGACGAAGATTTTGGCTGTCTCGCTGGGCGTCCATGCGCTATTTTTTCTCGCGGCTGTGCAATTGCCCAGCGTGGCTACGCCTTCCGCCCCGCTACCGCGCGTGATTGTCCACCATATCCCGCTCTACCTTCCGCCGGATGTGCTCACGCAAAAAGCCCCAAACCGCGCCAAACTTTCGAAGGAAATCGATCTTGCCTCGCTGCTAGCCGAGCGGCTGCCGCAACGCCCATCCCGCTCTTCTCCCGCGCCTTCCAGCAAGCGGTTCGAGTTGCCCAAAGTGGCGACGGCGCAGAAACCCGCCAAAGCGCCGCAGATTCTTGCGGAGGCGCCGGACATCGCACTGAATCAAACGCCTGGCCCGATGCCGGCTGGCGCGGTGAATGGCTTACCTTCGTCGGCTCCTCCGCTCACGACCGCGGGGCCCTTTCAAAATATCGGTGAGGATACTCCGCCGCCGGCCCATCCGAAACTCCCTCCGCCGCGAGCTACCGTGCAAGCCGCAATCAACGATTTGACCAGCCCCGGCGCTTCCGATCAGATGGTTATTACAGACGACTCGCCGACCGAACTGCAGCCCGGCGCATCGCGCATACCAGGCCAACTTGGAGCGCAACATTCCGCCGTCGAACTGCAAAGCGATCCCCAGGGAGCCGACTTCAAGCCTTACCTCACGCGCATTCTCGCTATCGTGCGTGCCAACTGGCGCCACGTAATTCCCGAGAGCGCGCGCATGGGTACCGTCCGCGGCCGCACGGTGCTGGAGTTCATCATCAATCGCGACGGCAAAATTCCCAAACTCGTCACCGCTCAGTCTTCAGGTCTAGAGCCTCTCGATCGGGCAGCCATTGCCGGCCTCAGTATGTCCGACCCGCTCCCTCCGCTACCGGCCGACTTTAAAGGCGCGCAGGTACGCTTGGCTTTTTCCTTCGCCTATAACATGCCGGCCCAATGATCCCAGGACGTGTTGCGGCCGTTCTCTACGCCGTCCTGGTGGCGGTCTCGATTGCCACGCTGCACGGTAAGGCGCTGGCTTTCGCGCTGATCATCGTGCTGGGGCTTGCCCTCAAATCCTACCTGGATTACCTGCGAAGGCGGCTGCAATAAGACCTAGTAAACCCCAGGATTGGCTCAAAAGCACCACCTGCGGCTCACTCCCACCGCAAAGCGTACTGCTAAGTGCTTCTTAGTACAAGGTTCAAGCGGTTGGCGAAACGCGTGCTATGTAGATGCCGTCCGAACGTACGAGGAACGTATGCAAGCTCTTTTACCTCACCTATTCCGCGGCCTATCAATCGGTATCATTGCCGCATCCACTGTGGTTTTGGCCCAGGATGCTCCGCCGCCTCCTCCGCCCGACGCGCCGGCGGCAGCACCCGCGACCTCGAACAACGGGTGGAAGCGAGTCGGCGATTCTGTCCAGACGTATCAGCCGCCCGTTCCGAATCAGAATCAGAGCGCTCCTCCGAACTATGGGCAGCAGCCGTATCCGCAACAACCGGCTTATCAGCCTCCGCCCATTCCGGCCAGCCTGACTATTCCGCGCGGCACGTTCCTCGTCGTGCGTGTGAACCAGATGCTCTCTTCGGACAAAAATCAGACCGACGACGCCTTCTCGGCGTCTCTCGCGCAGCCGGTAGTGGTGGACGGCGTGGTGGTTGCCGAGCCCGGCCAAACGCTTGGCGGCCGCGTTGCAGAAGCGCAAAAGGCCGGTCACATTGAAGGCACCTCCCGTCTCGCGGTACAGCTCACCGAACTTACGTTGGTAGACGGTCAACAGCTTCCTTTGCAAGCCAGCCTGGTGAGCCGTAAAGGACCGACATCGGTTGGCCAGGACGCCGGCACTATCGCCGGCACCACTGGATTAGGGGCAGCTATCGGAGCCGCCGCAGGTTGGGGGAAGGGAGCAGCTATCGGCGCCGGTGCGGGCGCTGCCGCGGGAATTATTGGCGTGCTAGTAACCCGCGGTCATCCCAGTGTGATTTATCCCGAACAGCTTCTCACGTTCCGGATCGAAACGCCGCTGACCATTTCGACCGAGCATGCGCCGCAGGCGTTCCGCTACGTGCAGCCCAACGAATACGACCGGCCTTATGAACCGCAGCCGGCGCCCGGACCATACGCATCCGAAGCGCCAGCTCCGCCGCCATATTATGGAGCCTACCCGCCATATCCGTATCCTTACTATGGCTACGGCTATCCGTATTATTGGGGACCATCGTTCTCGTTCTTCGTCGGACCCCGGTTCGGATGGGGCAGCTATTATGGGCGGGGCTACTATGGCCGCGGTTACTTTTACCGAGGCCCGCGAGGCTTCCACGGTCACCGCTAACGCGCTTTCATTTTCGCGATTTTCTCAGAGAGCAGCCGCTTGGCCTTTTCCAGTTCCCCGCGGCGCTCTTTGGATAATCCTTTGCCGCCGCGGTTGATGAAGTAAGTCAACATCCGCATACCGGAGGCGGGTCCCTTCGGCGATACTTTTTTCGAAGCTAGCGATCTGGCAATCGTTGCCGCATCTTTCGTAAACAAGCCTTCGGGTGGAAACGTCGAGACTGTTTTTACGCTTGCCACCCATTTTTTCTTCGTGGCAGTCTTTTTCTTCGTCTTGGCTGCTGCTTTTTTCGGCACGGCTCCTCCAGGGGTGTGACTAAGCCATACTTTAGATCAATGAGACTATTAGCACCACTGCTTATCGTTGGCGTGGCATATGTGACGCAAGCCGCCGAAACGCAGCGGCACATGATCGTGATCGATCCGGACCACTCGGACGCCGCAGCCGTTTTCGCTCGGCAAATTCCGGATGTCTCGAACATCGTTCACGTTTACGCTCCTCCTGGCCAAGGTGTAACGGCATTTCTGGATAGTCTTTCGGCCTTCAATCGACGTCGGCAGGACCCCACGAACTGGAAAATTGAATCGCACACCACACCGGATTTTCTGAAGCTGGTATTACAGGAGCCGCCAGGCAATATTGCGGTAATCACCGGTCCCAACAACCTGAAGATCGATCGTATTCTCGCCAGCCTGCGCGCCGGACAAAATGTGATCGTCGACAAACCATGGATTATTACCAGGAACGAATTTGCAAAGCTCGAAGAAGCGTTGATGACCGCCGAACGCAACCATCTCGCGTTCTATGACGGGATGACGGAACGCTTCAATCTCGTCTATCAGATTCAACGAGAGTTGATGGGGGACGCGAACGTCTTCGGGCATCCACTCACAGGTAGTCCCGATAATCCTGCCGTCGAACTCGAAAACATTCACTCGTTGATCAAATATAGCCGTGGAAAGGTGAACCTCCGCCCGCCCTTTTTTCTAGACGTGCGGCAGCAAGGCGAAGCGATTGCAGATGTCGGCACTCATTTAGTCGATCTGGAAATGCGCACGCTGTTTCCCGATCGCCCGATCGATTACAAACGCGACATCAAAGTTCTAAAATCCGCACATTCTCCGATCTTCCTGACGCTGCCCGAATTCACTCGGCTTACCGGTGCAAACACATGGCCCGCTTTCCTCCAAGGCGCTGTACACGATGGCCGTCTGGAATACGACTGCAATAGCAAAGCGCTCTACACGCTGCGAGGCATCTACACCTCCATCAGCGACCGCTGGGAGTACGAGTCCGTCGGCGCATTGACCGACACATACCTGGTCCTCTATCGCGGTACGCGCTCCACAATACGCGTGCGGCAATCGAAGCGCGAGAACTATGTGGCGGAGATCGACGTGATTCCAAACGCTGGTGAAAACGTATCCGCCGTGACCGCGGCGTTGCAACGCCGTCTGAAACAACTCTCCGGCGCGTTTCCGAATCTCACGCTGCGGGACAACGGCGACGCGATTCGTGTATCCATCCCCGCTGAGGATCGCGCCCGCGCGGGTTCGATGTTCGCTCGCCTCGTGGAACAGTTTCTTGGATACGTGCACGACCCGGCATCTATTCCCGCGTGGGAAAAGCCGAATATGCTCGCGAAGTACTACATCACCACGACAGCCGTGGCCCTGGCCGGCAAATCGCAATAATGGCGCCGCTCTAGGCTCGCTTTGCAATCACTTCTAAATATTCCGCTCGCACCCGAGTTCCTCCGCCTGGACTCTCGTTGCGCTCATTCCACAGCTTTTCCATCGCGGCGGCATACTCCTGTTGTCCATTGACATCCAACCGGGAAAACGTCGTCTGCGTGGGGCCGAAATAATCGCGAAAGAATTGCACCACATCCTTTGGGCGAAACGGGTAATCGAGCACGAGTTCCCGTTTCGTAGTCCGCACCTCGGAAGTCCCGCCGCCCAATCGTTGCCTCACTACCGATTCATCTCCCCACAGCAGCGGCGAAGGAATTCCTTCCGGGGGAGCAACGAAGCGTGCTCCAATAGCAAATGACTGGCCGACGAAACCCTCGCGTGTCCAATTCCCCATCGCAATCGTTCCACCCGGCCGGCACACGCGAATCAGTTCCGCGGCGACTTTTTCCGGTTGGGGTGCGAACATCGCGCCGAACATCGACATCACGACATCGAATTCTCCATCGCCCGCCGCTAGTTGTTCCGCATCGCCGTCCTCGAATTTGGCATCCAGCCCTTCCGCCGCCGCTCTTTGCCTGGCTTGCGCCAGCAGATTTGACGCGATGTCTATGCCTGTGACTTTCGCCCCACGGCGCGCCGCTGGAATCGCCAGATTCCCGGTGCCGCAAGCCACATCCAACACTTTATTTCCCGGCTGAATATTCAGCTGGCTCACCAACTCTTCCGCGCCTTTTTCGGAATGCTTCGCGATCTGGCCAAAATCTCCAGCCATCCACATCGCTTTCATTCCTTGCTTTAACTGCGCCAATCCCGCTGCGGCTGTTCCCGACATACATCCCTCTCCTTCCGATTACGCGTATTCCATCGGCTCACGCGTGGAATGTTCTTATACTCTCAAAATGTGCGACTAGTCCGCGCTCTCTACTTTTTCGCCGCGTTCGCCGGCGCCGTGTGCGCGCAAACCGATTGGCCGGCGTACGGCCACGACCCGGGCGGCATGCGCTTTTCACCGCTCAAGCAAATCGATACGGGCAATGTAAATCGTCTGGTGCGCGCCTGGACGTATCACACCGGCGAGATGCCAGTCTTCTCAGGGCGGCGAGGACAGCGCCAAACGGCATTTGAAACAACTCCGCTCATCGTTGGCGGCGTATTGTATCTTTCGACGCCGTCGGACCGTATCATTGCGCTGGAGCCTGAATCCGGGCGCGAATTGTGGAAGTTCGACCTGCAGGAGAAACGCAGCAAAGCGAGCATCCCGCGCTCATCGTGGCGTTGCCTATTGGCCCGGTGCTGCGCACACGCCGCCCCGCATTCTCTTCGGAACGTTGGATGGCCGGCTGATCGCGTTGAATGCACACACGGGTAAAAAAGTGCCGGGCTTCGGTAATGAGGGCGAGGTCAATTTAAAAGCAGGCGTGGCCGAGCGGTTTCCAAATTCCATCTATGACGAGACTTCGCCTCCGGCGATTGCGGGTGATCTGGTGATCACCGGCGCCGAAGTGCCGGAAGGCGGCGGCCGTGGCCCGCGCGGTGATGTGCGCGCCTGGGACATCCGCACCGGCAAACTTGTTTGGACATTTCACACTGTGCCGCTCCCGGGCGAGCCCGGGCACGAAACCTGGGAAAGCGATGGTTGGAAAGATCGCACCGGCGTAAATGTCTGGACCATGATTACGGTCGACGAACCACGCGGCTTGGTATTTCTAGCCATCGGTTCTCCCGCCTATGATTTCTATGGCGGCGACCGGAAGGGGGCGAATCTTTACGGCAACTCGCTGGTCGCTCTAGACGTGAAAACGGGCAAGCTGCGTTGGCATTTCCAGCTCGTTCATCACGATATTTGGGATTACGACCCTCCGGCTGCGCCCGCGCTCGTTACGGTGCATCGCAATGGCGCCGAAATTCCCGCGGTGGTGCAGGTCACCAAGATGGGTCTGGTTTTCATTTTCGATCGCCGCAACGGCAAGCCTGTGTTCGGCGTCGAAGAGCGGCCCATGCCCGCGAGCGATGTGCCTGGCGAAGCCGCCTCGCCCACACAGCCCATTCCGATCAAGCCGCCGCCGCTCTCACGCTCCAAAATCGGCGCGGAAGATGTCCGGCAGGGATGCATGGAGATGTTTTCGAGACTCGAAAATCGCGGCCGCTATACGCCTTTTGGCACGAAGCCCACCGTCGTGTTTCCCGGAACGCTGGGCGGCGCCACCTGGTCCGGAGTGTCTTTCAATCCCAGTCTTGGGTACATATTCGTCAATACCAATGAAGTCGGTGCCGTCGGACAGATGGTCAAACAACCAGAGGGTTCGCCGATGCCTTACCGCCGCACCAGCCCGGCTGGCGACTATGCCAGATTTTGGGATTCAGACCTACAGCCCTGCCAAAAACCGCCGTGGGGATTGCTGACCGCCGTCAACGTAAATACAGGGGATATCGCCTGGCGCGTGCCGCTCGGCCCGCACGACACCGGTGCACCAAACATCGGCGGCTCCATCGCTACCGCTGGTGGACTCGTTTTCGTCGCGGCCACCAATGACAGCCGCTTCCGCGCTTTCGATGCGCGCACCAGCCGCGAACTTTGGTCTGGGGCAATCGAAGCAAGCGGCCACGCTACGCCTGCTACCTACCTCGGCAAAGACGGCAAGCAATACTTGGTCATTGCCGCCGGCGGTGGAGGTTTTTTCGGAAGTCCGACCGGCGACGCGCTCATTGCGTTCAAACTGCCCGACTGAACTCTATGTTGATTCTCGCGTCAGCATCTCCGCGGCGGCATGAATTGCTGCTCGCCGCCGGCATCGAGCATCTGGTTCGCGCAGCCGCAATACCCGAAGAGAGGCGGCCCGATGAGCCGCCCATGCACATGGTCATGCGCCTGGCCGAAGAAAAGGCTCGCGCGGTGGAGCATGCGGAGGATGAAATCGTCTTAGGCGCCGATACCGTGGTTTGCCTGGATGACGCCGTGCTAGGAAAACCAGTGAGCGACGACGATGCGCGCCGCATGCTGCGTCTACTCTCCGGCCGCGATCACCACGTATATACAGGCATTTGCATTCTGGCAAAAGACACCACGATACGGGATGTGGCGAGTACCCGGGTTTCCTTCGAACGCATGGAGGAGAATGAGATTGAGGAGTACACTCGAAGCGGAGAGCCGCGGGACAAAGCAGGCGCCTACGCCATTCAAGGCCGGGGTTCGAAGTTTGTCCGCTCGATACAAGGGTGCTATCAGAATGTTGTAGGACTGCCGGTGTCCCTCGTTTACCGGTATTTGCGCGACATGGCGCCGCTCGGCTAGCAGTCGGGCTCTGTCTTTTTTCGCTTGTCGCCTGGGGGGCGCAGAGCGATCCGGCCGAGTGGAAGCGGGAAGGCGTTCTTTATCTGGACCACGCGCTGAATGCCCGCCTGCATACCGTGCCCGTGCAATCGGTGCGATTAGGCGATGGCTTCTGGAGTGCGCGCCGCAAAGTAACGACGGAACGCAGTTTGCCCACTCTGCTCGATCTATTGGAAGAGCACGGTGTAGTGGACAATTTCCGGCGCTTGGCAGGCCGTTCCGATCTGCCGCGAAAAGGTCCTCTGTATACGGACTCGGACCTTTATAAGTGGATAGAGGCCGCCGCTTGGGCGCTCGCTTCGAACGAAACCTCCACTGCGGATAAACAAAAGCTGCGCGGGGATATCGAGTCGCTCACAACGCATATCCTGGCGGCACAGGAGCCGAGCGGCTATCTCAACACATACTATGTAGGCGACAAGGCGCGCCTTCGTTTCACGGAATTGACGCGCTCGCATGAAGGCTACTGCCTGGGGCATCTTCTGCAGGCCGGAATCGCCTACTATCGCGCCACTGGAAGCCGCCGCCTGCTGGATGCCGGTATTCGCTTTGCCGACTATATGGTCGATGAATTCGGTCCGGGCAAGCGGCCGTTCGTGACCGGACATCCGGAACTCGAGATGGCGATGGTAGAGCTCTATCGCACCACTCTCGAAACGAAGTATCTGGATTTCGCGCGTTACCTTTTCAGCGGCGTGGAAAAAGACCGCCTGAAGCTCAAGGACTCGGACATGCGCTACATGTTCAGCGGTAAACCATTCGTTTCGCGCACTGAGTTCGAAGGCCATGCAGTGCGGGCGCTGTACGCCGCTTCCGGGGCGACCGATTACTTCACCGAAGCCGGGGATCCGGCCTTCAAGAGAACGCTCGATTTGCTCTGGACCGACCTCACAATGCGCAAAATGTATATCACCGGCGGCGTGGGGTCGCGCTCGGGTGGCGAGAGTTTCGGCGATCCATACGAATTGCCGAGCGAACAGGCCTACGCCGAAACCTGCGCCGCTATTGCCAATGTAATGTGGAATTTCCGGATGCTGACGCTCACCGGCGACGCACGCTACGCCGATGTGCTCGAGCGCGCCTTGTATAACGGCGTCAATTCGGGCATGTCGCTTTCAGGCAACCTTTACTGTTATCGGAATCCGCTTTCCTCGAACGGTGAAAAGCTGCGGAGTCCCTGGTACGACACAACCTGCTGTCCGCCGAATATCGAGAGGCTGTTTGAATCGCTACCGGGATATTTCTACGCCCTGAGCCGTGATGGCGTGTACGTGAACCTGTACCATAATTCGGAACTCGATTGGCATCTGGAAGACGGCGCCGGGATCAAGATTACACAGGCTACGAGCTATCCCTGGTCGGGCGACGTGAAGCTCACGATCGATCCGGCGCGCAGCGCAGCCTTTACGGTTTATCTGCGATGGCCGGGCTGGGCGCCCACGGCGGAGGTGCTGGTGAATGGGCAGCCGGTTTCGCTGGGAGCGGCCCGGCGGGGTAGCTATATCGCGTTGTCCCGCACCTGGAACCCGGGTGACGTGATCAGCCTGAGCCTGTCCATGCAACCCACGGCCATGGCGGCCAATCCGCGAGTTGCGGACACGTATGGCCGCGTTGCCTTACAGCGAGGGCCGCTCGTCTACGCTCTGGAGCAAGTCGACCAGGGCGGCCTGGCGCTCTCCGATCTGTTCATCAGGCCGGCCACCCCGATCGCCGTGGAATCTCGTAGAGACTTGTTGGGCGGAATTACAGTCTTAAAGATTTCGGGGCAAGCTGCCGAAAGGTCCATCAGTGAGGAACCTCTCTATCAGCCGTTGGCGGCTACGGCGAATCGCGCCAAACGCTTGGTAACGCTGACGTTTATTCCCTACTATGCGATTGGAAACAGAGAGCCAAGTCCCATGGAGGTTTGGGTGCCGGCGGCAAAAGACGCTTTCGTATCCAGTGGGCTTCCAGTTGGCGAAAAACGGTCTGCGGGGCAGTAAGGATGCGGCGTCCGCCGGGTCCCAAAGGTATGGCAAGATTAAATAGGTACGCGGGAGATGATCCAGGTCCGATGAGTAGCTCTTTTAGATTGCAGAAGTTAGCAGTAACAGCCTTATTGTTAATGCTTTGTCTCTCAATAGCGAGCAGTGCGCAACAAGCTCCCATAGCGCCGCCGCCCACCCCCCAGGAGCCGCAGCCATCTCCTCCCCAAGATAGAGATAAGGACAAAGCTCCGTCGGACCACAAAGAAGCGGGTGCCGCGGTGGATTCGAATACCTACAAAATTGGTCCGTCAGATATCTTATCCATTCGGGTATGGAATGAAGAGAAATTTTCGGGTCCGGTGGCGGTTCACCAGGATGGGAAAATCACGCTCCCTCTGTTGGGTGATATTCAGGCCGGCGATTTAACGCCAGTGCAAGTGCAGGAAAACGTGGCCAAGGCTCTGACGAAATATGTTGTCAAGCCGCTGGTGACGGTAGTCGTACAGGAGGTGGGTAGCAAAAAGTATTACATGGATGGCCAAGTGAACCGTGCGGGGGAATTTCCGCTGGTCGTACCCACCACAATTTTAGAGGCGATCAGTAAAGCGGGCGGATTGCAGGAATTCGCTAATTCCAAGAAAATCTACGTGCTTCGCGGCGACAAGCGAATACCGTTCAACTATAAAGACGTGCTTCGCGGCAAGCACATGGAACAGAACATCCGGCTGGAGCCGGGCGATCACATCGTAGTTCCGTAACTTTAGGCGTTTCTTATGCTAGACAGACTATCGGTTCCACGGCGCTCACTAGACTTCGAAGACTACATCGATATCATCCGGCGGAATTTTCGTTGGTTGATCGGTCCGGCCTTCGCTGGCTTGGTTATCTCTACCGTTGTTGCCTACCTGCTGCAGGATACCTATGTTTCAAAGGCCATCATTCGCATCGTGCCGCAGCAGATCTCACCGGAGCTCGTAAAGAACACCAGCGCGCAGGATGTGTCGGATCGAATCAACGGCATGGCGCAACAGATTTTGAGCCGTGGCACGTTGACCAATCTCATCGAAACGTATGGGCTTTATAAAGAGGAATTAAAGCACGCGCCCATGCAGGATGTAGTCACTACCATGCATGACGCCATCGATATACGGGCGGCAAGCGGGGTGACAAGTATGGCTGGAACGCGAAGTTTGCCCGCAATGTCGATTGCGTTCTCCTATCGCGATCCCGCGCTGGCGGTGAAAGTTTGCGGCGATTTGGTGTCGCGATTCATGAATGCGAGCTCCCAGGACGTGATGGATTCGCAACTTGCCGCCTATCAATTCTTGAAAGACGAATTCGAGCGTTCGCAGCGCGAATTGAATACCGTCGAGCAAAGATTGACCGACTATAAGCAGAAGAACGCCGGGCGGCTTCCGGACGAGATGCAATCCAACATTTCGCAAATGAACGCGCTAGAACAACGAGCCAGCTCGCTTTCCGAGGCGGCGACGCGAAATGCCGAGCGGCGCATGATGCTCGAGTCCGAGTTGCGAGCGCGGCAGGACCGGCTGGCCGCGCTAAAGAGAAACAACTACCGAGGCGCTGGCGGCGGCAGGATTTCCGATCTCGAAAAGCAGATCGATGACTATGAAGCGATGATCTCGGCGATGAAGGATCGCTACACCGATAACTACCCCGACTTGCAGGCTGCCCGGGAGCGTTTGGTGGTGTTGAAGAAACAAAGGGACGAGGCGCTGAAGAAAGCTGACGATATCGACAAGACCAGTGTGGCTGAGAGTCCTGCCGCCGAGCACGATCGCATGGAGGCGGAACAGGCCGTGCAGGTTGTCCAAACCGAGCTAAAGGCTCTCGCATTGGAAGAAAAAGAAGTAAAGCGCGGGACGGCCCAAGTCAATGACGCTTTGAAGAGATATCAAGGACGAATTGAAGGAATTCCGGCCGGGGAAATGGAATATGCCGAGTTGATGCGGGATCGCTCAGCGGCCAGACAGAAATATGACGAGTTTGAGTCGAAACTGCACAAAGCGAACGTATCGATGGAACTCGAACGGCGCAAACAAGGCGAGACGCTCGAGCTTCTGGACGCACCCTCTACTCCTGTGGCGCCTACCGAGCCGAAGCGCGCCATGATCATACCAATCGGTTTCGTGGTCGGATTGGTGGTTGGAGCGATTCTGGTCGCGCTCCGTGAGGTGAAAGATACCTCTCTCAAGAACCTCAAGGATGCGCGCATGTACACGCAGCTCTCCATCTTGGGCAGCATTCCGCTGCTAGAAAACGACGTGGTTGTGCAGCGGCGAAAGCAAGTATTGTGGGTCGGATGGGCCACCGCCACGATTCTGGGGCTGGCAATTATGGCCGGGTCGGTAGCACGTTATTACTGGAGCAAGGCATAACCACATATGAGCCGGGTCCACGACGCTTTACGAAAAGCAGGGCAAGAGAATCCCGCTAAACCAAATGTCGCGCGGCCGCCTCGGCCGCCTGCCTCGGCGCCAGCACCGCCGGCCGCTTCGCCTGCGGAGCCACTGGCAGCCGCTTTGCCTGCAGAGTCACCGGCAGCCGTGCAGGAACGCGTTGTCACAGCCACGCTGGTTGACGATCCGTATGGCGGGCTTGAAAATCTGGAGGCCTGCATTCAGTCGGCCCGCCAGATCCCGTTCAATCCATTAGGCGATGCCTTGCTGGTGCATCCCAATAAGCCGCGGGAGGCGCCGGCGGAAGAATTTCGCAGTCTAAGAACCCGGCTCAATCATATGCAGACGATTCAACCGTTGCATACACTAGTCGTCACAAGTGCTTCTCCCGCCGAGGGTAAGTCTTTCACGGCGGCTAATCTGGCTCTGACTCAGGCGCAGTTGGCAGAGCATCGTGTGCTCCTGGTCGATTTCGACTTTCGCCGTCCTACCGTAGATAAAGTTTTCCAAATCCCGATTGCTCCCGGCATGACGAATTACCTGCAAGGCACCGCGTCTTTCAGCGATGTGATCCGGCGAGTCGGTGACTCCAACCTCTACCTCATTACAGCCGGCGATCCCGTTACGAACCCCCTCGAACTCCTCAATCTCAAGGAATGCGCCAGCCTACTTGCGGAACTAAGAAGCCACTTCGACTGGGTGATCCTGGACAGCCCGCCCCTTCTGTTCGCGGCGGATGGCAACTTGCTCGCCACGATGTGCGACGGCACGATTCTCGTGGTGAGAATTGGAACCACTACTTTCGATTCCGTGAGCCGCGCGTTGCAATCACTATGTGAAAACAATGTGCTGGGAATCGTGGTGAATGGCGCGCGCCGTGGCGAGCTATACAGCAAATATAACTACTACCACGATTACTACACCTACGGAGCCGACGCGGACAACAAAGAAGAGCCGGACAAGGAACTGGAAACCGATACCGTCGCTAGCAATTCGT
>JACZDA010021160.1_pt1 | contig 28334 bp, 26 predicted proteins | sample 8641761 | NCBI WGS metagenome assembly JACZDA01 (sample SAMN15324611, study PRJNA640507) | soil metagenome | isolation source: intercropping peanut in the first line | place: China: Luxin town, Laibin City, Guangxi Province | collected 2019-07-25 | depth 10cm m | reverse complement strand
CGGCGACCGCGACCGACGTCTGAGTCGGGGCGCACTATTTATTCTCTTTCTGCCTCTTAATAAGCCATTTCCGCCTGCGCAGCGGGCTCATCACGGGAGGGTGCGATGCGAGTCGTTGCCTTGATGTTGGGGATTGCGATCGCGTGTCCGCTTCGGGCGCAGGACATGAGTGCCGCGGACAGCATGCACGGGCGTGGGCCGACGATCACGGCGACGGGGCACGGTGAGGCGCGCATCACGCCGGACCGCGCGACACTCTCGATCGGTGTGCAGACGAAGGCCGCCACAGCCGCGCAGGCGAGCGCGGACAACGCGCGCAAGCAGCGGGCGGTGGTCGACGCGCTCAAGTCGTTAGGCATCACCGACCAGCAGGTTTCGACCGTCGAGTACAGTGTCTATCCCGAGAGCGCGCCGACGACGAACACCGAGCGCACGCCGCGGATCATCGGGTACACGGTGTCCAACACGGTGCGCGTCGACGTGCAGAAGATCGATCGACTGGGCGCCATCATCGACGCGGCACTCGGCAACGGCGCCAACGCGATCAACTCGTTGGACTTCTCGTCGTCCAACGAGGATGATGCGCGGCGGGCAGCGTTAGCCCTTGCCGTCCAACGCGCGCGCGGCGACGCGGAGGCGATGGCGCGAGGCGCGGGCGGGCGGTTAGGCGATTTGGTCGACCTCACGTCGGAGACCGCGGCGCGCCCGATTGCGTTCGGTGCTCGTATGTCGCTGGCGGCCGGTGCGGCCACGCCGATCAGCCCAGGCAGCGAGACCGTGTCAGTCGATGTTGCGGGCCGTTGGCGCTATATACCGTGAGAAGGCCATAATGGCGCCAAACTAGCGCTTTACTGATGCCTAACTGGCGCCAGAATCGACTCGGGGCCTTGCAGGAGTTTCACGTGAAACATCGCGGCAGTGCGCGGCTGTTGTTTCACGTGAAACAGAAAGATGTCTTCCGTTCGACAATCACTGATTATATTGGCGGCGCGCGAAAGACTGTCTCCGACCCTTAGATGGACGGAAGCGACTGGTGGCTAGGGTCATCGCGATCGCCAATCAAAAAGGTGGCGTGGGTAAGACAACCACGGCCGTCAATCTCGCCGCGAGTCTCGCTGTAGCAGAGCAGCGAACCCTCCTCGTCGACGGCGACCCGCAAGGCAATGCGACGAGCGGGGTCGGTCTCGACGGTGAGCGCGTCCCGCGAACCGTGTACAACGCGCTCATCGGTGAGTGCTCACTCGCCGAGGTCATTCTCAGAAGCATCCAGTTCGCGCATCTGGACGTCGCACCAGCGACGCCGGATCTGGCGGGCGCCGAGGTAGAGCTCGTCGATAGCCCCAGGCGAGAACTGTCGATGCGCGACGCGATCTCACCGGTTCGATCGCGCTACGACTTCATTCTCATCGATTGCCCGCCGTCGCTCGGTCTTCTCACCGTGAACATGCTCGCGGCGGCGGATGCCATCCTGATACCGGTTCAGTGCGAGTACTACGCCCTCGAAGGACTCTCGCAGCTGCTCAACACCGTGCACATGATTCAGCGCGGCGTGAACGCAGACCTCGCCATTGATGGCGTTTTGCTGACGATGTACGACGCGAGACTGAATCTCTCGCGCCAGGTCGCGACCGACGCTCGCGAATACTTTGGCCCCAAGGTGTTCGACGCCGTCATCCCTCGAAATGTCCGGCTCGCCGAAGCGCCCAGCTTCGGAAAACCAATCATTCTGTACGACGTCGCCTCCGCCGGCGCGCAGGCCTATGTTAGCGTCGCGCGCGAGCTGCTCGAGCGGTACCGACGTAGCGGCGACTTCACTCCGGCTGCCCTGCTCGCCGAGCCGCCAGCTCCGGACGTCGCAGGAGCAGATTGAGAAGGTCCGGAGGTCTCGTCCTACTTCCTCCTCGGACGAGCCGATAGCATTCCAAAATCCAAGTCTGACATGATCGCATTCGAGGCCCCTCTCCCACATCCCCATCATGTCCACTGAAAAGCCCAGACGACTGGGCCGCGGGCTCGAGGCGCTGCTCGCAACCCGTCCGAGTGCAGCCGCCTCGGACGTGGCTGCGCGTCAGGCGCTGCAGAAAATCGCGGTGTCTCGCATTCATCCCAACCCATACCAGCCGCGGGTCGAGTTCAAACCGAACGAGCTCGCCGAGCTGGAGGCAAGTCTCAAAGCGAATGGATTGCTGCAGCCCATTGTCGTGCGGCCGCGGCCTAACGGGGACGGCTTTGAGTTGATCGCGGGCGAGCGCCGGCTTCGCGCTGCGACGCACATCGGCTGGGAGGAGATCCCAGCTGTGGTGAAGGACATCGATGACCAGATGCTCCTGACCTTGGCCTTGGTCGAGAACCTCCAGCGATCGAACCTAAACCCGATCGAGGAGGCTCAAGGTTATCAGCGTCTGATCAGTGACTTTACATTAACGCAACAGCAGATCGCCGAACTCGTCGGAAAGGATCGGACGACTGTCGCTAACATATTGCGTTTATTGGCTTTACCGGAATCCGTGCGTCGCATCCTCCAAGACGGGCACATCACCCTCGGACATGCTCGAGCACTGCTCGCTATTTCCGACGAACGACAGCTCACGACCCTCGCCAACGAAATCGTCGCCCACGGCCTAACCGTCCGTGACGTCGAGGAGCGCGCGCGAGCAGGCCAGGCTCCTCGTCCGCGGCCGCGTGCACGCCGCGCGGCAGCCAAGAGTGAAACACCTCCCGAAATTCGGCGCGCCGGCGAAGAGCTCCGTCGGCGATTGCAGACCGACGTGTCGATTTCGCAACGCGATTCGGGACGCGGCGCAATCGAGATCGTCTTCTATTCCGCCGACGATCTTGATCGATTGCTCGATCTCATTCTGGGAAGCCGACGAGACGCGATGTGACGAAAGAGCCCAGCGAAGAACTGTCTGGACGCGGGTACGGCAATATCTACACGCCGCACGCTGGGTCGATGATCATCCAGGTGCAGCGAGAAAGCGGGCTGGCCAATCGCACCATCATCCTAACGCAACGCCAGGTACGTCTCCTCCGGCGCGGCGCGTACGCGGCCGGATCCGTTCTCGCGATCGTCGTGCTCAGTTGGTTCTTCCTGGCCACCCAAGCTGCGCGGGTTCCAGGACTGACCCGGAGAGTTCAAACGCTCCAGCACGACGTTACGCGCCTCGATACTCTCCAGGCAGCACTCACCGCACTCGAGGGCAGGTTCCAACAAGTCCAGCACATGCTCGGCGCCTCGACGCCCCAGACCGGCGAAGCCGCGAGCGCCGCCGCGGCCTCGACCGTCGCGGATACGGCGATCAATTCGATTCCGAGCCAGTGGCCACTTGCTGTCGCGGGCACCATCGTCGCGCGCGACGACACCGCTTCGTCAACGCGCGGAATGGACATCGAAGCGCCGTCGGGCACCGAAGTTCGTGCCGCGGGCGCGGGTTCGGTCGTCGAGGTCAGTGTCGATTCTTCAGGCACCGCGACAGTTCGCATCGCGCATCGCGACGGCTATGAAACCACGTACGGCGATGTACGCAACGTTCGTGTGTCCCAGAAGAGTCACGTGGCCGCCGGCGCCGTGATCGGTGTGTTAGGCAGCCAAACCAGTGCCCTTCCCGCGCATCTTCATTTCGAAGTGCATCACAACGGCTCGAGCGTCGATCCCATGTCGCTCATGAAACAAGGACCATCGAATGGCGATCTTCAGTAAGGACGCGCGCGCAGCGGATGAAACGCGAAGCCCCGCATCCGGCGGGACCTCGTCGCTGTCCATCATCGCCGCGGGTACGCGAATCGAGGGCGATATCGAGACCGAGGGCGTCATTCGCGTCGAAGGACGCGTCGAAGGATCGATTCACGCTGGGCGCCAGGTTCTGATCGGTCGCCAGGGCGAAGTGCACGGCGACATTACGACGCGGGAGGCCGTGGTCGGCGGGAAAGTCGAAGGTACGATCAACGCCAGCGAGCGGCTCGAGGTACAAAGCACTTCGGTCATCACGGGCGACATCAACACCCGCGCGATTGCAGTCGTCGAAGGTGGTCGGATCAACGGCACGGTTCGCATCACGGATGCCAAGGAGCACGTTGAATCCGACGAGGTGGAAACGCCGGCTTTAGCCTTTGGCCACTAGCGCTCTACTCGGCAAGTCAGGCAGCGCTGCAGTACCTTTGGAGGCGACAACCCACATTCGGTTGTCGCCTTCTCCGTTTTTTGCACCCTCACAACGCAATAAACCACAAGCCCTTATGTCAGCTGTACACAGGCGTGTGCGATTGTTCTCCACACTCTTCCACATTTGCGCACTCACCGCCTGCGGGACCGGCGCGGCGTCCGGCAATGGCGCGGACTCTTCATCATTCAAGGTCGCTCTGCTAACCCCGGGACCCATCTCAGATCACGCGTGGAACGCCGGAGCATATCAGGGCTTGCTCCGGATTCGCGACAGCATCGGCGCACATATAAGCCATATCCAGGTAAAGACACCTGCAGATTTCGAGGAGAACTTTCGAGCCTACGGCGCGCAGGGATACAACCTGGTGTTCGGCCACGGCTTCGAATTTCAGGACGCTGCTTCGCGCGTGGGACCCGAGTATCCGCACACGGTCTACATCACGACATCGGGAAATCGCTCGGGGCCGAACGTTGCACCGATGATCTTCGGCTTCGAGGAACCGTCGTACTTGGCCGGCATCATCGCCGGTACGCTCTCACACTCGCGCGTCGTCGGTGTGATCGGCGGAACCGATCTTCCTCCGGTGAAGAGTAGCTTCCTGGCCTTCACCGCCGGCGTGCACGCCGTCGATCCGCACGTTACTGTCCTCACGTCCTACATCGGGAATTGGGATGACGCGAGCGCGGGCAAAGAGCAAGCGCTCGCGCAAATCCAACGCGGCGCAGATTTCATCTTCCAGAATGCCGACGCCGCCGGACTGGGTATTTTCCAGGCCGCCAAGGAGTCGAAAGGCGTCTATGTTTTTGGAGCGAATTCGGACCAGGGCAGCGTTGCACCGGGCGTCGTCATCGCGAGCGTCGTGATCGATCTGCCGCATGCATTCCTAACGGTGGCGCGGCAGGTGAAGGCACGGACGTTCAAGCCCGGCATCCTCTACCTGGGAACAGGTTCGGACGTGACCAAGCTCGTCATCAATCCGGCGCTCAAATCACTCATTACGCCCGCGCTGCAAGCGCGGCTCGACGCGACACGCCAAGCGATCCTCGACGGGCGCTTGCACCCGCCCCGCATCGAGTTCGTGGACTCGACGAGCGCACACTGAACATGCCGGCGATCTCGGAGATTGCGCAGTACCTGGATGACCTCCTGCGCATCACGGAGATCCCGGATTATCCCAATGCAGTGAACGGCCTTCAGGTCGACAGTGACGCCGACATCGTGAGAATCGCCGCGGCGGTCGATGCGCGCGAGCGAACCATCCGCGAAGCCGTTGCCGCCGGCGCCAATTTGCTGCTGGTTCATCATGGCCTGTTCTGGGGCGGCGTGCGGCCGTTGCGCGGCCCCGCGCTCCGGCGCATCGACGCGCTTCTCACGGGACGGTTGGCGCTCTACTCGGCGCACCTCCCGCTCGACGCGCATCCGACGCTCGGCAACAACGTGCTTCTGGCTCGGGAAGTTGGCCTAACGCCATCATTCGGCTTTGCCCGGCACCACACGGTCGACATCGGAGTCGGCGGCGAATCGAATGAGTCGACGGCCGAGCTCATCGCGCGCGCGACCGACTTCGCGCAGCGCTATGGCGGCTCGGTTCGACACACACCGAGCGAACAGGGCCGCGCGACCAGGCGATGGGCCATCTGCACCGGCGCCGGCGCATCCCACGACACGCTCGCGGAGGCCGCGCTCCGCGGCGTGGACACGCTCATCGTCGGCGAGGGCCCACACTGGACGGCGATCGACGCCGAAGAGTTAGGCATCGTCGTGATCTACGCTGGTCACTATGCAACCGAGACCCTCGGCGTCCAGGCGCTCGCCGCTGATCTGAGCGCCACGTTCGACATCCCGTGGTCGTTCCTGCACGCGCCCACGGGGCTGTGACGACGAGCAGCGCCGCGCTCGCACTCGAGCACATCGCGCGCCGCTTCGGCCACGTGCGCGCACTCGACGACGCGTCGCTCGTGGCGCGCGACGGAACCGTGCACGCCCTCCTCGGCGAGAACGGTGCCGGCAAGACGACCCTGATGCGCATCGCATTCGGTCTCGTACGACCGGATGCCGGCACGATTCGGGTGCACGGCCGGCCCGTCACCATCGCGTCGCCTGCCGCCGCGATTGCGTTAGGCATCGGGATGGTGCACCAACACTTCAGCTCCATCCCCGCTCTGACCGTTGCCGAGAACGTCGCGCTGGGCGGACACGGCCCGTATCACGTGGCGCGCGTGCGCGCGCGCGTGCGGGAAATCTGCGATCTCATCGGGTTCGCGCTCGAGCCGGATGCGCGCGCGGGCGATCTATCAGTGGGCGCCCAGCAGCGTTTGGAGATCGTGAAGGCCCTGGCGCACGGTGCGCGCACGTTGATCCTGGACGAGCCGACAGCCGTGCTCGCGCCGCGCGAAGCGAATGATCTGCTGGCGATGCTGCGTCGCTTCGTGGATACGGGCGGCACCGTCGTCCTCATCACGCACAAGTTGCCGGAAGCACTCGCGATCGCCGACGACGTCACGGTTCTTCGTCACGGACGCAGCGTGCTCGCCGAGCCGGTCGCCAACGTGGATAGCATCGCGCTGGCGAAGGCGATGATTGGCGGTGCGCCTCCTGCCGACGTGCGTCACGCCCGCACCGAGCCCGGCCCCGTCGTTCTCTTGGCTCGCGGGCTCACCGTGAGAGATGCGCGCGGCGTGGTGCGCGCTCGGGATGTGGACCTCGACGTTCGGTCTGGCGAGGTGCTGGGCGTAGCCGGCGTCGACGGCGCTGGTCAGCACGAGCTGCTACTCTGTCTCGCGGGTCGACTGCCGGCAACGGCGGGGCGCGTCGAAGGTCCCCAAACGATCGGATTTGTTCCGGAAGATCGGCAACGCGACGCGTTGGTTCTCGATTTCGACGTCGCCGAAAATCTCGCCTTGCGCGACGCCGGTTCCGCGCGCGCCCGGTTAGCCTGGCCGCGCATCCGATCGCGCGCGGCCGCAATCCTAACGGAGTACGATGTGCGCGCGCCGTCCACGGACACCATGGTCGGCGCGCTGTCGGGTGGGAATCAGCAGAAGCTCGTGTTGGCGCGCGAGCTGGAACCGAAGCCTCGCGTGGTGATCGTCGAAAACCCGACGCGCGGTCTGGACATCGCGGCGACCGCTGCCGTGCACGAGCGGCTCCGGGCCGCGCGCGACTCGGGTGCCGCCGTCGTCATCTATTCGAGCGACCTGGATGAGGTTCTGGACCTGGCCGATCGGCTCATTGTGATGTTCGAGGGTCGCGCGCAGAACGTCCCGCTCGACCGCGACGCGGCGGGCCGCGCGATGTTGGGCGCCGCGTGACGGCGCCTAACGAAGCCGCGGCACGATCACAACTCGCCATTCTGGCGGCATGCCTCGTTCTCGGTATGTCGCCCTGGTTCAGCGCGACGGTCGCAGCGCCCGCGATGATCGCCGAATGGCAGCTTCCCGCCGCGAGCGGCCCGTGGTTCACGATGGCGGTCCAGCTTGGATTCGTGGCCGGCACGTTGGTCGGTTCGGTGTTCATGCTCAGCGACCGCTGGCGTGCGGAGCGCTTCGCCGGGTGGAGCGCGGTCGTCGCGGGGATCGCGACGGTGTTGATCGCCGAGCGCGTCCACAGTGCATCGGGAGCACTCGTGCTGCGGGCCGTTACGGGTGCGGCTTTGGCAGGCGTGTATCCGCCCGGGATCAAACTGGTTGCCGGATGGTGGCGATCTCGGCGAGGTTTGGCGATCGGCGTGCTGGTCGGCGCGCTCACGATCGGATCCGCGTCGCCCCACCTGATCAGCGCGTTAGCGCCTAACCAGAATTGGCGCGGTGTGCTGTTGGTCTCGGCGGCCGCGGCATTCGCTGCTGCCGCGCTGTTCTTGTTCGCCGTCCGCGAAGGACCGTATCAAGCGCCGTCGGCGGCCGTGAGCCTGGCAGGATTGCGACGCGTCGTTGGCGATCGCGGTGTGCTCCTGGCTACCGCGGGCTATCTCGGCCACATGTGGGAGCTGTACGCGATGTGGAGTTGGATCGCGCTCTTCTGGGCCGCGGTCGCCATTCAGCACGCGCTGCCTCGCACGATTCCGAGCTTCATGGCCTTCGCCACGGTGGCATCCGGAGCGATCGGATGTGTTGTCGCGGGATTGTTCGCGGACCGCTTCGGCCGTACCACGACGACCATGACCGCGATGGTGATCAGCGGATGCTGTGCGTTAGGCGTCGGCTTCGCGTACCGCGCGGCCGCGTCGCCGTTCATCCTCGGCGCGATCACGTTGATCTGGGGTGTGAGCATCGTGGCCGACTCGGCGCAGTTCTCGGCCTGCGTGACGGAGCTCGCGCCCCCCGAGTACGTCGGCACAGCGCTCACGGCGCAGACCTGTCTCGGATTTCTGCTCACGGTGGCCAGCATCCGGGCCGTGCCCGCGTGGGTCGCCCACTGGGGTTGGGGTTACGCGTTCGCGCCGCTCGCGTTAGGCCCGCTGTTCGGCACGATCGCGATGTTCCGCCTGCGGGCCGCCCGGTATCGAGCCCGCCTCGCCGGCGGTCACGGTTAGGCGGCGCGACGTGTCGCATCCGACGCCCGCGGCGGAACCTTCGATGAGTGCTTGGCGTCGTCGTCTCGGCTCGTCGTTGACTGGCGCGACCATTGCCGCCGTCGTCGCCGTGATATCGCTCGTACTGCTGTGGGTGGCGCTGCGATTCGCCGGCTTCGATGCGACGCTCGCACTGGGCGCGCTGTGGCGTGGATCCTTCGGCAATTGGTACGCGCTCACATCCTCGACGCTCGTGCGCGCGACCCCGCTCATTCTCACCGGCCTTGCGGTCGCGATCGCCTTTCGCGCCGGCGTGTGGAACATCGGTGCGGACGGCCAACTACTGGTTGGCGCCGCGCTCGCGACCGCTGTCGGACTCGGGTTGGGTGATGCGTTGGGCTGGGCAGCGCTACCGATCGCCCTGATCGCTGGTGCGATCGGAGGCGCGTGTTGGGCGGGCGTTGCCGCGGTTCTTCGCACGAGGTTCGGCGTGCTCGAGGTAATCAGCACCATCATGCTGAACTTCGTCGCCCTGGATCTGGTGGGATACCTCGTACGGGGTCCGCTCCAGGAGCCGAGTCATGCGTATCCCCAGAGCAACCCGATTTCGCCGCGCATGCACTTGCCGTTCCTCATCCCCGGAACGCGGCTGCACTGGGGCTTTGCGTTAGCCATCGTCGCCGGGGTGGTCCTGTGGTGGGCCATGCGATCCACGGCCGCGGGCTTCCGCGTTCGCGCGATCGGCGCCAACGCCGACGCCGCGCGCGTCGCAGGACGAATCGACGTCGCCAAGACCACCACCAACGTGCTGCTGCTGAGCGGCGCTCTCGCCGGTTTGGCCGGCGCGATCGAAGTCACCGGCGTCACGTACGCATTGTACGAGAACATCTCGCCCGGCTACGGCTACACCGCGATCGCGGTGGCATTGCTCGCCGGTCTCGACCCTCTCGGTGTTCTCGGCACAGGCATCTTATTCGGAGCGCTCGAGGCAGGTGCCCTCTCGATGCAGCGGGAAGCGTCCGTGCCATCGGTGGTGGTGACTGCTGTCGAAGCGGCACTGGTTCTTCTGCTGCTCGCGATGAGCCGGCGCGGTGCCGCGGCAGGCGTCATCGGACGCTTTGCCGGCGCGCGACCGCCGAGTCCGGAGGACGCGTCGTGACCTCGGCGCTCACGAGCTTTCTCGAGGCGTCGGTTCGAACGGCGACACCACTCGCGTTAGCCGCGCTGGGCGAGCTCGTGGTCGAACGCGCCGGCGTGATCAACATCGGGCTCGAGGGCATCGTGCTCGGCGGCGCATTCGGCGCCCTGCTCGGCGCCGGCACAAACAATCTCGCGCTCGGATTCGCCGCCGGATGTGCCGCGGGGCTCATCATCGCGGCGCTGTTCGGCGTGTTCGCCGTGGCCATGCGTGCCGACCAGATCATCACGGGCACGGCCATCAACCTGCTGGTTCTTGGCCTAACGGGCGCGCTCTATCGCGGACTGTACGGAGCGACCGGCGCGGCGCTCACCATCCCGACGACTGGTTCAGTGGCGATACCGCTGTTGTCGCGCATTCCGGTGATCGGACCGACGTTCTTCGATCAACCTCCGCCGACGTACCTCGTGTATCTCGTGGCGCCCGCGTTGTGGTGGTGGTTGTATCGGACGCACGCAGGCCTGGCGATCCGCGCCATTGGCGAGCGATTGGAGTCGGTTCGCGTTTCCGGCGTCGACGTACCTCGCTGGCGGTGGATCACCCTATCGGTCGGTGGCGCACTCGGCGGCGTCGCCGGTGCGACGCTGGTGTTGTCCCAATCGGGCACGTTCGCGGAGGGCATGTCGGCGGGACGCGGGTTCATCGCGATCGCCATCGTCGTGCTCGGCCGCTGGCGCCCGATGGGTGTGCTCGTCGCGTCGCTGCTGTTCGGCGCGGCGAGCGCCCTCCAGTATCTGTTCCAGGCGATGGGTTGGAGCGTGCCATACCAACTCTTTCTCGCGCTCCCCTACGTGCTCACGCTGTTTGCGCTCGCCGGATTTGCCGGACGTCGGATCGAGGCCCCGGCCGCGCTCGGTCGCGCCGGATGATCCGCGCACGTCCGCGCGTCGCCTAACAGCCGGTGTGCACGCTCGTCCACCGAACGCGCCAGGATCCGTCCGACCGTCGCTCGAGTAGCGCGTACGCGTTCGTGTCCTGACCCTCGCGCAACACGAACAGGCCAAGGTGATCCGGTGACGGCAGGCGCACGGCGGCGAGGACATCCGTCGTTTCGATTGTCTCCTCCAGCCCGCCGGCGCGCTCATGGTACGCGACGTGGAACGCCGCATCCGGCGTCGCCGTGCTGCGCTCGGCGATGATCAGCGTGTGCTGCTCGAGCGGCGACGCTTCCTGATTCAGACGCCTAACGAGATCGGCGACCACACCTTCGGTGCCGGCGACGGGTTGGAACCGGTAGGCATAGCGGACCGAAAACGGAATCCCCCGAAAGGTGCGACTCGTGTCGTCGGGAAGCGCGGACGCCAGCCGAGTCAAGTCGGCCGCCAGCCGCGCCGAGTCGCTGCCCGACATTCCGTCGAGGGAATCGAGGCTCACGGGGGACACGTGTTGCTCGACGAAACCGACCGTCCAGCCCGCGGATCGCGTCGTGTCGCCACCGACACCGAGCGTCGCCGTTGGCCATTCGACGCACTCGTCACCTGCCCATTGTTTGGAGCCCGCTGAAATCACCGGCACTCTGTCCACGGTGCCACCGCGGCCCACGAGCGAAACCGAATCGCCGCGCAACGTGGATGCATCCAGCTGCAGCGTATCGGGCACCGTGCTGTCGCTGTAGTCCGGAAACACGACCCACGCATTCGCGGCGGATGCGCCGCGGGCCAGAACCACCGGACCGGCGCTCGAGTCCCATTGCGTCGCCGGCACGGGCGCCGGTTGCGTCGCCACCGACTCGGCTGCGTTAGGCAGAGGGGTGCGCGTCGGCGTGGGCTGCCGAGAGCGTTCGCACGACGCGAGCAGCGCAACGAGCACGACGAGCTGCGTCGCGCGCTGTATCACAACACGACAGGCCGCTGACATGCGTGCAATCTTCCTGTGCTCGATGCAGGCGTCAACAACCATGATCGCGGTCGCCGAGGCCGCGTGCACTCAGCGTGCAGGAAGAAATCGACCAACGAGATCCCAATGCCAGGCATCACGCCGAATGCCCGTGCGCGGATCCTTGAGCGGTTTGTATTGGAGACGTTCGGGAGGGAGCCCAACTGCGCGACCGTAAGCGAGCAATCTCTCACGATCGGTGGATACCAGATGCGCCATGGGCTGCCCCCGGTACACGTGCCGGTGCAGCCACAAGCCGCCATCCATGGCGAAGGTCATTCCCGCTTTTCTGTTCTCGAACTCGCGATACCAGCCCGTCAACGCACTGCCTCGAAGGTCATGCCTTACTGCGCCTCGTTAGTTGCAGGCGACGACGGACTCCACAGTGGCAGGAGACGGAGGCGTTGCGGTGCCAATGTAGATCGCGCACACGGAGGACGATGCTCCGGGGTGGCTCGCGGTTGCCGACCAGCCGGACGGCGACGCTTCACCAATCGTCACCACCGTGCCCGAAGAGGGCGTAAAATTGATCGCCGTGAGGTTGGTCGAGTAGACGTCGTTTGTATAGTAGTACGACTCTTCAGCAGTCGCGAGATTGCGCAGGTCGGACCGCATCATTGCCGTGTATGCTCTGCCTTTCGTCGCCGAAAACTTCGGTACCGCGATCGAGGCGAGAACGCCAATGATCACGACCACGATCAGCAACTCGATTAGGGTGAAGCCGGATTCGCGGGAGCGAGACATAGGACGTTCCCCATGGCCGAAAATTGGAGGCACGACGCGTGACTCACGCGCCGTCCAAAAGCAATGGGGGTGCCGCATCGGCGATTGAATTTAAGATGTTGGGGATGATTGACTTAGGTGGCGAATGGCAGCGGGCTGGAGTTGTTTTGACCGCTCGATTTGCCACGCTTGTGGCAGACTGCAATGCCAGATGAGACAGCCTTAAACTAGCGTCTTGCGAGGTGGTCTTACTGGGTACAGCCGATGACGTTCTTGAACGTGGCCGGCGCCAGAACCGGCGCATTGCCGTAGTAGATGGCGCACATGGCCGTGTCACCAACGTAGCTGGCCTTCGCAGCCCAACCGAGCGTGTCCGCAGACAACATGCTGATCGAGACGCGCGGACTGCTGTTGTACTGGATCAGTCGAAGGTCCGTGCTATACGTCCCTGCGGTGTTCCAGTACGCTTCCTCGCTCGAGGCGAGATTCCTGAGATCCGTGACCATCGTGGTCACGTAGAAGCGCCGCTTGTATTCCCGGTAGCGCGGAATCGCCATGCCGACCAGAACCCCCGTCACGACCAACACGACAAGCAATTCGATCATCGAGAAACCGCGTAAGGCACGGCCGCGTCGCGGCACCGCGCGCAGATCAGCGGTGCCATGCGTCGACCGAACACGCGGATGACCTGTCGTGGGTGCAGAGCAATGCACGTGGCGCTCTCCGCCATCGAATCGCTGGGTGCGGCAAGGATGTTCATCAAGACGATTGATTCGCCCTAATGTCTCGGCGCAGCGTCACTGCTTCGTATCCAGCCAGTTGTCGCCGACCCCGATGTCGACGACCAACGGAACCGAGAGCTCGGCGGCATGCTCCATCTCGTGACTAACGAGCTCGCGCAGTGACTCGATCTCGTCGGTGGGAGCTTCGAACACCAACTCGTCGTGCACCTGGAGAATCATGACCGAGCGGGCTTCGCGGGAGCGAAGCGCTTCGTGGATGCGGATCATCGCGATCTTGATGAGATCCGCCGCTGAGCCCTGAATGGGAGAGTTGGTGGCCGTCCGTTCGCCGAATTGGCGGACGCTGAAGTTGCGATCGCGGAGCTCGGTGATGTATCGGCGCCGGCCGAAGAGCGTTTGCACGTACCCGTTCTCGCGCGCGAACTCGACCATCGAATCGAGATAGACGCGAATGCCGCGGAACCGCTCGAAATACTCGCTGATGAATCGCCGCGCCTCCGCAGGCTCGATGCGCAGCTGGCGAGACAGTGCATTGGCGCCCTGGCCGTAGATGGTCGCGAAGTTGATCGTCTTCGCGCGCGCCCGCATGTCGGAGGTGACTTCTTCGATCGGCACGCCGAAAATGATCGACGCCGTTTGTCGATGGATGTCACCGCCGGCGCGGAATGCATTCACGAAGGCGGGGTCGGCGGAAAGATGCGCGAGCAATCGCAGCTCGATCTGCGAGTAGTCAGCGGCGATCAATTTCCAACCCGGCCGCGGGATGAACCCACGCCTGATGTCTCGACCGAGCTCGCGGCGAATCGGGATGTTCTGAAGATTCGGATCGCTCGACGAGAGACGCCCCGTGCTCGCGACGGTCTGATTGAACGACGTGTGAATGCGGCCGTCGGCTGGATGCACGAGTGCGGGAAGCGCGTCGAGATACGTGCCCTCGAGCTTCGACAGCTCACGATATTCCATGAGCAGCGATGGAAGCGCGTGGCCCTGCTCGGCTAGCTGCTGAAGAACGGATGCGTCGGTGGATGGTCCGCTTGGAGTCCGCTTGAGCACTGGGAGCTCGAGCTTCTCGAACAGGATCTGACGCAGCTTTGGATTCGAGTTGATGTTGAATGGCTCACCGGCAGCTTCGTAGATGTCCTGCTCCACCCGCTCCCGCTCGCGCTGAAAGCGCTCTTTGAGTGAGGCGAACCATGGGCGGTCGATCGACACGCCCTGCCACTCCATTTCGGCCAGCACGCTGACCAGTGGCAATTCGATTTCACACATGAGCTTCGTGAGCGCGTAGGCGTCGAGCTGGGGCTCGAACAATGCACGCAACTGAAGCGTCATGTCCGCGTCTTCGCACGAATAGTCGCGTGCGGCGCTCACAGCACATTCGTCGTACGGCACGGCGTTGCGACCCTTGCCACACAGGTCGTCGTACGTGGTCATCTTGTGGTCGAGGAACTCGAGCGCGAGCACGTCCAAGCCGTGCGAACGGCGACCCGGATCGAGCACGTAGCTCGCGATCATCGTGTCGAAGTCGACGCCCGCGAGCCTAACGCCGGCTCGTCGCAACGCCAGCGTGTCGAACTTGGAGTTCTGGGCGGTTTTGCGGACCGTGGGATCCTCGAGGAGCGCGCGGAGCGGCGCCATCTCCGCGGAGCCGATCGGCGGCAGGTTCCTGATTGCCGCTGCGGACGCGTCAGCCGCCGAAGGCGGCGCGGAGTCCGGCAGCAATTCGTGTTGCGCCGGCCGGTGCGGGCGATGACGGAACGGCAGGTAGTACGCCTCTCCCGGCGCAACCGCGATCGACAAGCCGACTAACGTGGAGCGAAGCGGGTCGATCTCGAGCGGGCTGTCGGCATCGACAACGGTCTCCGTATCGATGGCGATGTACGGCGCGCTGCGCGCGCGCGCATAGATCTTATCGAGCGCTGCGAGCGAGTCGGCCGTGACATAGCGCGCGCGTTGCACCGGACGCGGTGCGGCCGTCGCGTGCTCTTTGGCGAGCGAGTGGAACTCGAGCTCGACGAACAACTCCTTCAGTCGCGCGTGGTCGGGTTCGGACACGGCCAACGCGGAGAGATCGAGCGAGACCGGCAAATCTTCGCGAATTGTTACTAATTCCTTGGACAGGCGGGCGGCATCGGCCTGCGTCAGGAGCGCCTCGCGCGGGCGCTTTTTCGTGATGGACTCCGCGTTCGCCAGGATGTTCTCGAGCGTTCCGTACGTCGCCACGAGCTCGACCGCCGTCTTGTCGCCGATGCCCTTCACGCCGGGGATGTTGTCGGATGAATCACCGACGAGTGCGAGATAGTCCGTGACGCGATCCGCCGGGACGCCGAGTCGCTCCGACGCGTTTTCGGTTGTGACCCACTGCTCTTCGACAGCCGCAGCGCCACCTCGACCGGGATTGAGCAATCGCACACCCGGGCGAACGAGCTGCTGAAAGTCCTTGTCGCCGGAGACAACGACCACATCGAGCCCGGCGTCGACGCCGAGCCTGGCCATCGTGCCGATGATGTCGTCGGCCTCGTAGCCCTTGAGTGTGATGACGGGCACCTTGTACGCGTCAAGCAGACTTCCGATGCGTTCCATGCCGCGGTCGAAATCCGCCTGCAGCTCTTCGCCGAGTTTTTCGCGCGTTGCCTTGTAGTCAGGATAGCGCTCGTGGCGGAAGGATAGTCCCGAGTCGTGCACCCATCCGAGATAGTCGGGCCGGTGCGTTGCGAGCAGGCGCTGAAGGAAGTTGACGACGCCCCACGCAGCCGACGTGTTTTCGCCGCGGCTGGTGGTGAGCGGGCGGGAGATCAGGGCGAAGAAGGCGCGATAGATGAGTGCGTAACCATCGACCAGGAACAGGCGGGCTAGCTCTTTTGGCGGCATGACGAAAAGTCGCCCTCCCACACGGGAGACACCAGGGATGCAGTGGAGAGCGCCGGCACCTGAGAAAAACGAATCCGCCTTGCGATGAGCGTCGCAAAGCGGATTCGCGCGAGCCCGGTCTCCAGACACCAACGCCTGCCACGCGTTGGCGGCAGGCGGAAGCGGGGATCGAATGGCCCGTGAGTTCGAGGAGCGTCTAGCTCACCCGCTGGACGTTGGCGGCGTGCAGACCTTTGTCGCCGCTCTTGATCTCGAACTCGACCTCCTGTCCTTCGGTGAGCGTCTTGAAGCCGTCCATGGCGATTGCGGAGAAATGCACGAAGACGTCTTCGCCGCTCTCTTGTTCAATGAAGCCGTAACCCTTGGCATCGTTGAACCACTTCACTTTCCCTCTGGCCATTCGAGCAGCCTCCTGCGGGATGAAACGGATCCTGCACGGCGTTGTGCGGGGCAAGGCCGGCGGCGGCTTTGCGGGCGCCTATATAGTTTCGACTTGCGATTTTGTCAAGAGAACGCCATGCGGCACAAGAAGATACATATCTCGTCGTTCGGATGTTGGCCGGTGGCCTTGCGTTAGGCAATCGCGGCCGGGGCGGCGGCGGCGTCAGAGGACCCGTCGGTCGGATGACGGTCGCGCGTATAGAGCGCACAACAGGCTACCATTGGCTTCAAGGAGCTATCATCACGCCAGTATAGCGCCAAAACTTGCCTATGTGAGGGCCAGATGCGCAAACCGCTGACCAAAGCTGGCAGTCGCCTGCGAGCACGGCCATCCGTGACCCTGGATGCCGCCACCAGCGCGAGTTGACGTCAGTCTGACGTCACAGCCGAGCGAATCGCGGGTGCAACTAACGGTGTGCTACGCACATCCTGCTTGCTGGCTTATTGGAGTCCAGTTAGCTTCGCCGGCGTGAGTCGCGAGAACCTATCCGGCACGACGCTCGCTGGTTACAAGCTCCACGATATGGTCGGCGAAGGAGGAACGGCGGTAGTGTACCGCGCCGATCATCCGCAGCACGGCACTGTCGCGGTGAAAGTGTTGCGCGAAAAGCTGCGCAACGACAAGACCGCGGTCGCGCGGTTCCTTCGCGAGGCGACCTACGGGACGAAGGTCATTCATCCCAACGTCGTCCGGACCATTGAGATCGGCGAGGCGCGACCTGGCCTCCACTTCCTGGCTACCGAGTGGGCGCCGGGCGAGCTGCTCGAGAAGTACGCGAAGCGGCACGCGCCGTTACCTCCCGAAGAAGTCGCGGCCATCATCCAGCAAATCGCGGAAGCCGTGCACGCGGCGCACTCGGCCGGCATCATCCATCGCGATCTCAAGCCCGACAACTTGATGTACGACGCGCCGACCAAGCAGGCCAAGCTGCTCGATTTCGGCATCGCGGCACAGACGGATCTCTCGCCCGACGAGCGCCTAACGCGCGCGGGATTTTTCGTGGGCACGCTCATGTACGTGGCGCCGGAAGCGCTGTCCGGGCAACTCGTGACGGCGGCGGCGGATCAGTACAGCCTGGCCACCATCGCCTATTACTTGCTCTCGGGCTCGCTCCCCTACACGGCGAAATCGCAACGCGAGATGTTCACGCAGTTGCTCTCGCAACCGCCGATTCCGCTGCTTGCCTCGCGCAAGGGGCTCGACGTATCGCCCGCGGTCGAGGCCGTTGTGATGAAGGGGCTCGCGCGCAATCCGTCCGATCGATATCCGGACACGTTGTCGTTCGCGACCGCGCTGCGCGGGGCGGTCGAGGCGCCGCCGGCGCGCAAGGACGGGTTGTTGCGGCGCGTGCGGTCGCTGCTGCATCGCGACGACCCGGACGCATCGAGGGCGTAGTCGCGTCAGCTCGAGCGCGCGGCGGGGCTCGCCTCCGCCGGCGCATCCGTGTGGGGCGCAGCGCGCACCGGTTCCTGCTCCACCGGCAGCCAGACGGTGAAGGTGGATCCTTTGCCCAACTCGCTCTCGATGGCGATGTCGCCGCCTAACAGGCGGGCGAGACGCCGCGAGATCGCGAGGCCGAGTCCCGTGCCGCGCCGTATCGAGTCTCCGCGCGGGCCGGCATTCACCTGCTCGAACTCCCCGAAGATCCGCTCGCGCTCGTTCGCGGCGATGCCGATGCCGGAGTCCGCAACGTCGAGCGCGATCCATCCGCCACTCGGCGGCGTTGGGCCTTGGTTGGTCACCGGCGGCCCTCCAGGAACAGGCGCGGGGGCGGCGGCCGGCGACGGCGCAACGAGCTGCGATGCCACGGCGGAGATCAACGGAATCGCGACGCCGCCGTGACTAACGCTGGGCGGCGGCGGCTCGAGGTGGCGCGCACGGATCGTGATGCTGCCCGATGGCGTGAACTTGGTGGCGTTACTGAGCAAGTTCATCAAAATCTGCCGCAAGTGCATCGGATCGGTGCGTACGCGCGGCAGCTCGGTGCTCACGGCGATCGAGAACTCCAAGCCGCGTTCGGCGATCAACGGTTCGACCTCGCTCGCCACCGTTAGGACAAACGCACGCAGATCGATTGTTTCCCGATGCACCTCGAGGCGTCCGGCCGCCATCTTCGCCAGGTCGAGAATCTGGTCGACCAGGAGTCGGAGGTGGCTGGCCGACGACGCGATGCGCTCGACCGGCGATATCTGGCGTTGTCCGAGCTCGCCGTAGACCCCGTCGCGGAGCAACTCGACGAAGCCGACGATCGCGTTGAGTGGTGTGCGCAGCTCGTGCGAGACGTTGGCCAGGAACTCGCTCTTGGATCGATTCGCGCGCAGCAACTCCGCGGACAACCGCTCGAGCTCCGTCGACCGCTCGGCGAGTCGAATACCTTGGCGACGCTCGTGGAACAGCATCACGATCAGCGCGCTGAGCGTCGCCAACCCGATTCCCCAGACTAGCGGCCGGACGTTGGCGTAGCTCGAGCGACGCATCACGATCACGCGCCACTCACCGCCACCCGGGATCGGCAACGTCGAGAAGGCGGTGTCGACGCTGGACTCTCTCGTGATCGCGCGCGCCGTTGCGGCAACCGTATCCTTGTCGGCGACAATCACGAGCTGCCCGCGAACGCGCGGCCGCGCTTGGAGGACACTCGCGATGATGGCATCGGTCGTAATGGTGCCGCCGGCGAAGCCGCGAAATCCGTTGCCCACGTAAATCGGCTCGAGCATCAACACGCCGCGATCGCCGGTGATCATCTCGCCGGGTTTCGTGACCTGCCCGGTGTGTGTGGCGCGAGCGGCAGCGGCCAGTCGACCAACGTCGAGCGCCGAAACTGTGTCGACGTCGAGCCCTTTGGGAAGCGCCGGAGATGCGGAGCCGAAGAGGTGCTGCTCGCGCACACGGCCAGCTGTATCGGTGATCCAGATTCGCCGGAACGAGTTCGCGTACTGCGACATCGAGCTGACGAGCGACTGAAACTGCTCTCCCTGAACGACGCGCGTGGTATCGAGGTAGAGTCCGCGGATGGACTGGAGGGCTTCGTTGTGCACAGCGAGAAACCCGCCGACGAGCGCGGCGGATTCCGCGGCTTCTACCTGGACCTGTGCGCGATTGGAACTCGAGAGAGAACGATCGACGGCGTACAATCCGGCGAGTGCGAAGATGAGCGCCAGCGACAGCGCGATCGACGACGCGCGAAGACGTACGGCTCTAGTCGACAGGTGCATGGCGGCGCGCCAGTCTGCGAAAGTCGGCGTGCGGCGCGCTGGTCTCGCGACTCAATTGACGTCGAAGACACGCACCGGTAAGCTACGGCCATGACCGACCAAGAACGACTGGTGTCGCTTCTTGCCACGCGTTCGGCGAGGCGTGGACAGTTCGTTCTCGCATCGGGCCGCTCGTCAACACTGTACATCGACGCTCGCCTGACGACAATGAGCCCGGACGGCCTATCGCTGATTGGGTCGCTTGGGCTCGCCTTACTCGAGGAGCGCGGCTGGGATGTCGATTGCATCGGCGGCCTGACGCTCGGCGCCGATCCGATCGCGTACGCGATCAGCTACGCGAGTGCCTGCTCGCCGCGGCCGCGGCGCGCGTTCACGGTGCGGAAGGAAGCGAAGAAGCATGGCACCGCGAAACTGATCGAGGGCCCGTTCATGTCGGGCGACCGCGTCGCGGTCGTCGAAGACGTGATCACGACCGGAGGGTCGGCGCTGCGCGCGATCGACGCCGTCCAGGCGGAAGGCGGGACGATCGCGGGGGTTCTGGCGCTCGTCGATCGCGAAGAGGGCGGGCGTGAGACGATCGAAGCGCGCGGGATTCCCGTCGCCGCGCTCGTGCGCGCGCACGACATCGTGGCGCGCCTCGGACCGGTTTCTCCCTAGCCGGTCCCTCCCTTCGCCGTCGCCGCCGCTCGAGAATTGAGCGGGTCGAACGTCCGTAACGTGTGCAGATGGGGACGTACGAGCTCATCGCGAAAGCGATGCAACATCCCCTCTCCGTTGTATCGCTCGCGGAATTCGAGGGCCGTTAGGCCGATGAGCATGCGCACGTGGCGGCCGAAGCTCTGCGGCGACGAGTAGTCCATTCGGTCCGACACACTCGCCACTGACAATCCGGGATTCTCGAAGGCACGCGCCGCTCGCACCAGACGCGCCATCGCCAGATACCGCTTGGGCGACGGCAACTCGGCTCGGAAGAAGCGGCTCATCATGGTAGTCGGCAGCACGAGCAGGCGCGACGCCAGCGCGCGTACGCTCGATGCGCCCGCGGCATCATCGAACAACGACGCGAAGAAGCGCCAGCAGCCATCGGGCACACCGATCAAATCGAGCGACAACTGGCCTAACGCAAGGCGATCGATGTCGCTGAAGAATTGGTTCGAGAGCAGATCCCGGAGCTGGCCCCATCCTTCGGGATGCCGCACGTCAACGAGCGACTTGACGCCCGATTGGCCGAGTCCGAGTACGGCGCGCGGAGTATCGTGCTGCTCGTGGGAGAGGAGAGCGACCGCGGTGACGCGCGGGAATTCACGCACCAGGCGCGCGACCGCGCAGAGCTCTTCCTCTCCGCAGCGAGCGACGGACAGCACGACGGCGCCCGCACGTTGGCCGCGCAGATCATCGAAGACGTCATTCAGCGAATCGCGATGCAGCGCTCGGTAGCGGCCTTCACCCGCGGCGTCGACCCGAGTTCGCTCGAGTGGGAGCAGGACCGTGGTTACCGGCTCCAACGGCAGTGGTGTGAAAGCGATCGGTTGCACAGGGTCCTCCGGCGTGGCGAGTCGTGATGCGCGGATTGGGAGCGCGCATCAGGATTGTTCGCCGCGTCAGCGGGTCGTCAGTTGGCGGTGAATGGCGTGACCAGCCGGGAGCCAGTATCTTTCCTCGTTAGAGTGAAGCCGGCCGGACGGTCGCGAGGGGCGTGAGCTCCTCGAGGAAAGTCCGGGCTCCATAGGGCGGACCGCCAGCTAACGGCTGGGCGCTGCTTTGCAGCGACGGAAAGTGCCACAGAGAACAGACCGCCGGCGGGTTACCGTCGGTAAGGGTGAAACGGTGGGGTAAGAGCCCACCGCGCATCTGGTAACAGGTGCGGCACGGTAAACCCCGGTCGGAGCAAGGCCGAATAGGCGGCGAGAGATGGCCCGTCTCGTCACACACGCCGCGGGTAGGCTGCTCGAGGTCGTGAGCGATCACGATCCTAGAGGAATGACCGTCCGGACGACATCGTCCGACAGAACCCGGCTTATAGGCCGGTCTCGCTCTACGCAGCCTCTCGTGATCTTCATCGGCGCGGGAGGCTGCGTTTTTTGCGTGCTGAGCGGCCTCGGGGTTGGAGGCCGTGGTTCAACTTGGAGGCGCATGTCACGTCCAATCGCTCTTGTCGGCGCACTGGTCACGATGTGCTGCATCGCCTGCTCGACCACGCCTAACGTGAGCAAACCGCCGGTGTCCGCGCCGACGCCGGCGAAACGCGATTCGGCGGCGCTCCCGCCGGCGCGCGTGTGGACGGTTCGTCGAGCAACAGGGACGTGGCGCTACAAGGTGGAGAGCAACGCCACGGTGGTGCTGGCGAGCGATTCGACGTCGCCGTCCGCGCCAATCCATTCGATGGCGATCTACTCGCTGGCGATCGACTCGACGAGCGACTCCGGTTATCACATCGCGGGTCGCGTCGACTCGTCGACGTTGTCGGCGGGAGGGCGCGTGCCGGCGCGACCGGTGGATTCCACCGCGTCCGCGTTTTCGGCACACATCGATTCGTTGTCCGGCCTAACGAACGTGGCCATGAGCGGCGGAGAACGGCCGACGTGCGCGGGCGGCGTCACGCCGTTCGTGGCTGCAGGGTTGACGCTCTTGGTCTCGGTTCCGTCGCGTTTGCAGCAAGGCGCGGTCTGGCACGATTCGACGTCGACGACCACCTGTCGCGGAACGGTTGCTGTGGTGTCGAAGTTGGCCCGAACGTTTCAGCTCGCAGACACGACGACCTGGAATGGGCAGTCCGTGTTACGCGTGAACGTCACGTCGACGTCGACGATCGATGGACAAGGTCTCGCGTCGGCGGCAGGCGACAGTATTTGGGTGAGCGGCACCGGCACGTCGTCTGGTACGCTGCTACTCGATCCGGCGTCGATGATGCCGGTGTCATCGACGATGACGGGCAATTCCGCGGTGACCGTGCGGAGTCGTCAGACGACGCTGCCGTTCAAGCAACAGGTGGCCGACACGGTGACGATGCTCGATCACCGTGTCACCACGAGCGAACCGTGAAGAGTTGTTAGGCGCTAGTCGATGAGACGCAGCGGCATGATGAGGCACATGTACTGTGCCGGGTCATTCCAGCCGACGGGCTCGACGGTCGCAGCTCTCTCCGGTGCCTTGAACGTCAAGCGCACTTCGTCGGTGGGCATGTTGCGCAGGATCTCGAGCAGATAGCTCGCGTTGAAGCCGATGTCGAGCGCGTCGCCTTCGTACGTGACGGGCAACTCGTCTTGCGCCTCGCCCAAGTCCGGCGTCTGCACGCTGAACTTCGCCATTCCCGCGTTGAACGACATGCGGATCCGATGCGTCTGATCGGACGCGACCACTGACATTCGCTTGAGCGCTTGCGAGAGCGCGTTCTTGTCGGCGAGCGCGATGCGATCGTTGTCGCGCGGGATCACTTGCTCGTACGGCGGATACGGCCCTTCGATGAGGCGCGTGAACACCGCGGTAAGTGGCGAACGGAAGCCGAGGTGGTTGTCGCCGCGCGCGATCTCGAGATCTTCTTCAGCGGGGAAGAGGCGTCGCAACTGCTCGAGTGCTTTGGGCGGAATGATCAAGTCCTCCGAGCGACCGTTCTGTCCGGCGACTGGCACATCGATTTTGGCGAGCCGGTGACCGTTGGTCGCCACCATGCGCATCCGGTCGCCACGAAGCTCCCACAGCACGCCATTGAGAATCGGGCGACTCTCCTCGGTGGAGACGGCGAAGGCGGTGTGCGCGATGAGCTTCTGCAGCTCGCCCGACTTGATTCTCCAACTTTCCGAGAATCGAACGACCGGAAACGTCGGGAACTCATCGCGAGGCAAGCCGAGTAGGCGGAAGCGTGAGCGTCCGCACTCGAGTGTGATCTTCTGCTCTCCGACCGCGCTGATTCGCACCGGTGCCGACGGCAGCTCCCTAACGATCTCGGCGAGCTTCTTGGCGGGGACGGTGATGGCGCCCTGGCTTTCGACATCGGCGGTCACTTCGGTGGAGACGGCCATGTCGAGGTCCGTACCAGACAAACGAATTCCGCGCTCGTTGGTCTCGAGCAAAATGTTCGACAGTACCGGCAGCGTGGTTTTCGCCGGTACGGTCGCAATCACCGCCGACAATCCGTCCTGAAGCTTTTCGCGCGCGATAGTGAAGCGCATTCGGATCCTCTGATCCCTGGATGCTCGGGGGGGGGGCTTGGAGTGAAAAGCGAGAACTCGCGGTGTTGGTTCTTCTACTTCTTTACTGTTGGATCAAGAGTAGTAGAAGTAGTAGGGGCTGTGGAGTATGGGGAAAGCAAGCGAACGCATGGAGTACGCAGCAGTTATCGTAGTGAGAAAGCTGTGGGAAACCAAGTCGGCGTCCCGGAATCGTGGGAATACGCGCGAGGCGATGTGGAGAGACCGTCGATTTCCCACGGCGTGCACATCATGTGTGAAGATCCGAGAGGCTTTTCCGCAGCGATTCCACACGAGCGCTGAACGGCGCGTCGTGAGTGAGGAGCGATTCGATGCGCTCGAGGCTGTGGATGACAGTCGAGTGATCGCGTCCGCCGAATGCGTTGCCGATCTCCACGAGTTGGAGGCCCAGGAATTCGCGGATGAGGAACATGGCAACCTGGCGCGGCACGGTGAGCTGCTTGGTGCGGCTCTTGGAGCGCAGGCCTTCGACGTTGACGCTGAACTCGCGCGCGACGAGCTGCTGAATGGAGAGCACGCTCAGGGCGTGCTTTTCGTCGGCTGCGGCTTCGCCATTTAGTCGCAATTTGTCACGAAGTGCTTCGCGGGCGAGGCTCACCGAGACGTCGCGGTGTTTGAGCGATGCGTAGGCGAGCAGGCGGATGAGCGAGCCCTCGAGCTCGCGGACGCTCGAGCGGACGTGTTCCGCGATGAAGCGGATGACGTCTTCCGGGATGGTGAGCTCGAGGTGATCGAGTCGCGCTTTGTTCTGGAGGATCGCGATGCGGTGCTCGAGGTCGGGCTGCTCGATGTCGGCGACCATGCCCCATTGGAAGCGGCTGACGAGGCGCGCCTCGAGTCCCGGGATTTCGGACGGAGGACGATCGCTCGTGAGGATGATTTGCCGGCCGGCCTCGTAGAGTGCGTTGAATGTGTGGAAGAACTCTTCCTGAGTCGCTTCGGTGCGCTTGAGGAAGTGCACGTCGTCGAGGAGGAGCAGATCCGTTTCGCGATAGCGGCGCCGAAATTCCGGCGTCGATCGTTTTTGGATGGCGGCGACGAGCTCGTTGGTGAATTGTTCGGTGCCGACGAAGCAGACGCGCGTTTGTGGAGCGCGCTGCATGATCTCGTGGGCGACCGCCTGCATCAAATGGGTTTTGCCGAGTCCGGTATCGCCGTAGATGAAGAGGGGATTGTAGACTTTGCCGGGAGCGGCGGCGACTGCTTGAGCGGCGGCGGCGGCGAGCTCGTTGGATTTGCCGATGACGAAGTTGTGAAAAGTGTAGCGAGTGCTGAGTTGGACGCCGGCGGCCGGCGCATCGCCGAGCGTAGATTGACGCGCCTGATCGGGCGGGGGCGCGACGAACAGGTCCATCTGCGGTCGCGTCTTTCGCTCTTCGTCGACGCGGAAGACGATGTTGATCGGGTGGCCTAACGCTAGTGGCGCCAGACTGGCGAGATACTGTGCGTGCTTGGACTCATTCCAGTCGGCGGCGAAACGGTCGGGTGCGGCGACGACGATTGTATCGCCTTCCAGCTCGAGTGCTTCGGTCGGCTCCAGCCATGTCCGGTACGTTTGCTCGGGCAGCTCGAGGCGTGCGCGGTCGAGCAAGCGGGTCCATGTTTCTGTTGCCGTGAGTGTCATGCCGGATACGACTCGGAAGGGGACGCGAAGCTAGATTCGGCGTGTGGAAAAGTCAATCCGACGAAAATCGACAGTTGAGTGGAGAGGAGTCGGGCGATTCGCGACGTGAGGCGAGCGACGTCGGCGTTGACCGGTGCCTGTGTGGTGGATAGGTTTCAGGTTCTGTTTGCCGCGAATGGAACACGAATTGGAGTAAGGACATGGGCAAGCCAACGTATCGTCCTCGGAACAAGCGCCGGATTCGCACGCACGGATTTTTGGAGCGGATGTCGACGCGGTGGGGGCGTGAGGTATTGAGTCGGCGTCGCAAGAAGGGTCGGAAGCGGTTGACCGTTCGGCTTCCGTCGAAGTACGCGGGCGCCTGAGCGTCGGCGGTTCGCGCGCCCGCATCGATTGACGCGGCGCGCGGAGATGGAGCGAGTAACGCGCGAGGGGAAGCGTATCCGGACCGACAGCCTCGAGCTTCGGTGGATCGCTTCCCCTCTTGGACATTCGGGGGGGCGGGGGCTGGGGCTGGGGCGGGTTGGGTTCATCGTGCCGAGGTACGCCGAGTCAGCGGTGGCGCGAAACCGGCTGAAGCGGCGGTTGCGAGAGATCGCGCGGTTGGAGATTCTGCCGCGGATTGGCCCGCTGGATGTCATCATTCGGGCGCGCGCCGTAGCATATCGTGTCACGTTTGCCGAACTTCGGCGCGAACTGACACGTATGGGAGATAGACTGGTCTCCGGAGTGGAGCGCGAGTGATGCGGTGGGTGCTGATTTTTCTGGTGCGCGGTTATCAGGTCGCGCTGTCGCCCCTGCTGCCATCGACGTGCCGATTCATGCCGAGCTGTTCGGCGTACGCCGTGGAAGCGTTGGAGCGACACGGGGCGCTGCACGGAAGTTGGCTGACCATCCGCAGGCTTGCGCGATGCCACCCATTTTGTGTGGGCGGCTATGACCCGGTGCCCTGAGCCGGCTGCCATCTGAAATGGAAAAACGAGTTTTCATTTTCTTCATAGCAGCCCTTGTCGTGTTGTATGTGACATCGCTGCTCTTTCCCTCGCCGAAGAAACCGCAGCCTGGGGCGGGAGACTCGGTGGCGGTCGCGGACACCACGCACCGCGCCGTTGCACCACCGACGACGGCGGCGGCGGTGTCGTCGCCGGCGCCTCCGGCGAAAGACACCACACCACTCGTGGCGGGGCGCGGGGACACGATCGTCGTGCGCACGTCGAACGCGACGTATCGACTCAGCACGCGCGGGGCTGCGCCGATCGGTGCGCGCATGGAAGAGTTTCGCGCGTATACGAAGGGCGACGGCAAGGTGGAGCTGGCGCGCGACGCCTCGCCGCTGGTGTCGTACGCCGTGGTGACCGACGGGCGGGACACGCTGTCGCTCGACCGAACGGTGTTCAGCGTGGACTCGTCGGCGCGCGGCGCGGGCGGGCTGCCGGTGCTCGCCTTTCGGGGAGCGTTAGGCGGCGACACCGCCTTCATCACGTACACGTTTTCGCCGGACAGCTATCTCGTTCGCGTGCGTGGGTCGGTGCGGTCCGCCGGTGCGGCCGCGAGGGCGCCGCGCGCGCTGCTCGTGTCGCTGCCGTCGGGATTTCGATCGGCGGAAGCAGACACGGTGGAGGACGAGCGGCATCTCTCTTTCGTCGTGAAAACGATGCGGGACGATCCCGAGAGCATCGATTTCTCGAAGCTGGATTCGACGGCGGCGCGCGTCGAGAACGGGCCGCTCAACTGGGTGGCGAGCAAGAACAAGTACTTCCTGGTGGCCATGATGGCGGACACCGCGCGTTCGCCGTTCGCCGGCGCGGTGTTCGAGGGCGTTCCGCGCGCGGCGAAGACGATCGCCATCCAGGCGACGGGACGCGTCGTCCAGCCGCTGCCGCAGGATGGGTCGTTCGCCTTCACGCTCTACATGGGGCCGCAGGAGTGGCGCCGGCTGCTTGCGTTAGGCCGCGAGATGCAGAACGTGAATCCGCACGGGTGGATCTTCCGGCCGATCGTGCAGCCGTTCATCACGCTGCTCATGCGGCTGCTGCTGTGGGCGCACGACGTCTCGCGCATCAACTACGGCTGGCTGGTGGTGATCTTCGGCATCGCGATCCGGCTGCTCCTGTGGCCGTTGAACCAGAGCGCGATGCGCGCGCAGCTCAAGCTGCAGCGGATCCAGCCCGAGCTGCAGGTGATTCAGAAGAAGTATCGGAACGCGCCCGAGAAGCTCAACGCGGAGATGATGAAGCTCTACCGCGAGCACGAGATGAGTCCGTTCAGTCCCTTGGCGGGCTGTGTGCCGATGCTGATTCCGATGCCGGTGTTGTACGCGCTCTACTTCGTGTTCCAGGATACGATCGAGTTCCGCGGCGTGTCCTTCCTGTGGATGACGGACATCTCGCAGCGCGATCCGTACTACATCCTGCCGATTCTGATGGCGGTGTCGATGTTCCTGCTGTCGTGGATCGGCCTGCGCGCGTCGCCGCAGAATTCGCAGGCGAAGATGATGGCGTACACGATGCCGTTAGTCATGGGCGTGCTGTTCTACCGGCTGGCGGCGGGACTCAATCTCTACTACGCGGTGCAGAATCTCGCGGCGCTGCCGCAGCAGTGGTTGATCGCGCGCGAGCGCGCGAAGGCGGGCGTACCGGCGACGTCGGCGGGGCCCGCGGCCAGCGCCAGGGTCACGTAGCGTCCATGCGCGGCGCAGCCGGGGGATGCAGGTGGTGAGCGCGATGCTGCCCGGCGCGGAGGACACGATCGCGGCGATGGCG